>PVMS01061569.1_pt1 | contig 38387 bp, 56 predicted proteins | sample 1853461 | NCBI WGS metagenome assembly PVMS01 (sample SAMN08582032, study PRJNA380276) | Marine sediment metagenome, whole genome shotgun sequencing project. | isolation source: ocean sediment barecode stripped | collected 2017
ACGTATTATTTTCAGTTTTCCTCTGGAAAGCTTAAGACGACTTTTCGAATCTCGCTAAGTCTGCATTCGGTAATGTCGGAAACTTATCTTTCATCTTCTGCTCAGCAATTGCATTCGCTTCTGAAAGTATCTTTTCAGCTTCAGCACCAGAATACGATACATTCCATGGTACACTTGTAGCTCCACCTGCTTCCATCACTAAATCGTTTAACGTACCACCGATTTCTCCGAGTGTATATGATACTTCAGGTACTACTCCGGTAAGTGGTCCTCTAATAGAGCTTATTACTTTTGCGATTGGAGCCATTTCAACAGCTATGTCTCCAAATTCACCAACTGTTTCTAATCTCAATGAAACTTGCTCAATGGCGAATTGACTTCTCATGATTATTTCGCACATTTTCCGTACTTCAGCACTCTCATTAGCATAGATATGTGCTCGAGTCGTATCTTTGGCCATGACTGCGTTTGTAACCTTCCTAAAGAGATTGTTATAATGATTCTGCATACGTTGATAAGATTGATTTAATCTTTGATTTTGAACCTTTAGTTTATAGATGGTATAGGAGATCCGTTCCCTTAGAGGCTCAGGTTTCTTTATGCCTCTGACGAATCTCGAGAATCTTGATGGTTTCTTTGATCTTTGCCAAGTTCTTAATGCATCTGACAATTAACTTATCTCCCCCTTTTGTTTTTTTATATTAACTAATTAACTAAAGGCAACGACAAAAAATCATTTAGAGTTTTGTTACAATTATGACTAAAAACGATACGTGAATGGAGTGATATTGACTAAAATTTTGATAAAAGACCATGTTAGATTATCATCATAATACTGCCTGTGATATCTCTCCACGTAATACCGACAGAAGTAGCCCTTTAAATCCTCTCCGGTAAAAACATTTAACTTTCGACATTATGTATTATTCCGTCTTCGTAGCTAAGATCAGTTTTAGCAATGTCTGCTGATCTACTTCTGCTCTAGCCCTCCAATTTAAGTAGAGAATCCCAGAATCATCTTGACTAAGGTATCCACGCCTCTGAAATCTATTTAAGTTATAATCAACTCTCCATTTAGGAAATTTTTCTCTGAGAATCTCTTCAACTTCCTTCCGAGGAGCTTTCCCTTGTTTAGAAATTATGTATGCTATAGCAACTGTTAGAGCAGCAACATCATCAACTCTCCAACCTGACAGCACTAATTCTGATGTTGATAAAGGTTTCTTAAGAGTTACGTAAAATCGTGCTCGCTTAAGTTGTTCATCAGTGGGATCCTCAGGTTTCTCTCCTGTCTCATATACAATTTTAACCTCAAAATCTAACTTTTCAAGTTGACGATTCAACAGATCTATAATGGTAAGATAATTCTTACCCAACGTTTTTCTCAATTCCCAACCTTTTACTCCTGGTTGTCTATGTCTTTTATAGAAGAGAATCTTAGCTGCCTTCTTCACTCTTCTCATGTACCCTGCTGTATCGTCACTCATTGTAAATCACTTTTCCTTTTAGTTTTCCAAAGATTACGGTCAATTGCAATGGGTATTGAGACGCTTTGCTCTGTGAATACATTCTCCTTTGGATTATCATAAGGGATCAAAAAAATCTCCTCTTCGACACGGTTTATCTCCATGTGAGCATAACCGTACGTTACGAGGAAACTAGTCAAATAAGCCCTGTAGATTGTTTTATCATAAGTATCTGCGACAATAAAGCTCCAATAAGAAACCTTTTCATTATCACTTACTCTCTCTTTTAATTTCAACCAGAAAGTGTGAAGCGTATCATTAAAAGACTCATTTGACATAATCTTCATCTTTATGAGCTCTTGTAGTGTGGTTGAACCTAAAGCAGTTGATGGTGTTGGTAACTTAAGTCGTCGCTCATCAAGAGGTAGGAGCTGGTTCCAATACTCTGTAGCTTCATCTATTCTTTTCTTTGAAAGTCCTTCCATCTCGATGATTGGATGCCAAGACTTGGAGAAGATATTGACCAGTTTTTCCGTATCAATCATCTTAATATGTAATTCTATTAGGAGTGGGTCAACATATAGTGCTGTAGAGCGATTTATTATCCAGTTGCCTTGAAGACTAATAATTGACGCTATTCTGTTTAATGCCTCTGCATCTAATGTGAAATCCTCAAGAATCTTCCAGTGAGGAAGATATCTCCTCAAATTGTTGAGTATGTTCTTAACATCCACTTTAAAAGGATCTCCACTTTTATTTTCTACTGAAAGGCAAAGGCTTATTATATGTAGTAGACGTTCCCGATCAGTAATCTTTTTACCCTTAATTCTAGAACTCTTAGCTTTTCTCTGTGATTTATCTTCCACTGTTTGAACTGCTATAACTCATAACCCCCTTCATAGATTTCCATTTACTACATAATATTATAATGATTATTCCATTCCCTTTATACATTTCACATCTTTAAAGAGTATTATCTATAAATGTTTCAGAATCTCTTTTCGATAAATTTCATAGCTGATCATTTTAAATATGTAATGTAACACATAAAACTCAATGAGTAAACTTGTTATCAAAAAATACACAATTATTTTCATGATAATTATTCAACATTTTAAATAATAAAACTTAAAAGGTAGATTTAAGAAAATATATATAATTAATAATATCATATACGATTTATTGTTCTCTTTCAACTGAAACGAATTTACGTGGAATTTTGTTCAAATTTTCAAAAAAAGGATTTCGCTATTATAAACATTTCAGATATGATCAATATACTTTAAGGCGTTCAGAATTGGATAGATACTATGGGTGAGTAGAAGATTCATGTACAGGGGGCAAATGTAATTATACTGTCTACGTAAAACGAAGACTGCTAACTGATGATATATGTTCTATGAGAATTAGATGAAAAATTAAAGGAAGAAACTTTCCTTGAGGCAATAGAATAATCAAATTTTACCATTAGAGGAAAATTTTTTTAAAGAATCCATAAAAAAATTCTTTTTAAATTGAAGATAATAAGGGACATCGATAAACGCTTCTCTAAGAGAGGTATCAAAATACAATGGAATTTTGTCCAATTTGTGGGACTAAATTAGTTCTAAGCTCAGGAGAGATAGGTGTTGCACTGTGGTTATCCTGTTCAAAGTGCAATTATAAAAAACGCTTAACTGATACAAAACTCTCTATTAATAAAAAATCGTTAGATTTCACTAAAGATGATATAATCACCGTTGTGGATAAAAAAGAGGATTTAAAAAATCTTCTAACGGTCAGATCTAACTGTCCCAAGTGTGGTAATGATTTAGCTTTTCAATGGCGTGCACAAACTCAGTGGACTGATGAATCCGCGACTCGATTCTATAGATGTACGGAATGTGGATACACTTCTCGAGACTAAATCCATTTTTCATAATTTTTATTTTATCTAAAGTGTTACCATCTTTGTCTAATCTTTTTATTCATATTGTTAGATTGAGACATATATCTTTGAGTGTCAGCTAATTTTTCACAAGTTCCAATTATTAGTAATTCATCAAAATCTACTGAGAATTTTGTGCGACAATGGGGGCAACGTCGACTTACCCAATCTTTTCTTACATTGACTACTTTTCTACATTCTGGACATGCAACTAAAATCCATCGTTTGAACGTTATCGGCGTATTCATTAAAGACGTATTTTCATTTGCCATCCATAAAACCTCTTTTAACAGGTCCCGAACGGCTACACGTATAGCTGCACTTCTACTCGGGTACATTCCCCCGCCTACTAGCTTATTCAATCCATCAACAAAATCTTCAGGTATCTTGACTGTAACCATCTTCAAACTATTATCTACCTCTAATTCTACTAATTTAAACGATTTTCCCTTTAATTTGACAAAAATCTTTAATAATAAATATTTTAAAACTTAAATCTAACAAAGGAATGATTAACCTTTAATCTATTTGTATTATTACTGTCAAAATAATCATTTTTAATATTAAAATTTTTAATTAAACCGTTTTAACAAATGACTTTTTTTGTCACCATATTATACATTAATAACGCTTTAAGTATTACGATTATATATGAAACTGTCAATCTGTCTATAATAATCAACCACTACAACAGATGACACTCTACAAAAAAGGACTCATTTTTAGGCTAACTCTCCTCTTTTCATTTTTGAACAGAATCTTTCTTATCAAATATCTTCCTGTTATTATAGAGATTTCATTCTCCTTTTTTACATTTTATCTGAAGAACTCGAAGAAACCGAATATTGACTTTCTTACCCGCCCTCTTTATATCTAAAACAAAAGGTTTTAAGTCTCACTATAAAAAAACATAAAATATTTTCTATTCATTTACATTCATTCTGGATAAATGTCAGTACTTTATCTAACTCATTTTTCTTGTTAATCTTAAAAAATAGCTTTAAAATATTTCTAATAAAAAATTTCAAACCCAAACATCTTATAAGAAACCATATTCTTTAATAGTTAGTTCTAAATCAGGTTTGTGAGGGAATTATGATGAGTCAGATGTATCTGCCTGGGGCAACAACAATTGGTATAATTTGTAAGGATGGAGTTGTATTAGCTTCTGAAAAAAGGGTTTCATATGGATATACTATTATGAGTAAGACTGGTGAAAAAATATTTAAAATTATTGATCACATAGGCGCAGCTTGCGCTGGATTAATAGCTGACATGCAGATATTGACGCGCCAAGTTTCAGCATACGCTAAACTCTTTGAATTGACTAATGGTAGAAGGATATCAGTGAAAGCTGCAGCCAAGACTATGTCAAATCTTCTATTTCAAAGAAGATTCTTTCCATATTTCACCCAGACGATCGTTGCTGGTGTTGATGATGACGGTCCAAGTCTTTATACTCTGGATCCAATGGGGTCACTTATTCCAGATAAATATGCAACAATTGGTTCAGGCGCCCAGATCGCCGTTGGAGTACTTGAAGAGTCTTACAGAGATGGATTAACCTTGAAAGAGGGAAGGGATTTAGTTCTTAGGGCGATGAGGTCTGCAATAAAAAGAGACATCGCAAGTGGAAATGGGATCGATCTTCTTTTAATATCTAAAGATGGTATTAGAGCAGAAAACTTGACTCTTTAGCCTCAATTTTATTAACTTTCAGAAAGTTAAACGAAGTAATTATTCAGCAAACATTATCTTGGATGAATCTTTCTGCATAAAAGATGTTTATACTTACTCTCTTTTTTCAACAAACAAAATTTACATAAAAATATACACAGTGATATCACTCAAATTTTACTGTACGAACAAATCTATTATCCATTTCAGGATTATAACTCTCATTGTTTAAAGGAGATTCTGCGTAATAATTTACCTCAAATTTTCGAAAAACATAAATATCCAATGATAAGTGAACCCTTCTCAATAACGTCGGTAAATTCATAAACTAATGGATTTGTTACAAATACAGATTCTATAAAATAACGAGATAACTATGCTTTTAGATGAATCCTGTTATTATCCATTTTACTATCCGTTTCATATTTTGTTTTAGGGTTTAATCAAATTGTATATGTTATGATTTCAATGAAACTACAATATTTGATTACGATGCTCCAACAATTCTTAGGAGAAAGTTTAAGAGTTGCCTCTTAATTTTAAACACCACCCTAAAGAAAGTAGAAACTCTTAAAGTGAAGGAAACTATGTAAGTTATCCTTCTAGTTTAATTTATATGGAGAGATGTGAAAAATGGGACGACGGAGAAAAAGTGCACCTAAACATGGTTCATTGGCTTACCTCCCAAGAGGTAGGGCTAAAAGTCCAATAGGTAAAGTAAACTACTGGCCTGAGATTGATGCTGATTCTCCAACTCTTTTAGGGTTTTCTGGCTATAAAGTTGGAATGAGTTATATATACACGATCAGTGATAAAACGGGATCTCCCATATACGGTCAAGAAGTTTTCACTCCCATCACTTATATAGAAACCCCCCCAATGGTTGTCTGTGGATTCCGAGCTTACGTACGAACAATTAATGGCTTAAAATCATTTTCTGAAGTTTGGGCAAAGAAGTTTCCAAAAGAAATTCAGAAAATTTCTCCATTCCTAAAAAATGTAGATTCAAAAGTTTCCTTAAATACAATAAAAACTTCCTTAAGTAAGATTTCCGAGTTCCGAGCACTCTTCGCTACTATACCGCTTTTATCTAGTATTTCTCAGAAGAAACCTAACATTTTTGAGGTCAAAGTTGATGGAGGAACAATAAAAGATCAGCTGAATTATCTTAAAGGCCTTTTAGGTAAAAAAGTGGAACTGTCAGAAATATTCAAGGAAGGACAGTTTGTTGATGTTATAGCAGTAACAAAGGGTAAGGGGATTCAGGGACCTGTAAAACGCTGGGGTGTTAAGAAACTTAGTCATAAATCTAATAAAAAGGTGCGAGGTGTTGGTACACTTGGAGCTTGGATGCCTCATTATGTAATGTATACGGTTCCTCGTGCTGGTCAAATGGGTTTCCATCAAAGAACTGAAAGAAATAAAAGGATTTTAAAAATTGGTCAAGATGGTGAAGCTATAACTCCAAGAGGAGGTTTTCCCCATTACGGCAAAATCAAAAAAGATTATCTGATTCTGAAAGGTAGCGTTCCAGGTTCTACAAAACGTTTATTAAAATTTCGTTATGCAAATCATCCACCCCCGAATTCTCCGAAAGTTGCCCCTAAAATAATACCATCTTTGGAAATATAAAAGGAGGGGAAAGACGTTCATGAATATTCAAATTTACGATCTACTTGGAAATGTCAAAAAAACTATCGAGTTACCTAAAATCTTTGAGACCCCTCTTAGACCTGATGTGATAAAACGAGCAGTTTTAGCTCAACAATCACATGGGATTCAACCTCAAGGTCGAGATCCCATGGCGGGAAAACGGACATCCGCAGTCTCAATGGGAACAGGACACGGTACTGCAAGACTGCCAAGAGTTAAAGGCAGTCGCTTCCCAAGAGCTCAGCAGGGAGCTTTTGCACCGAGTGCTGTTGGAGGTCGCACTACACATCCTCCGAGATCTGAGAAAAAAATTTATAAATTTATTAATAAAAAAGAGCGTCGTCTAGCTATACGTTCTGCTATCGCAGCTACAGCAAATAAAACTCAGGTAGCACATCGCGGACATGCAATTGAAGATGTCCCAATGATCCCTCTGGTCATTGTTGATAAGCTTCAAGATATAGACTATGCTGGTGAAGCTCGAACTTTCTTTAAAAATTTAGGTCTCTGGCCTGATTTAGAGAGAGTATATCGCTCAAGGAAGATTAGAGCTGGTAAAGGAAAGATGCGAGGACGAAAGAAGCGACATGGTGTTGGTCCTCTACTTGTTATCCATAAGAATGGTGGGATTAGAAAAGCAGTTGGTAACTTTCTCGGTGTTGATGTAATTGAAGTCAATTATTTAAACTCCGAAGCCTTAGCCCCTGGAACTGTTCCTGGAAGATTGACTGTTTGGACTAGCTCTGCTATTAATGATCTCAAAACTCTATTTATGTGAGATGGTAAATATGATACCTAATCAAAACATTATCCTGTACTCCTTAATGACTGAAAAAGCGGTAAATTTAATCGAAAGTGAAAATAAACTTACCTTTATTGTTAATCTTAAGGCAAATAAATATAAAATAAAAAAAGCTGTTGAGGAACTTTACGACGTAAAGGTTGATAAAGTTAACCTTTTAATAACTACTAAAAGTTTAAAAAAGGCTTTTGTAAAACTAAAACCTGAAAATAAAGCTTCAGATCTTGCAATAAAACTTGGAATATTTTAATAATTACTTAAAGGATGTAAGTTTATGGGAAAAAGAATTAGAGTTCAGAGAAGAGGTCGTGGAAGCTCAACTTTTAGGTCATTACCCCATAAACGTATTAGTCCATCAAAATATTTCACACTTCATAAAACTGGAGTAAACTATCCACTCACTGCTTCTGTAAAAGAACTTTTACATGAACCTGGTAGAGGATCACCTTTAGCAAAGATAATGCTTGAAAACGGAAAAGTCTTCTACATCGTAGCCCCTGAGGGAATTTCTGTCAATCAACAAATTGAATTTGGGCCATCAGCTCATGCAGCAATCGGTAATATTCTTCCTGTGAGCCAGATTTCTCCTGGAACACTCATTTGCAATCTTGAACATCACCCGGGGGATGGGGGAAAATTCGTTAAAGCTTCAGGTACTTATGCAACTGTTGTATCTCACACTTCTAAGGGAACCCTTGTCAAACTTCCATCAAAAAAATTGACTTATATAAATGATTTATGCTTAGCAACCATTGGCATCGTATCTGGTGCTGGAAGAACTTCAAAACCATTTCTTAAAGCTGGAAACAAATCGCATTGGATGTCAGCTAAGGGACGTATGTATCCTACGACGAAAGGCGTTGCTATGAACGCTTGTGATCACCCTCATGGAGGTGGTGCTCATAAATCTCATTCATTACGACCCACAACGGTGTCGAGAAATGCTCCCCCTGGAGCGAAGGTAGGTTTGATAGCTGCGCGACAGACTGGTCGTGCTCGTTCGGTGCGTGCTAGACAACGTAGAATTTCATAATCTGCTCTCTTAGAAGAAAAATGGCTTATTCATTAAAGCAGTAAGTTTTTATCAGTCCATTTATAACAGAGAATTATAAGACGTTCTACTTTGAGGAAAGAGAGTTGACAGAAACTACGGAAACTACGGAAACTACGGAAACTACGGAAACTACGGAAACTATTAAAGGATTGGAGGATCTCCCAGGAATCGGACCTGTAACAGCTCAAAAGTTACGTATTGCTGGGTATAATACTTTAGAATCTCTTGCCTTAGCCCCTTCCAGGGAACTGGTAGATACTGCTGGACTTACTGCGGAGAAGGCGATCTCCCTCTCTTTGAAAGCAAGAGAGATACTTCAGATAAAATTTCAAACCGCTGAAGAATTACTTATACAAAGAAAGGAAATTACTCGTTTGACGACTGGAAGTAAAAATCTCGATGGAATACTCGGTGGAGGCGTCGAAAGTCGAGCTATCCTCGAATTGATTGGAGAGTTCGGTGTAGGAAAGACTCAGATTTGTCTAACACTTTGTGTCACCGTACAATTTCCACCCGAAAGGGGCGGTCTAGGTGGAAGAGTGCTGTACATTGATGCCGAAGGAACCTTCCGTCCTGAGCGAATTGTTGAAATCAGCCGTAACCAAGGAGTTGATCCAGTTGATATTCTTAAAAATATTATAGTTGCAAGAGCATTTAATAGTGATCATCAAATGTTGATTGGAGAAAAAACAGATGAACTAGTAAAGACGGAGAATCTTAAGCTCATAATAGTCGATTCTATAATTAGTCACTTTCGTGCAGAATATATTGGGCGGGGAACTCTTGCTAGTAGACAACAAAAACTGAACCGCCACCTTCATAGATTACTTAGAACAGCTGAGATTCATAACATTCCCGTTGTAATTACAAATCAAGTGGTAGCATCACCTGCAATGTTCTTTGGACCATCCACTAAACCAGCTGGCGGTCATATAATAGCTCATTTGAGCACTAATAGAGTTTTCATAAGAAAGAGCAAAAAAACTCGTCGAATAGCGAAAATAATCGATAGTTCATATCTTCCAGAAGCTGAATGCGTCTTCATAATAAGTGATAAAGGTATAGAAGACGTGTTCTGATAATATATAGCCAAAAGGTTAAAAAACTTGTTAAGGAAGTAAAAATATATGCCAAAAGAATTCATGTACAGAGGTCATACTCTAAAAGAACTGCAAGAGATGTCAATGGACAATTTCATTAAACTTTTACCCTCTAGAAGAAGACGTTCTCTTCTTCGAGTACCCCCTGAAGAACAGAGAAAATTAATGATGAAATTACGTAAGGCTAAAAAAGCAATAACTAAAGATACTGAAAAGATTGTAAAGACTCACTGTCGAGATTCAATAATCCTACCAGAAATGGTGGGTATAACTATCTATGTGCATAATGGGAAAGACTTTGTCCCAGTTGAAATCACACCTCAAAAAATTGGTCATTTACTCGGTGAATTTGCTATTACAAATAAAAGAGTTCGCCATGGCACTCCTGGAATAGGTGCTTCTAGGTCAAGTATGTACGTTCCTCTGAGGTAAACAGGTTGTTCCACAATTTTTATGATCACTTATGTCTTTTTATGAGTCATTCAACTTTCTAAATGCGCAAAAGGTTTAATAGATTAGGTTGCTTTTTTTCGTGCAAACATATTGGGTGAAAACATATGCCTAAATGGGGATATTCATTTAAAGAAACGGAACCTGAAATAATGGTTAAAGCTAGTGGTAGGGATCTGAAGATATCCCCAAAAGCCGCAAGAGAAATTTGTGGGGCAATACGTACGATGAATTTTGAAAGAGCTAGACGTTTCCTGCAAGATGTTATAGATAAGAAGAGAGCCGTTCCTTATAGACGCTACAATAAGCAGATGTCCCATAAGAAAGGGCTTGTAGGTTGGTTTTCTGGAAGGTACCCGGTTAAAGCCGCTTCAGAAATCATGAAAATATTGAATGGACTTGAAGCAAATGCTGAAGATAAGGGGCTTTATGTGGAGAATATGAAAATTGTCCATGCCGCCGCTCAAAGAGGCCGAATAATAAAAAGATATATGCCTCGAGCCTTTGGCAGATCATCACCCAAATATAATCAGCTTTGTCATGTAGAATTACTAGCAAAAGAGATTAGGTGAAATAATGTCAACTATCAGAAATCTCATAAACGATAATATTCATAGTTTAGAATTAGATGAATTCCTAGAAAAGGAGTTAGATCGAGCAGGGTATGGTGGTGTAGAAACTACAAAAACTCCCTTAGGAACTAGATTGGTAATATATGCTGCTCGGCCTGGTGTAGTAATTGGAAGGAGAGGATCGAACATTCGAGCACTTACTTTACTTTTAGAAGAAAAGTTCAATCTTCCCAACCCTCAGATAGCAATTTCGGAGATAGAGACTCCAGAACTTAATGCTCACATTATGTCTTCGCGGATAGCTGATGCTCTTCAAAGAGGTATTCACTTCAGAAGGGCTGGTTTTTGGGCTTTAAATCAGATAATGAGAGCTGGAGCTTTAGGCTGTGAAATAGTTATCAAAGGAAAACTGCGAAGTCGGAGACATAGATATGAAAAGTATAAAGAGGGGTATATTCCAAGATCTGGAGATCCAGCTTTAAAAAATACTAGGGTAGCCGTTACTTCAGTAACACTAAATCAGGGCGTATTAGGCGTTAACGTTAAAATAATTCCTCCGGGTGCTACTTTTCCTGATAAATTGAATTTTGACTCTAAAATTCAACCAGTAATTGAACCTGAAAAGGAAGCATCTGAGAATACGACAGAAATAGAAGTTGATAAAGGAGCTGAGACATAAACATGCCTTTTCTTAGGTTGCAAGAAATGCGGGAGATGTCCAATGAAAAAAGGGCGGCAAAATTCATTGAACTTCGAACTGAACTTAGGAAACTCACTTCTATGACTAAATCCGGGGGCTCTATTGATAATCCTTCAAGAATTAAAGAACTTAAGAAGGCAATAGCTCGAATATTAACTATTCAAAGTGAAAAAGAAAGTGGGGGAAGCATTAAAGAGTGACCCCTATCAATAAAGAAAACCTCACTCGACATGAAGTAATCGGACTTCAAGTGTGTGTTGTTAAAAGCTCTAACCGAACACATGTTGGAATTAAAGGAAAAGTGATTGCTGAAATGAAAAACATGTTTGTTATATCTGATGGTGTCAAAAAACGATGGGTTCCAAAAGATACTGCTGTTTATTGTTTTTCTCTTCCGGACGAATCACTTGCGATAGTTAACGGTAAAAACTTTGTAGGTAAACATGTAGATAGAACAAAAAATCGTTTAAGGTGTGATAGATGAGAAACATTGGTATTCCTGTTGAACTTCCAACGGAGACATGTGATGATTTACTCTGTCCTTTCCATAGTAATCTATCAGTTAGAGGTCGTATATTAGAGGGAATAGTTGTCCGTGATAATATGCAAAAAACGGTAATAATTAATCGAGACTACTATCATTTTATTCCCAAATATCTACGCTATGAAAGAAGGCACAGCCGAATTGCTGCTCATAATCCTCCATGTATAGCCGCGAAAAATGGTGATACGGTTAAAATTATGGAGTGTCGTCCTCTAAGTAAATCTGTCTCATTTGTTATTGTAGAAAAAACGCAGGAAAAGTAAATCGGAAAAATTTGCTATAGAGGGAATCATAAAATGTCTAAAAGTTCTAGAGCTGTAAGCGCTAAAGGAGTTCTTGATTATAAACCTCACATCGCTAGAACCTTAGTAATTGGCTCAATAGTTAATTGTGCAGATAATTCTGGCGCAAAGAAATTAAGAATTATAGGCGTCATTGGTTATAAAGGCCGATATCGGCGGGTACCCGCTGGTTGTGTTGGAGATAGAGTGATAGTTTCTGTTAAAAAAGGTCGTCCCGATTTACGTAAACAAGTTTTACACGCTATTATCATCAGACAGAGGATGCCTTATAGGCGAAGTGATGGTGTATGGGTGCAGTTTGAAGATAATGCAGCAATCGTAATAACTCCAGAAGGAGAATTACGTGGTTCTGCTATCAAAGGACCCGTCGCTAAGGAAGCTGCCGAGAGATGGCCGAGGGTTGCAAGTGTAGCTAGTATGATTATTTAAAGGTGATTATTTTTATGTTAAAAATTTCAAAAGTTAATCAAAGAAAAAGATGTTCTTCAATGCTCTCTAAAGAACTTTCTGAAAAGTATAAAACTCGCTCGATGGGTGTTATCTCGGGAGATTCGGTTATTATTATGCGTGGAAATTTTAGAGGCGTAGAAGGGAAAGTTAGTAAGGTAAATTATAAGAAGAACTTTATTAACATTGATGGAGTTACTATGGAAAAGGCAAATGGAGACACGATTTTTGTACCTATTTCTCCATCAAAAGTAAAGATTACAAAATTTAACCTTGAAGATAAACGTAGACAAGATATCCTCGATAGAAGAATGTCCATTACTATTCCTAAGATTAATCTAGAAAAAAAACTAAAAAAAGCAAAGAAAAATCTAAAAGGCGAGTAAATAATCAGGGAATAAAAACAAGAAAGGATTGATGGTATATGGGAAAGAAGGGTGGTTCAAAACATTTAAAGCGGTTACCGGCTCCAACTTTTTGGCCAATTCATAAGAAAGAATTTAAATGGGTCGTAAAGCCTAAACCTGGTCCTCATATGAAGGATCGTTCTTTCCCTCTACTTTTAATACTAAGAGAAATACTTGGTCTTGCTAAGAATCGGAAAGAGGCCAAACGTATACTTTCAGAGAATTATTTTAAAGTTGATGGCGTAATACGGAAAAGAGATACTTTTTCTGTAGGTTTGATGGATGTCCTTGATATCTCAGTTATTAAAAAATCTTATAGAATTCTACCACTACGTCGAAAAGGATTAGGGTTACATGTTATAGATGGAGCAGAAAAGGACTTCAAATTATGTAAAATATTAAATAAGACAATTGTAAAAGGAGGAATTTCACAACTTAATCTTCATGATGGTCGCAATATTCTGCTGAAAAAAAGTGATTCTGAGCCGATAACAGAAAATGTCATCAAAACACATGATGTTCTGAAGATTGATTTACCTAATTCAAAAATTTTGGATCATCTCTCTTTTGATGTTGGTGCCTTTGCGATTGTGGAGAACGGAAAAAACATTGGACGTTGGGGTGAAATTATCGCTATTGAGAAGAAAGGAGCCCTTCAACCTTCAATTGTAACACTGAAGGATTTAGAAGATAATCAATTTAAGACTATTCTTAATTATGTTTTTCCCATTGGTAAGAATGAACCTTGGATTTCTCTGCCAGAGGAGGTTAAACAATGAGCCAAATTATAACTATTAAATCCACCTCTAATCCCATGCAGAATCCTCTGATAGCAAAAGTTGTTGTTAACATGTCTATCGGAAAATCTGGAGAAATTCTTCAGAATGCTATGAACGTGTTCCAAAAAATAACTAATCACCAACCTTATCCACGAAGAGCTAAAAAAACTATAAGAGAGTGGGGAATTACAAAAGGAACACCGATTGCATGTGTCGGAACTCTAAGAGGGGAAAAAGCTATCGATTTCCTTAAAAAAGGCTTTGATGCTTTACGTAATAAACTTCCCAAGTCAAGCTTTGATTCTAATGGTAATTTCTCTTTTGGGATCAGGGAGCATATAGAACTTCCAGGAGTCAAATATGAGCCAAATTTAGGAATTTTTGGAATGGATATTTGTGTTACAATGGAGCGACCTGGTTACCGTATAAAGAAAAGGCGTAAATGTAAAGCAAAAGTAGGTAGACGACAGAGACTCACATCCAGTGATTCAATGGACTACATTAAGAAAGTATTCAATATAGAGTTAGAGTAGGTGTTTAAATGTCTGAACAATCAAATAGGCGGATCTATAACTATGGACGAGGAAGTAGACCTTGTCGTAGATGTGGTTCTTACCATTCCCTTATTCGATCTTATGGCTTAAACTTATGTCGTCGATGCTTTAGAGAAGTGGCTGTAAAACTCGGATTTAAAAAATACTCTTAGAGGAATTTATGTTGACTAAGGAGATTATGGCACAAAAAATAGTAGAAATCCCTAGTGATATCAAAGTAAGACTTAATCTTCCTTCAATTATCGTTAAAGGACCATTAGGGGAAATTGAACGCAATTTCTATTTCAGTGCTATTAGTATAACGCATAGAAATAATAAAATAATAATAGAGGCTCCTTGGCCTGATAAGAAGCGGTCTGCTTTAGTTGGAACTCTTAAATCACATATCGAAAACATGATTATTGGCGTGTTAAAAGGGTTTACATATAAACTCAAGATAGTCTTTGCTCACTTCCCCATATCCGTGAAGATACAAGACCGCGAAATTATTATTGAAAACTTTGGTGGTGAAAGAAAATCGAGGATAGCTTTCATCAGGGGTGATGTGAAAGTTAGTGTCGATGGAGACGATTTAATCGTAAAAGGGATATGCATTGAAGATGTGAGTCAAACAGCTGCCAATGTTGAACAAGGAACCCGGATTAAAAATAAGGATCCTCGAGTTTTCTTGGACGGTATCTATGTCTTTGAGAAAGGAGAAGGGATGTGAGATAATGGTAGAAACTAAACTTTCTATTGAAGTTAAGGAACAAGAGGGCGTAATTGTTAAACCTAAAATTGGTTTAGAAAAAAGACGCCTTCTTCGTATTCGTAAACTTCAGAAGAGTAAAAAACCAGATTTTATTCGACAGGAAAGTTGGAGATATAAAAGAGTGAAATCCTCTTGGAGAAGGCCTAGAGGTCGTGACAGTAGGATGAGAAAAAAGGATGCAGCATGGCCAAAATCAGTATCAATTGGTTACCGTTCACCAAGAAAGGTTTCTGGACTTCATCCATCAGGATTTGAAGAAATACTCATTTACAATCCTAAAGATTTAGAAAAAGTTAATTCAAAGAATGTTGTGAGAATAGGACACACCGTTGGATTAAAGAAAAGACTAATGATTATTGAGAAAGCTAGTGAATTAAACTTACGTGTCCTTAATACAAGAGGAGTTGGTGAAGATGAACTTAAAGAATCAGAGAAGAATGGCCTCTGAATCACTAAAGATTGGTAAGAACCGCGTGTGGATAGACCCGGAGAGGGGAGAGGACGTTGAGGAAGCAATTACTAGAGAAGAAATTCGTAAACTAATCAGTGAAGGAGTCATTAAAGCTGCTCCAAAGAAGGGAGTGAGTAGAGGGAGAGCACGAATCAATCAAATAAAAAGAAAGAAAGGTTTGAGGAAAGGTATGGGGCGTAGAAAAGGTAAGAAGACTGCAAGAATGCCAAGAAAGGAACTGTGGAAAATACGGATTAGAGCGATTAGGGCATATTTAAAAAATTTAAGAGACCGGAGAATTATTCAAAGAAAAATCTATCGTCGGTTATACCTTTTAGCTAAAGGAGGCATCTTTAGAAATGTCGCCCACGTTGAACAATATATAGACTCTAATAAACTTAAGAGACGGAGGTAAAATAGTTTGGCTAAAGGTCCAAGGTATCACGTTCCTTTTCGGCGTCGTAGAAGTGGTAAAACAGATTATAAAAAGAGGAAAACTATGATTCTCTCAAATATTCCTCGTTTTGTAGTGAGATGTTCCCTTAAACATATTACTGCTCAAATTATTGAAGCTCATTCCATTGGAGATAAAACTTTAGTTTCAGCGTCCTCCCAAGAGATCTCTAAAAAGTTCGGGTGGAAAGCTTACTGTAAGAATCTGCCCATAGCCTACATTGTTGGTTTCCTTATTGGTTACAAGGCTCTATCCCAGGGGATCGATCGAGCAATTCTCGATATCGGTCTTAAGAGAGCTTCGAAGGGTGGTCGAGTCTTCGCTACCTTAAAAGGTGCTGTAGACGCAGGTTTTAATATGCAATATAATGCAAAAATTATGCCTCTTGACTCACGAATAAGAGGTGAACACATTGTTTCCTTTGCGAAAGAACTGTTTGATACCGATCCGCTCCTGTATGAGAAGACTTTTTCTGGATATTTATCGCGAAATTTTAAGCCTGAGCAACTTACTGAACACTTTGAAGAAGTAAAAAGAAGTATTACAAATGTCTTTATGAAGGAGAAGTAAATATGTCTAGATATAACCAAAGAAATGAGACTTGGATTCCTAAAACAAAACTTGGAAAAATGGTTTTAGAAGGTAAGATAACTTCAATTGACGAAGTTTTTAATCAAGGTTATAAGATTTATGAATCAGAAATAGTGGATCATTTACTTCCGAACCTTCAACAGGAAGTTTTAGATGTGAGTATTGTCCAAAAACAGACAGATGCTGGAGAAAAAACTCGTTTTAAATCTTTAGTCGTTGTTGGAAATTATGATGGCTACTTTGGATTAGGAACTGGGACTCATAAACAAACCAGAGTGGGGATTCAGAAAGCTACTATTGCAGCTAAACTCAATATCTTTCCGGTGAGAAGAGGTTGTGGTAGTTGGGCATGCGGTTGTGATAAATCTCATTCTCTTCCTTTTAAAGTAATGGGTAAATGTGGCAGTGTTAGAGTAGTTTTAATCCCAGGGTCTAGAGGTTTAGGCATAGTGGCTGGTAAAACCGCTAAAAATATAATATCTTTCGCTGGGATTAGGGATTGCTGGACTAAAAGTCGAGGTTCTACAAGAACTGTTCCATCCTTTGCTTTTGCAACAGCTGATGCTTTGATGAATACTTATAAAATAATCTCATCAAAGGATTGGGTTAGGTGAATCAGATTGGCTGAAGAGAAAGGATGTTGCTTGGCTTTACTTCGTATCCGTGGTAATGTGGGTATTCGAAAAGAATATGAATATGTATTTAGACTCTTGCATCTGACTCGGAAAAACCATGTGACATTATTAGCCGAGACTAAATCTAATTTAGGAATGCTCCGGAAAATAAAGGATTACTCCACATGGGGTGAAGTTTCTCTGAAAACTCTTTTTCTTTTATTAGATAAGAGAGGATCATTGAAGGGAAATAAAAAATTAACGAATGATTATGTCAAGAATGAACTTGGCTTTTCATCAATAGCAGAGTTAGCTCAAGCAATTTATGTCTCAGAAATTAATTTCTGGAAACTTTCTAACGTTAAACCACTATTTCGTCTGCATCCTCCTAGAAAAGGTTTCCGCAAGTCGATTAGAAGACACTACCCTAATGGTGAATTAGGCTATAGAGGGGAAGAAATAAACAAGCTCCTTTTAAGGATGATATGATAATGCGTAATAACTTGTGAAAAGAAGGTTATAGAAATGCCGCAAAGATTTAGAAAAGTTAGGAAGCATCGTGGTTCAAGAAGTCACGGTTGGGGTGTTAGGCAACATAAGGGTAAAGGTAGTCATGGTGGGTTCGGAAGAGCTCAGGGACACAAAGGTAAATGGACCTACACGGTTAAGTATGAACCTGATCGTTATGGGAAACATGGGTTTAAATCTCATACAAATGTGGAACTTGCTACAATCAATGTAGGCGAGCTTGATGAATTAGCCAACAGATTATTAGCGGAGGGTAATGCAGTGAAAGATGATAAATTCTATGTTATTGATTTAGCTAAGCTTAACATTGACAAACTTCTCGGTTCTGGAAACGTGAAACATCAACTAAAAGTTAAAGTGAAAGTTCATTCTCAATTGGCTGCAAAGAAAATTGGAGAGGCTAAGGGTATAATCATACAAATAGAATAATCGAGCTCTTGATTAACGTCTTATCACTTTTAAAATCAAAACCTCACTATAATGGTAATGTTTTAATTTACATTACAAGACGTAAGATTTAAATCTCTATTTGAACTGATGGCAATATTCAACTTTGATAGAAATAATGAAAGTAAATGAGGTGTAAACGTTTAATGGGTTTAGTTATTACATTAAGTGGTTTACATGGTACAGGTAAGACAACATACGCTAAAACTCTCTCACAAATCTTCAACCTTCGCCATATCTCTGCAGGAATACTTTTTCGTCAAATAGCTGCTGAAAAGAAGATATCCATCTCAGAACTTACCCAAATGGCGGCAAGAAATGATAAAATTGATCAGTTAATTGACGAAAGAACTAGAATGGAAGCAGAGAGAGGAAATGTCATAATAGATGGGTTATTAGCTGGTTGGATAGCCCTCAAATATGTTAATATTAAACTCTATTTAACGACCTTAGATAATGTAAGGTTCTCAAGAATAGCAACGAGGGAAAATATCTCCACAATAAATGCGCAGAAACTAACTCTGTTTAGAGAAGAAATTGAGAGAAAGAGATTTATAAAATATTATAACCTTAACATCGATAATTTGACTATATACGATTTAATCTTAAATACTGACCTGCTTTCTATTGAATCAAATATTATGATCATGAAAAATTTCATTCAAGAATATGTTAAATTACATGGAGGGATATAAAATACCAGCTATAGAAATTGGACGAATCTGTATAAAAATAAAAGGAAGAGAATCAGGAAAAAAATGTGTAATTGTAGATATTATCGATAAGTCTTTTGTTCTTATCACAGGACCTGAGACTTTAACAGGAGTAAAACGGAGAAGGGCTAACGTGCAGCATATCAGATCTACAGAAAACACTGTATCCATTAAACGAGGGTCTAGCGATGAAGATGTCATTAAAGCATTAGAAACTGCTGAAAAATTGAAAATATGAAAATCAAAATAGCCCTGAAAGTTTAACCCATTAAAATCCACATTTTTTATTCAAATCTTTCACATAATACCTTTCTTATCAATGTTAAACTAAATATTATCTGCATTGATAAACCCAAATATTGAGGATAAAATAATGACCATTCAACCATGGGAGATTGATCGCGAATTAATTATAAAAGTTGAAGCAGAGACTAATCCTGATTATGGATGCATCCCAAAAAACCGAAACATACTCGATCTTATTAATTATGGTTTATTGAACTTAGATAAACCAAGCGGACCGACAAGCCATGAGGTTGTAGCTTGGGTTAAAAAAATTCTCAAGATTAATCGTGCGGGACACGGCGGTACTCTGGATCCAAAAGTAACTGGGGTTCTACCAATCGCTTTGGAGAAAGCTAGAAAAATTCTTGGAATTTTTCTTCTCTCAATTAAAGAATACGTATGTGTTATGCGTATACATGGAGAAATTCCCAATGAAAAAATTAAACAAGTGCTAGAGGAGTTTGTGGGAGAAATCTACCAGAAACCACCAGTTCGTTCTTCTGTTCGTAGGAACGTACGAATAAGACGTATCTACTACATTAAAGATCTTGAGTTTACGCGGCGGAGAGCACTCTTCAGGGTTGGCTGTCAATCAGGAACATATATTCGAAAATTATGTTCAGACATTGGAGAGATTTTAGGAATAGGGGCTCATATGGAAGAGTTGAGACGAACTAAAACAGGATCATTCAACGAGAATGAGAATCAAATAACATTATATGATCTGAAAGGTGCTTACGATTTATGGGTGGCTAAGAAAGACGAATCTTGGTTGAGAAAAATAGTGCAACCAGTAGAGCAGGCCTTAAAACCGATTCCAAAATTATATCTCCGTGATTCAGCGGTTGACTCCATATGTCATGGTGCTAAACTTGCTATTCCTGGAATTTCTAAATTAAATACGGATATTAAACGAAATTCTACTGTTGGCTTTTTCTCTCTAAAGGGGGAGTTAGTTGCTCTTGGTAAAGCTGTTATGTCTACTGAGGAGATATTGAATCAAGATCATGGTATTGCTGCAAATACAACCCGAGTAATTATGAGCCGAGGTACTTATCCTAGGATGTGGTAAATTTTGTTTAAAAAGAAAAGATTTTTCTTGTCTGGAAATAAACTTAAGAGTGGTTTCTTTTATTTCCATAATTAGCCGGGGTTGCCTAGATCCCCCCGAAAGGGGGAGGGGAACCTGGAAAGGCGCAGGCCTGGAGTCCTTAAGGATTGAGAGTCTGTGATCCATCCGGATCGCGTGGGTTCAAATCCCACTCCCGGCGCCATGATACTGATCTGTTGTAAATGTTTACCATCTTTTTTAGTTTTATATTACTAAAATTTCAATAATCATCTTACCTTTGTAAACATAAAGTTCTAGTACGCTTCCCTCTTTAATTGAAAGTATATCTCTTATCTTTTTAGGGATTGAGATTCTTCCACCCGAAGTAACTATAGTGCGAGATCGCAAGTTAGAAACCATTTTATCACCATTACGACATTTTGACGAATTACCATAATGCCTTATAAATTTTTTTAGTTAAGATAAACTTTTATTTTCTATTCTAGATTATGCATAACTTTTCAAGTACATATAACTTATTTTTTTTAAAAAAATAGAAGATTTATTGGTCCACAAATCTGACATTTCACATTTTCTTCGTTTAGAACATTCTCTATTCTGTATGTTTACCAAGAGCCGATATAAATTCCATAATTCGCGGTGTGGGTATTCTTGCTCCACAGGCTTTAGGATGACCTCCACCAAAACCATCAAATTTTTTAGCTAACTGAGAGGTTATCTTTCCCAGATCCAATTTTATACTTGCGCTTCCTCTTATTGATAAATCTGAAACCTGCATTTGTGGATTTGTACGGTAACATATTCCTATAGTTGCATCACATACATCTAAGAGCAAATTGGCGATTGCCCCCAGAGAGTCATCTGTTACTTCAATAAATACAATATCTCCATTTTTTGATGCCTTTAAAGGTAATTCAGTTCTTAACACAGCAATTCTTTCTACTTGTTCTAGTGCTATTGTTGGAACATCTTTTATTCTATGTGGATATTCAAGATTTGATAAGCGGCGCACTATCCTTTTTTTAAAAACCTCATCTGCTTTGTTAAGAGCATAAGAAAGTAACATAGTTTCGTATAACATGAATTCTCTATCATATTGTTGAATGATTTTTTTGGCTATCGGTCCATCCTCTAATCTATCGGATATTGCTGCATAAGAAGCTAATAAACCGGCTTCACGTGGTAATATCTCTTTAAACAAATTGAAGGTGAGGACCCCTGCAGAATCTCGTTTATTATGCACTATTTTTATGTCCATTTTCTCCAGTTTCTTGAAGACATCTTTATCGATATGATGATGATCAATATATATTATCTTTGTATGTTGTTGAATTCTATCAAACTCTTTCATAATGGACTCATTGATTCCTAGATCACAAATATAGATTAAATCATACTTATTCTCGACTCTTCTCAAACATTGAGTTATATTACCATAATTTGTAAGAAGAAACTGCGATTTAGTAGCACGTCTGATAAGCGCTGCACAAACACATCCGTCCACATCTTTTATGTGTGAAATACACAAAATTTTCGTTGATTGCTTCAGCTTCAACATGAATATAATTACCTTGAGATTCTTTTAAAAAAAGTTTTTTAGATATTAATTTACATTATTTATTTGAATAGCAATCTTCTACATTATGTATACTTTAGAGAATATTATTTCTTATTGTATTCATTCTTTTGTTTCTTATTTCAGTAAGACGTTTCTCTCATTTTTATGTAATTATTTTATATACTTTAATTCTAGATGAACTTATTTTTTATTTTCTTTTCAAAGATGACAGTATATCTCCTAAACTATCAGAATCATCATTCGAACTTTTTTCCAAAATAAACCCTAAGAATTTTTTAAGTACAATCAGATAGTAATCGAATTTCAATAAAAAAGAGTTATACATATCCTGCTTTCTTTAAGTATTCTGTCACAAAAACTGCACCCTTAGCTGCACCCATCTTAGTGTTATGCGAAAGTAAGACATATTTTATTCCATTGATCAAGGCTTCATCCTTCCTTATTCTTCCAACAGTCGTTGCCATACCATCATAAGTGTTCCTATCTAACCTAGGTTGTGGTCTAAACGGATTATCTTTAACTACTATCATTTTTTCTGGTGCAGATGGAAGTTTAAGACTCTTCAAGTCATCTCCAAATTTTTCAAATGCTTTCTTAACTTCTTCTATAGTACAATCTCTTCCCATTGAAACAAAAACGGCTTCCATGTGACCATCAATTACATTCACTCTTGTACAAGTGCAACTTACTTTTATTTTCGAAGCTTCAATTTTATTTCCAACATATTTCCCTAAGATTTTTTTTGTTTCTAGCTGTACTTTTTCTTCTTCTTCTGGTATATAGGGGATGACGTTCTCTATTATGTCTAAAGCGGCCACTCCGGGTGAACGTCCACCTCCCGAAATTGCTTGCATAGAGGTCATGATAACCTTTTTTAAACTAAAAATATCTTTAAGAGGTTTTAAAGTTATTACTAACCCCGTAGTTGTGCAATTAGGTTGTGTTGTTATAAACCCTTTCCACCCTCTTTTCTTTCTTTGGACATCAATCATTTTAACATGCTCTGAGTTCACACCTGGCACTAAAATTGGTACATCCTTTTCATATCTGAATGCTGAAGCTGTACTTACTACAGGTTTCCTCTTAGCATACTTTGGCTCAAGTTCTCTAGCGACTTTAGACTCGACTGCAGAAAAGATTACATCTATGTCTCCAAGATTTAGTTTTGTTGCATCTTCTACATTCATTTCTAATAAATCTTGTTTAGGTTGATTATCACAAAACCACCGTACTGCTCCCGTTTCAGGATTTTTAATAGCTTCTAGATATTTTTTTCCTGCAGATTTTTTAGAGGCAGCTAGAGTCGAGATTTCAAACCAAGGATGATCTTGTAAGGCAACAACAAATTGCTGTCCAATAACACCCGTAGCACCAACAATGGCTATTTTTAATTTGTCCAAATTTTCATCCTTCTATGATGTGAAGATTATCTGTTTAGTAATATTGCTTTTGGTAATGTAACACTTAAATTTTTAATATGAAAAAACTATAATTAAAAAAGGATTAATAAAAATTATGAAAAGATGATGTAATTTGACCTCATTAGACCACGAATTAAACTTCCTTTCAAAGATGGTTGAAATCAATACGGAATCAATTTCCAAGAAGGGCTATGTTCAATGTTCATCGATAATAGTTGAAGAAGCAGAAAATCATTCTCTAGACGTGGAAATAGTGGATGGTGAAAAAGGTGCTGAAGATGGATTATCACGTCCAAATATTGTTATATCTCTTGATAATGGTTCAGATGTAACTTTACTTCTTGCATCACATTTTGACATTGTTCCACCTGGCCCTAATTGGTCATATCCTCCATTCAAATTAACGATTCTAAATGGAAAAGCTTACGGAAGAGGTACTGCGGATAACAAGTCGGGTATTGCAGCTGCAATGGGCGCGATGATTCAACTTAGGAAAGAGGATCTAGATATTAACCTTAAACTGATTGCTAGTGTTGATGAAGAAATTGGTGGAAGATACGGTTTGGACTATGTCTTAACTGAATATGGACTGCAAGGAGACGCTGCATTAATCCTCGATTCAAGTTCAGAGAGACTTAATTTGGGGGCAAGTGGCATCATATGGGGAAAAATAATTATTAAAGGAAAACAAGGTCATGCCGGTTACCCATTCAAAGCCACTAATGCTATCGAAGAATCTATGAAACTACTTACTGCACTAGAAATATACAAAGATACAGTTGAAAAAAAACAATCAATTCTTCATGCACCACCTGAATCTCCAAAACAATTCATTTGGGGAAGATATACCGTTACAATGATCAAGGCATGGGAAAAAGAAAATGTAATTCCAGGTGTTTGCGAAGTTCGTTTTGATCGAAGGCTTCTCCCAGAGGAACCTATTGAACCTGCAGTTGAAGAATTAAAATTCTTCTTCAAAAAAGCAGTTGAAAAAGTAGATGTTAATGCATCTCTTGAGATTATACATAAACTTCCAGGTTATTGCACATCTAAAGATAACCTTTTTGTTAAAACGGTTTCAGAACAAATTAAAAAAACTATAGGCTATAGCCTTCCTTTTGCAGGAGAACTAGGGGGAAATGATGGAACCTTTTTTGCTAAAAATGGGATTCCTGTTATATGTTATGGTACAATACGAAGTGACACGTCTTACCATGGTGTGAATGAATTTGTCTATATTAAAGACATTCAAAAAATTCGAGATTTAATAATAAATTTGGGAAAAGTACCAAGAGAAAAAATAATATAATACTGAATCGACTATTTCTAACTTGTTGAACTTTTTCTTCTAAATTTTATCATTATAGGCGTGGTATACATGAACCGTTACACATTGCATTTTATCATTAATCCACTGTTATTTCGTCATTTTAATGAAATTTATTAATCCAACTATCATTCATTATCAGTTAATAAAATAAACTAAAAAAATAAACAAGAAAATAATAAAAGAGGTAACTAGAATGGAAAGACCAAACTGGGATCAATACTTTATGGGTATCACAAATTTAGTTAGCGGTAGATCTACATGCCTTAGGAGACAGGTAGGTGCTGTCTTAGTCAAAGATAGAAAAATCCTCGCCACTGGCTATACCCACTAAATATGGGGGTCAAAATGGCGCACCTAAAGGTCTTCTTCACTGCAGTGAACTTGGTGGCTGCTTAAGAGCGAACTTGAAAATCCCTTCTGGGGAAAGACATGAACTCTGTAGAGGAGTACACGCAGAACAAAACGTCATTATCCAAGCTGCGGTTCATGGGGTGTCAACTAAGAATGCAACCATTTATTGTTCAACATATCCTTGTTCCATCTGTGCAAAGTTGATCATTAATGCTGAGATTTCTAGAGTTGTTTATGTCGATGACTATGAGGATGCACGTGCAAAAAAATTATTCGCGAATGCAAATATGAAAGTGATGATGTTAAAGAATGATTGAAAAAATGAATATGAAAAACTTAAATACTTCGATTCTGTTGGAAACCTTGGTAGATAAGAAATAACGTTCTAATGTGATTTAAATGCCTAAAAGTCGTGGTGGTATGGCTTATACAAGGATTAAGTATATTCATCGTCGCCCACAATTAAAAATCAGGCGATTTTCTATGGGTGACCCTTCAAAGGAATATAAGTACGTAATCTCCCTAATTTCGGCTTTTCCTGCCAAAATAGGTGGAGGTGCTATAGAGTCTGCAAGGATAACTGCAAATAAAGTTTTGGAGTCAAGTACTGGAGTATCATATTTTTTTAAGATAGCTATCTATCCTCATGAAATAGTTAGATTGCACAAAATGATGGGATTTGCTGGTGCTGATAGGTTAAGTCAAGGAATGTCAAGATCTTTTGGAAAAGCTACTAAAAGAGCTGCGAGAGTTAAGGCGAATCAACCTATTCTAATTTTTTATACTAATAAAGATGGGGTTGATTTAGCTAAAGCCGCTCTTAAAAAAGCCTCTAAGAAACTTCCTATGTCCTGTAAAATTACAGTAAAGGAAAACCCTTTTTAGATCTTTTTCTTTAGCCAGTGAGAATTGTAATAGTTGATGGAATGGTTGGACAGAAGCAAATAGAAATTATTCTCTCCAAATTATTACCTTATTCAAATCCAAAGTTAAACTTAGAAGAATATTCTCTTGATTCTAAAAGTGCTGCTAAGATACTTAGTGTAGCCGGAATGATTTATAACGATATAATTGATAAGTGTGTTATTGATCTTGGTTGTGGAACAGGTATCTTAGCTATTGGTGCTGCATTAATTGGAGCAAAACATGTAGTTGGTATAGACATTGATGACGAGAGTATTAATATTGCAAAAAAGAATGCTCGGGAAGTCGCAGTTGAAGTAGATTATTTAGTGGGGGACATTAGGTTGATTTCTTCCTCTTTTGATACAACTTTAATGAATCCTCCCTTTGGAAGTTGGAATAGAGGAATTGATATAATTTTTTTAATGAAAGCATTACAAATTTCGAAAGTTATTTATTCATTACATAAACGTAGTGAAAAAAGTCGCGAATATTTAGCTAGAAAGATAGCTTCATTAGGCGGAAAAATCGAAAAAATTTTCGAGTTAGAAATAATTTTACCTCACACTTATACCTTCCATCGTAAGAAAAAATATTACGTAAAAACTGACCTCTATCGAATCAAAACTATTACTTAAACATAATTTTAAAGAAACTTATGCATACAGTAAAAAATTATCTGAACGTAATATTTACAAAATCTAGAGGGTTTATAAGGAACCAATCTTCAAGATAAACCATAATTATAAGGAAATCGATAAACAACTACCTACTTTTTTTAAATTAATTTTTAATTCTAACCACATCATTGTAAGAAGTGCTTTTGAAAATGAAGTTGATAAGAAGGAAAAGTGGAACATTTACGGTTCCAGGTGACTACTTAGGAGTCATTGAAGAATTTTTACCTGGGGGAGGAACCTATATTGATGATGGAATTATATACTCTTCAAGTACTGGTCACTTACTTGTGGATTCACATAATCGAAAGATTTCAGTTTACCAAAAAACTAATTCACCTTTGATCCCTAAAGAAGGGTCTCTTATACTAGGCACAATCGTCAGTATTCATAATAAAAATCTAAATGTAAGGATCTTTCAGATCAGAGATAAACCCCTTTTTAACCCTTTTAATGGGATTATGCACATTACTGATGTGCGTAGAGGTTATGTAAAGACTATGTTAGATGTATATCAAATTGGTGATATTATCCGCGCAAAAGTTATAAGTATAAAAAATAGAGAATTTCATCTTTCTACTCAAGAGAATGAATTGGGAGTCATCCACTCAAAATGTTCTTTTTGTGGAGACAAACTAATATTATCTCAAAACAGTCTTAAATGTCCTCAATGTAATAAACCTAAATGGAGAAAAATAGCTTCAGGCTATGGAAAAAAAGACTTTATAAAACTGTTTTAAAACCTGGGAGGTTGAGAATGAATGAAAATAAATGTCTTACATCAATCAAAAAATGAACTACGAATCGAGTTAGTTGGTGAAGGCCACAGTTTTACTAATGTACTCCAATCTACTCTCTTAAAGGATGACACAATAGAATTTGTCGGATATAATATTTCTCATCCATTAATGGCTAATCCTATACTGTTCATACGAACAAAAGGAAAAAGACGACCAGAAGATGCTTTAATCGATGCAGCAAGAAGCCTTGTAAAGGAATTGAGTTTAATCGAAAACACCTTTAAAAAGAATTTTAATATTTAAAGTGAATAATCGGTTAACCTTCTATTATACATAGATTGAGCTCATGGAATACTTTTTCCATATTTCAAATCAATTTAGAATTTATTTTATTAGAAGATTAGTATTATTTTTCATCAAACATTCATCTTGATCAAAGAAACAGGTAGAACTCATCCGATTACCAACTCAAATTTAACCATAGCTCTGATAAGAAAAATGTGAAAATTATTATTTGAACACATATGTTATAAAATATGAGGGAACTCAGCTAAATATTTTTATTAACATTCTTATCATTTCTTATATGTATACAGCTCTTTGGAAACCTCCTTAGAACATTGATATTTTGGTCAATTTTAATCAAAAATATAAATAAAATAGCTCAAACGTTGGGACTGTGGTAGATCTTGCCAATTTTCGAAATATTAAGCGAGAAATACGTATCATTGGAATCACCAACGGCCCTTTTATTCCATTAACACTTGAAAAAATTGATCTTTTTAGCATTGTTTTTCGGAGGGACGTTGGCTTGATGGTGTTATTAGGAGGAAAGTGGATGTAGATGGTTTGGATGCAACAAATAAAATAAGTGATATGATTAGAACTTCCCCCTACTATCAACAACTAAGAGTTATAATGCTTAATGGAACAATTTGTGCAGGTTTTAATACAGTGAATCTAAAAAAACTGTTTGAGCTCACAGGTCTTCCTATCATTTCAATAACTAAAGAAAAGCCTGATATTAATTACTTAAAACTAATTCTTAGAACTCTCCCTCAATGGATGAAAAGATGGAAAGATATTGAAGAAGCCGGTGAGATAATTATATTAAAAAGAACATTCTAAAATTTATTTACAGATAGCAGGACTTTTAAGAGTAGATGCAGAGAAGACTATCTCAATCAGTAGTACAAGAAGTATCACTCCAGAACCTTTACGTGTAGCTCATATAATATCTTAGGTTTATCTAAACAATTTATTGAATGAAAAGAGAAATAGTTAAATCTTTGTTCTGGAGACTGCATGGACTAAGTACGAATTTTAGAGGGATTTATATGGAGTTTTGTCCTAGTTGTCAAATGCGTTTAGTTCTAAAGCAAGAGACTTCAAATGATGAGAAGGATTTCTCACTGGTGTGTCTTAAATGTGGATACAAAAAACAGGTTTTAAAAGAAGAACCTTTTACACCTAAAATGGGTAACTATAAAAATGATGAAATTTCAGAACAGAAATTGATAACTGTTATCAATGAAGAACATATGAAGCTTCGAACAATGCCAGTGACTAAGATTGAGTGCCCTAAATGTAACAATAAGGTTGCCTATTGGTGGATGGTTCAAACGAGAAGCGCTGATGAATCGTCAACACAATTTTTTAGGTGTACAAAATGTAATCATACATGGAGGAAATCTGCATAACTACATTTTTTGGTAATTATTAAATATCGCTTTCAATAGTATTAAAATGTTCTTTGTTCAATAGAAATAAAATGTGTGGGAAAATCTTTACTTGTTTACAATAAAAATGACTGATGCAAAGCTTTGGAAAAATCTCATAGGTGCTATTTCAACTTTAATAGATGAAGGAACCTTTGATATCGACAAGAATGGAATAAAACTTAGAGCTATGGATCCATCACATGTTGCAATGGTAGATTTCGAATGGCCTAAAACCGTTTTTGATGAATACAATTGTGACACTCCTACAAAACTGTGTATTAACATCAGTGAAATGTTAAAGTTTCTGAAACGAATTGGAAGTAATGAATCACTTGAGCTCAGTCTTGACCCACAAGCCCGTTTAAACATGGTTTTAAAAGGTAAATATATCCGAACTTTTAATATGGCAACCCTAGAACCAATAACTGATGCGATTCCTGCTCCCAAAATTTCCTTCAACGCAATAGCTAAGATTTCAACTTCATGCTTAAAAAACGCGATGGATGATATATCCACTGTTAGTGACCACATCCAATTCGAAGTTACACCTAAGAAACTTGTAATGCGTGCTTCTGGTTACTTAGGAAGTGCTTCTGTTGAAGTGGGGACAGATAGTGAAGACCTTTTAAGCCTATCAATAAAGGAAAACTCAAAAGCAACTTTTAGTCTGAATTATTTATCTCAGACAATTAAAGCTGCCTCATCTGTCTCAGACGTTGTTACAATCGAGTTTTCTAAAGATATGCCTATTCGGTTAACTTTTGAGATGCAGGAAGGTAAACTTCAATACTATCTCGCTCCACGAATCGAGAACACGTAACCGATATTTTTTCGTTTTATCATTTAACTAATTTTCTACTTGTTTAGTTTCCTTTCCGTTTTTGGGTCCACTTTTCAAATTTTTATATTTAATAACCAAAATATAGCTCAGTACACGTAGTCAGAATGATTCAGAATCCTTGTTTAATAATAATTTCTTTCTCTAACAATTAAGAGACATTTTATCTTATCATTTTTAACATTCAAATATATTAAGGGACTTCAGACAATCTATGCCTTAACTAAAACTTCAACAATCTTTGTTAATTAAAAAAGATTTAAATATTAGGAAAACCAACCTTAAAACTCCGCAAATTACATATAAGCCTTAAGTATATTACGTAAATAAACTTAAGAGGAATTTCTTAAAATTCCTTTGCCAAATGAAGCAAAATGTGGATGAGGCAAAATGTCAAAACCATTCTATGTTAAAATAAATATCTCAAAAGAACTCGCTGACATCGCTTACGAAACTCTTCAGGTAGCTAAAGACACTGGAGCTGTTAAGCGAGGAACTAATGAAACAACAAAAGCAATTGAGAGAGGCATAGCAAAACTCGTTTACATCGCAGAAGATGTTGAACCCCCTGAAATTGTTGCACATCTTCCCCTCCTTGCGGATGAAAGAAAAATTAGCTATATTTTCGTACCAAGCAAAAATCGACTTGGTGCCTCTATAGGTCTTGATGTTTCTTCTGCTGCTGCATGTATCACGGAACCTGGAGATGCTGAGGAGTTAATAAAGAAAATAATAACTAGCATTGATGAATTAAAGCAGGGTGCATAATCCTTGAGTTCCACGGAAAACTTAACCCCAGCTGAAGTAATAGAAGTCATGGATAGAACAGGTGTTACTGGTTCTGTTGTCTTTGTTCGCGTAAAACTTTTAGAAGGAAATGATAAGGGGCGCATCATCACTAGAAATGTTAAAGGTTCTATTAGAAATGGTGATATATTGATGTTGAGAGAAACTAGGCGCGAAGCCAAAAGTCGTGGCCGCTATTAGGTTGGAACAATATGCCGAAGATTTTTCAATGCTCTTTTTGTGGTAAAGATTTTCCTCAAGGAACAGGTCTAATGTATGTAAAGACAAATGGTACTGTATACTGGTTTTGTTCAAGTAAATGTCGAAAATCACGATTAAAATTAAAAAGAGATGCTAGAAAACTAAAGTGGACAAAATATTATGCCCAGTAACAATTTGATTCTATTAAACTCTTGGAAAAAAATAATTATTTTTCAATAAATCCAAATTATCCGATATAGCTTGAAAACGTACTGGTGCAGCTAATGATTTTAAATGTATAAAAATATCACGAAGCTAATTTGCGGGATGTAGATCTTGTTTCTTTGTCAATTAACAATATTTTTTACCAAGGATTTAATTCTTTATCATAAACAGTTAATGGCTTTTTCTAGGGTATATAAATGAGAATCATTATGTTTGGTCCACCCGGAGCTGGGAAGGGCACATTTTCATCGCGACTTGGGCACATACTTGGTATATGTAGGATTTCAACGGGTGACATATTCAGAAAACATATAGCTCGAGGCACCGAACTTGGTGGGAACGTTAAGATTTATGTTCAGAAGGGTATACTTGTACCGGATGATATAGTGATAAATGTTTTGAAGAAGAGATTGACTCAAAAGGATTGTGAAGGAGGGTTCATTTTAGATGGGTACCCTCGAACGGTAACGCAGGCTATGGCGTTAGAGGATGAAAAGATTGATGTGATAATCACCCTCATTGTTCCTGATGAAATTTTGATCGCAAAATGCATTGCAAGACGAATCTGTAAAGACTGTGGAGACATTTATAATATTCTCAAAATAGATAAGACGATAAAAGGTATAATGTATAGTCTACCATCAATGCCGCCTAATATTGAAGGTAGATGTAATAAATGTGGAGGAGGATTGATACAACGCATAGACGATAATCCTCAAGTGATTAAAACTCGTCTAGAAATCTACAGAGAGCAATCGAAACCTATCATACAATATTATCAAGATAAAATCCTCTTTATTGATCAACATGTGCGAGTAGGACCAGAACTTATGATCTCAACAATGTTAGACAAATTAAAATCTAAGAATTTAGTTTAAAAAGCTAAAGACATTTTTTAAACATTTTATTTCTTCTAGTTATCGAATATTTCTAAATTACTGAAGTATAAATACAAGTATTCAATCAATATTCTACTATTCCTTTGCTTAAAAGGTGTGTATTAATGCAAAAGCAGCTCAGACAACCCATAGTATGTGTACTAGGACATGTGGATTCTGGAAAAACTTCCATTCTTGATTATATTCGGAGTTCAGCTGTTGCATTAAGAGAAGTTGGATCTATGACTCAACATATTGGTGCCAGTTTTTTTCCTCTTAAACTTCTAAAGGAAATCTGTGGTCCTCTATCTGAAAGTTTAGGTGGAAAAATAGCAATTACCGGTCTTTTAGTAATCGATACTCCAGGTCACCGCATTTTTATGAATTTACGACGAAGGGGTGGCTCAGTTGCCGATATAGCAATTCTTGTGATAGATATTGTTCGAGGTTTTGAGGCTCAAACTTATGAAAGTTTATCTATTCTAAAGAACCGAAAGACCCCTTTCATCGTAGCAGCCAACAAGATCGATACGATTCCTGGTTGGGTTAACCACTCAAAATTATCATTCATTGAATCCTTTAACAAACAAAATCTTACTGTTCAACGTCAACTTAATGATTTACTCTATGTAATTATGGGACACTTTTCAAGGCAAGGTTTCCAAGCTAACCGCTTCGATAGAGTTGTTGATTTCACGAAAACAATTACTATAATTCCTGTTAGTGCTAAAACAGGAGAGGGAATACCTGAGTTACTCATAACCTTAATCGGTTTAACCCAACAGTATTTACAAAATAAACTAATAGTGAGTACTGGACCGGCACATGGAACTGTTTTAGAGGTTAAAGAAGATGTAGGTATGGGTGTAGTCATTAATGTAATTCTTTACCGAGGCATTCTTCGAAAGGGGGATGTCATCATTATAGGTGGCATGAATAAGCCTATAATAACTAAAGTAAGAGGTATCTTCCTACCTAAACCATTAGATGAAATTAGAGATCCACAAAATAAGTTTAAGTCAGTTAAAGAAGTCTCTGCAGCTGTTGGAATAAAAATAGCTGCACCGTCTGTTGCTGAAACTTTAGCCGGTGCTCCTTTGTATGCAGTTGGTCCAAATAATTCTATAGAAGAATTAATACAAAAAGTGACAGATGAGGTAGAAAAGCTTAGGATAGTAACTGATAAAATGGGTGTAATATTAAAAACTGACACTCTGGGATCTTTAGAGGCAATAGTTTCTGAGTTAGAAAACAGTGCAATTCCTATTAAGCTTGCGGATGTGGGAGACGTCTCCAGAAGAGAAGTTATCGAGGCATCTTTAATAAAGAAAACTACCCCACTTAGAGGAATTATTCTTGCTTTTAATGTAAAGATTTTACCAGAAGCTCTCGAGGAAGCAAAAAAGAACAATATTGAACTTTTTCAGAATAATGTTATTTATCGTCTTATCGACGATTACAAAACTTGGGTGGATAGGGAAAGAGAAGCTATAACTAAGATGAAACTTAAGGCTTTAGTCCATCCTGGGAAAATACAGATTCTATATAACAGTATCTTTAGAAAGAGTAATCCCGCTATATTTGGTGTAGAGGTATTAGCCGGACGTATAGAACCAAAATATTCGATGCTCAAAAACGATGGTGAATATCTTGGTGAGATCTTTCAGATACAGGATGGTGGAGAAACTATATCCTGTGCAAATATACGTATGAAAGTTGCTATCTCAATGAAAGATCCCATTTTCAGTCGTCATTTCAATGAAGGCGACCTCTTATATGTAGCTGTTCCGGAAAAGCATGTGAAGGAACTCTTAACAAAATTTAAAAGAGAGCTATCTTTAGATGAAATTCAGACTCTTGAAGAACTCATTCAAATTATGAGGAAGAAAAAATTACTATGGGGATTGTGAAGATTTAATAAGCATGATAACGGTTGAGATTCTACATGGAGAAATGAAATGTCATGGTAAGATTTAAACTGGTAATATCAACTTCAGAAGGAAAATCAAAAGGAATTACTTTAGAAGGTTCAAGGGCTCAAGCTCTTATTGGAAAAAGAATTGGTGATATTTTGGATGGCTCAATTATGGGGCTGTCAGGTTCTAAGCTTCAAATAACTGGTGGAAGTGATAAAACAGGATTCCCCATGCGGTTCGACGTTCATGGCGGCGTAAAAATTTCCATTATCTTGAGTGATGGTGTAGGATTTAAAGCAAGTGGTAATGGGAATCGTCAAAGGAAAACAGTTCGCGGTAACGTTATTACTGATGAAATAGTGCAAATCAATCTTAAGGTCTTAAAGAATTAGTATCTCATCGACTTCTTGCTTCTATCTTAACTTAGCGATAGCTTCTATTCCTATTTAACGTGAACGTAAGAATTGTGGTAATTAAATAGGGTCTAATTCATCTTTGAAGGGAAGAAAATTATTCTCATTTAATCTCTGATGTTGTCTGATATTCTGTATAGGCACATTTTCCACAAGTATACCTTGCGTTTTCTCCTTTATGAATCGCCATAAAAGATGTGCATCTGGGGCATTTTTTTAGTCTTCTGATCAATTTACCCTCTTTTATCTGATAGTACGTATAACTTTTCTTTTCTTCTCTTTTCTTCTTTTTCACCTTTTTTGTTGTCATAGCTTACTCTTTCCTCATTTACTTCCCTTTCTTCTTTGTTCTTCGAGATGGAAGATTTCGTTTTTTAATATGTTCTGCAACTAACGCTTCTCCCCTTTCTTTTTGATCATAAATCTCTGCGATTACAGTAGTACGATTTGTCCCTGTTAATGTTTCTAACTTTAACACATATATTTTTTCTTCATTTGTGTTATATTCCTGTGCAATTATTTTTTTTACATCATACAGTCGAGGGGTTCCAGATAATACATGATCTATGAAGAAGACCAACTCTCTACGTTTTAAAGCAGAATTATACTTATCTACTGTTTTTACTAGTTTCATGGCGATGCTTCCTAAAACTCTTGGAATGTTATGATACCTAATACTTTAACCTTTCCGTATCTATCATTAATAGATCTATCTCAAAAATCTTTTTTTATATATTTTAATTTACAATTATTTTTTTCTTTTTCAAGACGATATTTACTTGATACAATGTTCAAGTCGATGAGCGAAATTCACAAGTTCAAGTTAATAAAAAAAATTGTTGAATAATAAAATAAGTATCGGTATAAATAGCTTAAGTAAGACTTGTTTGAATACTATTACAAGACTTCCGGACTTAATATAGCCTCTATTATTTTGATAAATTAATAATCGAAAATACTCTTTTGTGTAATTTGTATGTATTCTTTTGTAGATTTCAAAAAAAACTTCCCCTATCTTGGTGATTGAAAAGAAATCATGTAACTCGTTAAAGGAAGTTAAAGATGATCGTACTGAATTTTATAGGTTCAGTATTTGTTCTACTTCTTCTTTGATTGTGCTAGTTACTTTCACCATAACAATCCCCACTTTAGGTTGACCGTATATGATCAGAGTTCCCATTGGAGCAAACTTGATTGCAGATAACGTGAGTAAATCCTCTTCTCCATCGACTAGAATTCGCGTTACCGATGAACTGTTAATTCCTTTTCTTACGGCTTCAAATGCTTCTTGGGTAATTGTTCCTGGTGGATTTTTAACTTTTAAAGTTTTTATTTGTTCCATGGGGATGGGTTGAATTTTTTTTCTCATAATTTTATTGTCAACTATATAGAGGTCAGCTTCAATACCGAATTTAACCAAGTTTAATGTTATACAATCTCCTATAGCACACAGTTTCGTTGGCCTTTTTTTAGCGATCTCTCTTTTTAGGTAATTCATCGTTTCATCTGGATTGCCGACAATCAATTCCCCTAGCGGTTGTTTTAATTTTATGCGCATCTTTTCACTTATTCGGTAAGTCTTCAAGTTTCTTTATCCTCGAACAAGGATGGCATATTTGCCTGGTTTTGTTATATTTGCTATTTTTGCTATTTTTGATTTGTCGGGGTAGACGATAATGAGTTCACCAACCCAATCATCAGATAATGAAGAGGTTTTACAGTTAGGACATAACTTTGTAGTAGTTATTAAGCGGCAGTTCCTACAAGCTTTTTTCTTCATTTATTATCTCCTTCTTTATTTTTTAGAGGTGTATGTGCCTTTTTTACGTCTTCAATAATCCATTCAATCTTGCCTAAGAATGGCTGTCGCATAGTCAGTCCTATTTTACCTGATGATCCTCCCTTTGGAAGGGAAACAGCAGTGATTCGAGCTCGAACTATATCTCCTCTTCTCAATGTCCGTCTTGTCTCTTTTGCAATTAGAACTCCCTGTCTCTCATCGAAAGAAACGAAGTCATCAATGAGTTGGGATACGTGGATGAGAGCATCTAAAGGTCCTATCCTTATAAAAGCTCCAAAGTCTTCCACCTCAACAACTTCCCCCTCGACTATTCCTTGAATCTCTGGATAATATGATAAAAGTGTAAATGATACGATGTGATGTGTTGCTCCATCTCCTGGAATTATTTTACCAAGGGAGCTGACTTTTACATCTATTACTGCTACAACGAAACCTAGCTCACCACTAACTAAGCCTTCATACTTCACCCGTAAAGCCTCCAAAGTGACGTTTTCTAATGTATTGTTGAATTTATCAGGTGAAATTCGAACAATATCTTCTACATTTATTAGATAAAACATTTATAATCCCAATTGTATAGATCAGTTGAAGTTTTGAATTCTATTCTATCCTATAATCTTTTCTCTTCTTTCAATAAGAACATTTAAAAAAATTATAAAAAGGATTAAAGAGTTCCTTCACCAAATTTCTTTTTATACATTGCTATGGCTTTTAATATTTCCCTTTTTGCAACATCAGCATTATCCCATTCTTCAACTTTAACCCACTTTCCAGGTTCCAAATCTTTGTAATGTTCAAGGAAATGTTTAATTTCACGTAAGGTGCTTGGCGGTACATCGGATATGTCTCTAATTTTTTCGAAAAAGGGATCCTTCGCTGGTACCGCGAGAATCTTGTTATCAATTCCTGCTTCATCCTTCATACGGACAAACCCAATGGGTCTTGTTGGGACTACACATCCTGGAAAAATAGCCATCCTTGATAGAACCATGATATCGACAGGGTCATCATCGTAATACCACGTTTGAGGGATTATACCATAATCGAATGGATAAGTGAATGCGGTGTGTAGCGTCCTATCTACAAAGATAATCCCTGTTTCATGGTCCACTTCATACTTAATGCTACTCCCTCTAGGAATTTCAATGAAAGCATTAACATTGTTTGGAGGATTAGAACCAGGTTTTATAATTTTCCAATTTACATACATCTATTTTATCATCCCTTCAATTTCTAAACGAGATTTCTGTCTTAAATAGATAACTGCTACACCCCTATTTCTTAGACTTCTTCTTAACTCTTTATCATTTGTTGCTACTGGACTATTCCACTTCTTGGCCAGTCGAATTATGAGATCATCAACACTCTCTTTTTGAAGCCTTTCTACATTAACAATATCGAAGTTTTTAATAAACTGTAGGGTCATTAGAGCATTTTTTCTTTCTTTTATCTTTTTCCTTTTAGAAAGTCTTTGTAATTCTTCATAAACCGGAGAAATAACGATTTTCTCTATTTTACGATTCAATATTTTTTCTAATTCTTCATAGATGTTTATACGGAACTGAGATTGAATCAAGAGAAAATTAGAATCAAAAATAATCTTAACGGGCAAAATCACACCATTTTCCACTTGAAAAGAGAAGACTCTTGCTAAAGTGATCTATTTCATTCTTCTATTCACAACTTAACCAATTGAAAGATTTATGATTTGATGATACCGTGGCCAATTAGCCTCCAACTGTCCCCAACACGTCTACTTAAAGCTAATCTTGAATTTAGTTCTACACAAATCGGTCTCCTCAATGATATGTCTATAACATTCTCCCTTGCGGAAGTAACTAAACCTGCCGTTACAGTAGTACCGGTGTTAATAACTAACGCTTCATTTGTCCTAATTTTTTCAACATTTTTTAATATTTTTGTTCCAATTACCATCTCAAATAATTCAATATCGAGAGACAAATGATCTAAGACGGGAGGCATTTTATTTGGTTTACCAACTACATTTCCAACAAACCCATCGGCTTTTGTTAATGATGGATCTAGAAGTGTTCCTACTCCAATTAATCCCCCCGGTGTAGCTTCATTCACATCTCTTCCTCCTGCTTGAAGACTAATTATTTCTGTATACACGGGTTCATAGTGTGCTTTTCCTTTTTTTTCAATTCGAATTCCGGGTTTAATTTCAACTTTATTGCCTACTTTGAAAACACCTTCTAGAATGGATCCTCCAATCACACCACCCAAGAGTTGTTCCGCTGATGTAC
>PVMS01002915.1_pt1 | contig 38365 bp, 36 predicted proteins | sample 1853461 | NCBI WGS metagenome assembly PVMS01 (sample SAMN08582032, study PRJNA380276) | Marine sediment metagenome, whole genome shotgun sequencing project. | isolation source: ocean sediment barecode stripped | collected 2017
CGCTGACAGCCGCTGGCCACTTTTTCCATGCTCGAGAATATCCTATGTTAACCACCTAGCTGATCAGGAAAAGACTTATGAAAACGCCATTCCAGACAACAGGCCGGATCCTGCCGTTATCGCTTATGAGATCTCCGGAAACTTGTACCAGGCTGTAAACAAACCAAAGGCACATAAGCCCGAAGCCGAGCCTGACCAGGCGGCCAATCGGCCCGGGACGCGGTAGCGTTCCAGGGTCATCCAGTTTCAGGTCTGTCGTTGCCATATCTGACTCACAATGATAGATGCGCTATTCAATGAGACACAACGTCTTGTTCAAGTTCAAACGGTTTTATTTCGAGTTCGATTTCGTCAATGGTCTCGACTGCCAGGCTCCGCCCGGCTCCGTCCATGTATTCGATTCGGTGGGGGAACATGAATCCCGACGTGTCCCGAAAATCACTCTGCCGAATGATGTACGCGGGCTCACCCGTCGCTTCAAACAAACTCGCTTGCACCAGTCCACCGGTATGACTGTCCACGAACAGGTTCCAGTGTTCACCATCCTTTTGCCGGAGATCGAGCTTCCATGCGAGGATGTCATCAATTTTCATCATTCCGACCATGCTGACCTCGTGGCCCTTTTTGGGCCATTCAACAAACAGGCCATCGAATTCCCATGTGCTTAGCAGCTTCTGTTCAAGATCAGCAGGCAAGCCGCGATCAAAGCCAGGATCAATAGTCACTTGACCTTCGGAGTTGAGTTCCGCAACCGACTCTTCCTCGCCGAACCCGACCACGCGCCGCAGCACATTCGGTCGTTCCGATCGAATGGTCAATGAGAGTGACTTGCCGTCGGCCTGGATTTGCCCTCGCGCTTCAATGGACTGGATGCGTTTAAGATTCCTGAAACCGCCACGACCGATAATGTGCTGCCTGACTGCCACGTTGCGGGGTTGAGCGATGACGGGAATCATCGTTCCATTCGCCGGTGACGCATCGTCCTTCAATCCGATGTCTTCCCGCTTCGAAAAACGGCTCGGATCGACTCGCTCTACATAATCGAGAGTCTTGGCAGCAAACCTGCCGGCATCCAGATATAGTTCACGCGGGAATACTCCAATCTGGTGCTCGAAATAATCCGGCTTCGGCGGCAGCGATTTATCCCAGCGCGCTTCGGGACCGTAAATCGCCCAAAAATCCCAGACGTACGCCCCGACATCCATCACTTCCCTGTAATGCTGGCCGAGAATGCCCGACTCCTCCCAATAATGATGAATTCTTGGACCGCTCAGCAACGGGATCGTATCGGCAACGTGCTCTTCCCTGGCACCAAGCGTCGGAACGTGCACAACAAACGTAACCAGCCGATCATCGGTCTGGCTGTCGGCCAGGAACTCGTCGTTCAGGTCGGCCATTCCCCTGAGGCAAATTCCACAGGTCGGCCCGCTCAGGAACATGAGCCGGACTCTTCCCTCACTGGCATTGAAATCATCTTTGAGTTGCTGCAGGTCTTCGGTCAGGACCACATATGGTGAATGGCCGGAGTCGCTCGTCGCCGTGCCCACACTCGGGCGATCCGCCTGACCGCACGCCACGAGCAAACTCGCGAAAATCAGAGTAATGACAGTATGTCTATTCACTGCCGCAAGCCTTCAGGCGTTGGGTCTACCAATATCCACTGCAGATCGTCAGCAAAAAACGCCAGTACGGTCATGCCTGCGGCGACCCACAACATGACCTTCAGCCATATAGAGGGACCGGCAGAACAGGTTCCGTCTTCACATACCGGCTGCGGTCGATAGACCCGCCAGAATGCCCAGGCGAGCATGATCGCGGCTACACCGATAATGTACGGACGCAAAGGTGCCCAACGGGCCATTGTGACCGCGCCGGACACCCCGAACAGCACAACAGCCCAGGGACCGATGCAGCAAAGACCGATGAACGATGCGAAAACGCTGATACCTATTGCGCCGCCCGTCGTCGTAGCAACTTGCTTTTCTCCATTCATCTTTCGTTAACCATCACAACAGTTCTGACCCATTTGAATCGGCGGACACTTCACGGTGCCAAACGAGCAGTAGACACAGCAGTCGCCTGGATTTGGTTTCAGAATTTCGCCGCATCCCGAGCAATCGTAAAAATACTGGCAGGCATCCGTCGGCATGCGTTCACGCGCTTCGTGTCCGCAGTGCGGACAGGTAATGACCGAATACTCTACAAAATCCGACATCAACGCTCATCCCTTTCTGGTGCAACCGCCGTAAAGCACGTATGATAGACCCTGTAGTTACTACAGGGTCAAGCGATTATGCGAATTGGCGAACTGGGCCGGGCCTGCGATTGCGCGGTAGAGACAATCCGTTACTACGAAAAGATAGGCCTGCTACCACTGGCGACCCGCACGGCGAATGGTTATCGCAGCTACGAAGACATACACCGGAAGTGGCTGCAGTTCATTTTGCGCAGCCGGGAACTGGGTTTCAGTCAGGAAGAAGTCCGGCGACTGACAGATCTGGCGCACCAAAGACGCCCTGCTTGCGCAGATGTGCACATGCTCCTGGAAGAACACGTGAACGATGTGCGAAAGAGAGTCCGCGAGTTAAAGCGAATGGAGCGCGCACTTGTCAGGCTCAAGGCGCAATGCCAGGACGGCACGCTCCACGATTGCCCGGTTATCGACGAACTAATGAGCTGAACGACCGGGAATACGCCCTTCTTGTCAGGGCGAGAATGCGGACGGCTTCTTGCGAGGATCGGGCGTCTTTGGCAGGATAACCGATCAACACAATGGAAACAGTCGCTATGTCTCAGTTGCTTCTCGGCCTGGTTTTGTTTTTTGGAATGCACTCTTTAGCCATTGTGGCATTACCGTTGCGGGATCGTCTGGCCGCGAAGAGCGAGCTTGGCTGGAAGATTTTATTCGGACTTGTGTCGCTCGTTGGCATCGTGCTGATAACGAAGGGTTACGCCGACCTCCGGCAAACACCTACTTACCTGTACGCTCTTCCTGCCTGGCTGCGCCATGTGTCCGCCTTGCTGCTGTTGCCCGTTTTCGTTCTTTTTCTTGCCCCTTACTTTCCCGGGCGCATCAAGAGTTCGATCAGGCAACCGCAGTTAACTGCAGTCAAGCTCTGGGCCGTTGCGCACCTGTTGGTTAATGGATCGTTAGCCGATGTTCTGCTGTTCGGCTCGTTCCTGGTATGGGCTGTTGCAGACTTGCTGTCCATGAGGAATCGCGTGTCCCGCCCCTTGCTGGGCGCGCCCGAATCGCCTGCCAATGACGTCATCTTGATCGTAGCAGGACTGGGGCTTTATGCGGGCTTCGTTTTCTGGCTTCATGAATGGTTGATTGGTGTAAAACCGTTCGCTATGTGATCACCAAAGTCGCGTTTGCGTACGCTGTGAAGATCAGTAATCCGATAATTATTAACAGTGTCAATCGTCTAAGCATCTCACATCTCCCGTGTGGAAAAAAATCCCGGTGCCATCGGCACCGGGCAAGCTCCTTACGCACTACCACCTTCCATGATCAAAGATCGGCGACGCCGAAAATTGTAAAAATCAGTGCACAAATCCAGATAGTGCCGAGCGCTATGGCGCTGATGGAAACCCACTGCCGTTTTATGTTGCTGCGGCCATAAGCAATCAGCGCAAGACCGGCACCGAATGCCATCCAGATGTAGACCGTCTGCTCAGCAAGATACGGTCCTACCGAGATTAGAAACGAGACAGCCAAAACGGCGCCCAGAAGGAAATAGGCCCGGGTGATCGTTGTCATTGATGATTTCCTCATACTCGCCCTCCACCACAATGAATGAACTACTGGTAACTATTCTGCCGATCGCGCTAGCCACTGGCTTGTCACTTTCCCGCAATGATGTATCTCATTGCTGCGTTTGCCCCCTGGTCCGCTAGCGCGGCAGAAACGCAATCGTAGCTAGGGCCGCTATGCCCGGTGACGTCAGGTTGATATGCGATGCAATCGGACAAAGGCGCACGTACGCATGCAAAATTCCATGGTCCATGCGCCGCAGAATTCTTAACAGCCGGGTCGGTATTTGTGGCGTTCTACTCATACGGACACGATAGCAACGGGCCGGCTGCCACTACTTGTCCCTGCGGGTCAAATATTTGTCATATGGCCGCTGTGTAGAGGTATGCCCCGCAATACCCGGGATTCAGCAATACCTTCGATCGTCGTGGCGTAGTTACAACCGGCGGGTCTGTAAATCGTCATCGCACCGTTCGGCAGACGATTCTGATTTTTCCGCATACCCGTGAGGGTCAGATCTTCCCCCACGCCATACAAGACCGGATTATTAATTACGCTCGCGAGAAGTGTGCAATCGCCAGAATCGTTGCCGTCGCCTGCCGTGTTGGCATGCAATCGCATTGCCAGTAACAACGCAAGCACGCCATGCGCGAATATTCTTTTCCCCACGTCCCCCTCCTTGTGGTTGACCATGGATAGCAACGTCTCGATTGAGATGCTGCAGTCAAAGGCTCCGCCAAATCAGGAGAGAGAGAAACTTGAGTTTCTCGGCAATGCGTATAGAAGTTGGCCGGTTGGGCTTCGATCAGACCAGGAAGGACATAACCGCGCCGATAATCGCCCCGACGAGAAGAATTGACATCATTACAAATCCAACACTAAACGCGCCGGATCGCGACTTCGGGTCCTTGATGTAGGCGTGTCGATACACCATGCGTGATGCCACGAAAATTACGCCGATGCCGGATGCCCAGTACGGATCGACGAAGTAACCAAACATCCACATGGCAGGCAGAAAAATAATGAGCTGCTCCATGGTGTTCTGGTGTACCCGGTAATGGCGTTCAAATACATCATGGCCAGTCGTGTCTGGTGCGCTAACGCCGTGTTTTTGACGGGCACCACCAACCTGAAAAGCAAAATAGACGGCCTGCAGAAGGGCCAGTGAGGTAACAATTGCCAGAACTTCCATTGCCTGCTCCTGATATTTTTATGATTTGATCGGAGATGTTCGTCGATTCGGGCTTCAACTAACCCCCCGGATAGTACATCATTCGAGAACATTCGCGTTGTAAGGCGCTGGGTTCCGGAGAATTCCACCAACCAATGAGCCTGGATACTGAATCCTCTGGCGATTCCAGCTACCTGATGAGAGTTCTCGGCATTCGCCGCGACGAAATTGCCGCCGTTGCCTGGTCATTCGCCTACTTTTTTTGTATTTTGTCCGCCTATTACATGCTGCGGCCGGTACGCGATGCGATGGCGATCGAAAGCGGCGTATCGACGATACCCTGGCTATTTACAGGCACATTCACGGTCATGGTCGTTGTGGCCCCGGTATTTGGCTGGGTCGCGTCCCGATTTCCGCGCAAGCAGTTTTTGCCGTGGGTGTACTACTTTTTTCGTCGCCAACATCCTGATTTTCTTTGCCGCATTTTCCATTGCACAGGAGCAAATGCTTGATCAGATCTGGATCAGTCGCGCATTTTTCGTCTGGCTCAGTGTATTCAATTTGTTCGTGGTCACTGTTTTCTGGAGTTTCATGGCCGACATATACTCCAAAGAGCAAAGCCGGCGATTGTTCGGTGTGATATCGGCCGGTGGAAGTACAGGCGCGATTCTCGGGCCAATCGTTACCGGCGCCCTCGTCATTCCCGTCGGATTTCAGAACCTGTTGCCGATATCCGCCCTGTTGTTGCTGGGCGGCGTTGCGTGCATTTATCGACTCCGCCACTGGGTGCGCCAGCATGAAGACGACAACAGTTCCGATTCAATCGAGAGCGGCAGGGCCATTGGTGGCAGCGCGCTTGAAGGGATGCGCCTGGTCTTTCTTAAACCATACTTTGGCATGATCGCGGTCGCACTCATACTCGCGAATTTTGTCGGCGTCTTCGCCTATACCTATATGGCAGAGCTCGTCAGCATCACCTTCGACAGTACCGATCGGCAAACCCAGGTATTTGCCTGGATCGATGCCGCCATCAATATATTGTCATTTTTCGGACAGCTGCTTCTTGTCAAACACTCCGTCCGCAAACTCGGCATCGGCGCTACGCTTGCTTTGCTACCGATTGTTTCTGCCATCGGATTTGTGCTACTCGCCATCAATCCCGTGTTCGCCATCTTGGCCGCGCTTCAGGTGTTGCGCAGGTCGCTCACATTCGGCTTCTCCAAGCCAGCCAGCGACATGCTTTATTCCGTAGTCTCCGCCGAGGAGAAGTACAAGGTCAAGAATTTCATCGAGACCGCGATCTATCGATCGGGTGACGTAATAGCAGCATGGACTTTTCGTCTTCTGGGCGGCATCGGTATCACCGGGCTTACCATTATTTGCATACCCGTTGCTATCGCCTGGGCCGTGCTTTCCTTCCGCATTGGCCGCGAGTATCGTCGCCTTGATGCCGCAACCACGCCTCCCGAGCCTTCGTGATCAATTACGTGTGGACCAGGCGAGACCTGATCAAACTGGCGCTTGCGGCAGGCATGGCACCCAATCTGACTTTGGCGAATGACGACAGGATGATTGCCAGAACCATTCCCGCGTCCGGTGAGCAGCTGCCCGTCATCGGTCTTGGCACATACAAAGTATTCGATGTCGACAGCACGGCCGACAACATCGCTGGTCGCCGCAAGGTCGTGGATCTGCTTACTGAAAGAGGCGGCAGCCTTGTCGACACATCGCCAATGTACAATCGCGCTGAAAATGTAATCGGTGATGTCATAACAGTAAGCAACAATCGCAACCAGCTGTTTCTCGCAACAAAGGTCTGGACAGACGGAAAATCGTCCGGCGAGCAACAAATGAAAACGTCGGCAAGACTGATGAACACCGAGGTCATCGACCTGATGCAGGTACACAACCTGCGTGATCTCGACACACATATGGCAACTATCCGCGACTGGCAGGCGCAGAAGAAAATTCGCTACAGCGGCGTAACGGATTACAGAAGAAGTGCACTGTCCAGCATCGAGAACGCCATGAAACTACAAAAACCGGACTTCATCCAGATCAATTATTCGCTGGGAGAACGAGACGCTGAGCAGCGAGTATTGCCGCTCGCGGCGGAGCTTGGAATCGCAGTGATCGTTAACCGGCCTTTTGTCGCCGGCCGTCTCTTTCGTGCTGTTGGTGATTCAGCACTACCAGGATGGGCATCAGCATTCGCCGGCAGTTGGGGACAGTTTTTCCTGAAGTTCATCATCAGTCATCCGGCAGTGGCCTGTGTGATACCGGCAACCAGCAAAGCACATCACATGGCAGACAATCTCGGTGCTGGATTCGGTCGATTGCCGGACATTGCTGAACGAAACCGTATGACTGATTTTTTCGCCGCTCTCTAAATGAACATGCAGTACTATTGATCGGACCCCAATCATGTCGAATGCATCGCTCCTCCGGCGCCTTGGCGCAATCTTGTATGACTCATTGCTGATTCTTGCGTTGATGTTCCTGGTGACGCTGCCTTTTGTTTTGATGCGAGATGGCGAACCCGTCGATCCCGGCTTTCTGCCCTATCAGATGACCTTGCTTGGCGTAACATGGCTGTTTTTTGCCGGCTTCTGGTCTGTTTCCGGACGGACGCTCGGCATGCAGGCATGGCGACTGCGCGTGGAAGACGAAAACGGTGATGCGCCGACCCTGCGGGCAGCCAGTGTTCGATTTCTTGCCGCCATTGTTTCCTGGTTGCCACTTGGCCTCGGCTTCCTGTGGCAACTTTGGGATAAAGACCGGCTCACCTGGCATGACCGGTTATCGGGCACGCGTTTGGTTCACTACAAGAATAACTAGCGAACGCGACTCAGGGCAAAGGACGTTACCAGCAGCAGCGCAATCGATGGCATCCAGGTCACGATTGCCGGATCAAAACCGAACACGACGCCGGAATTTGCGGTCATTTCACTTGCGAGAAAATAGCCGAGCCCGATCAATACGCCAATCATAAGGCGACTGCCGGCACCAGCAGAGCGCAGCGAACCAAAGACGAATGCCAGCGCCAGCACCGGCATAATGATAACGGTCACCGTCGAGGATATTCGCGACCACAATTCAGTCTCGTAACGATCGGCAGACAAGTCATTTCGTTTGAGATAACGGATGTAAGCCAGCAAACCACGCCCGGAAAGGCTGATCGGTTTTACCATCGTTACACCCAGAAGATCGCTGTCGATGTTGAATGATTCCACCGCCAACGGTGACTGAATCGATCGCACAGCCCCATCCTGAAATTGCGTTTCGCGAAAGTTTTCCAGGTGCCATTTATCGGACTCATCGATTATTGCGTTTTCGGCACGCCCAATTGATCGAATCGTGTTGTCTTCGCTGAATCGAAATATATATATTCCGCCAAAATCATTGTCCGAGTTCACGTGCTCCAGGTGAAAGATCGTCGACCCGTCTTTTACCCAGGCCGCGTTACCCATATTGCGATTCTCTTGTCCAAAGCGCGCTTCGGTTCTCATCGTCCGTGCGTAGTAATCGAGTGGTGGCCCGATGAATTCGCCCACCAGCCCCGTCAGTATCATAAGAACGATGCCACTCAACGCTACCATGCCAGCAAGACGTGCGACCGACAGCCCGGCCGTGCGCATAACGACAAGCTCGCTGTTATTCGCGAGTCCGCCAAGTCCCAGTAGTGAACCAATGAGCACCGCAATTGGCAGCATTTCAAATGACAACTGTGGCAATCGCAGCAATGTGTAGCTCATCGCCTCGGGGATTCCGTAGTTTCCCTTAATGTCCTCCAGCTGCGGAATAAACTCGAACAACGCTCCCAGGGAAAGCAACACCAGCAGTACCATCATCGTGCTTGCGATGATGGTGCGCATCAAATATCCGGTCAGCAATGACATCAGAACAATCGAACGCTCAAAATCCTGCGGTGAATGCCGTTTTGCGCGCCAATAAGTATTATCGCGAATGACAACATCAGGCCATGCACCCACCACAGGCCAATTGCGGGTGCCACACTTGCTGTCTCAATCCACGCTTTGCCCGCACTCATGAGGTTAAAATAGATAATGAATACCAGCAACCCGATCGCCAGTTTGCCATAGCGCCCTGAACGTGGCCGGCTGCGACTAAGCGGCACCGCCAATATCGCCAGGATCAATGTTGCGATCGGCACCGCGAGTCGAAAATGCAATTCTGCCAGATCTTTCAGGTCGTCCGACTGCAGCAACTGCGCTGTAGGTTTCGCCCGAGCTTGCGGCAACTTTGAATCGGCGCCCGGTAATTTATAGGGAATGCCATGTTCGGCGAATTCCATGACTTGAAATTCAGCGGACCCGGGTATGCCTTCATAACGGCGACCGTCGTACAACACGAAATAGCGCGTGTTGGGATCGTCGGAATCCCGTTGTTCACCACGTTCCGCGATCACCACGTTAACCAGCCCTGATTCTTCTCTTTGTTGCACGAACACTTTTTCGACGGTACCAGGCCCCGGCACGTTCTCGGCATAAACAACAGCGCCTTCCCGACCTCGCATGAATTTGCCAGGTTCGATACTTGCGAGATCTGCCTGCCGCCTTGCCTCAACACCGATTCGTTCGATTTCGACGCGCGCCTTCGGACCGATTTCCATTGAAAGCCAGCCAACACTGAGTGCCAGCGGCAGCATGATCCAGGCTATCGGGCGATAAATCCCTCCAGGTCCAACCCTGCAGGCCATCATGGCTGGCAATTCACTGTCGCGATACAGGCGACCCAGTGCCAGCATGATTGAAAGAAACAGGCCAATCGGAATGAGTACCGTCATGTATTGCAGGGCGGTCAGGCCGATTACCTGGAAAACCGCTTCCCGCGGCAGATTGCCCTTCGCAACCTCACCCAGGACCCTTGCGAACTGGTTCGTCATCAATATGAACAACAGCACAACGGTGACCGCCATCCATGTGGTGGCGACCTCGCGAAAATGTAGCGATCGAGTATGCGAAGCATGAAAATCCAGCGGAGCCCTGGCAACCGGACAGGTCGCCCTTTACTTTAGTCAAAGCCCGCGTAACTAAATTCAGTCGAATCGGTTAGACTACCGCTTTTATTTTGTGCGGGACAGTGTTTCGGTCACGCGCCAGCCCTACCAAAGATACCTTCATATGGAATATTTCACGACCACGAGCGCGGCATCGCGCCGGGCCAGCGGCTGCATCATTATCGGTGTATACAAGAATGGCAAATTGGGCGTTGCCGCGGCCGATGTCGATGCGGCCAGCGGCGGTGAGATCAGCAAACTGGTCAAACGAGGCGATATCTCGGCCGAGCCAGGATCGTGCACGGTTTTGACCTCGATTGCCGGCGTGAAGGCACAACGCATCGCTGTTGCGGGCCTTGGCGGCATCAGCAAATTTGGCATCACCCAGTATCGTCGGGCCCTCTCTTCGGCTGTCAATGCGGTCAAGGACAGCAAGACAGCAGACGTTGTTAACTACCTGGCGCTGGAGAAGGTCGGCGATTCCAGTGCCTATTATCTTGCCCGGTACGCGGTGGAGACCATTGGCAACGCGCTTTACTCCTTTACGGACATGAAGAGCACCAACAAGAAGGCAGCGTCGAAACTCCGCAGAATCGGACAGGCTGTTGCCAGTCGTGGCGACGCAGCCAAATCCGCTCGCGGATCGGAACACGCACATGCCATTGTCGAGGGCATAACATTGTGCCGTGACCTCGGCAACCTGCCAGCCAATATTTGTACGCCTTCCTATCTCGCTCGCACGGCCCGGCGCCTCGCCCGCCAGCACAAGAAGCTTGAAACACGCGTATTGAGCGAGGCGGAAATGAAGCGCCTCGGCATGCATGCACTGCTTTCGGTAACCGCCGGCACCGTGGAACCGGCCAAGCTGATTGTCATGCAATACAAAGGGGCTGGCCGCCAGCAACCGGTGGTTCTGGTTGGCAAAGGTGTCACGTTCGATTCAGGCGGAATCTCTCTCAAACCGGGCCCCGGCATGGACGAGATGAAATTCGATATGTGCGGCGCCGCATCGGTGATCGGCACTATGGCGACGATTGCGCGACTCCAGCCGCCGATCAATCTCACGGTAGTCGTGCCAACCTGCGAAAACATGCCGAGCAGCACTGCCACTCGTCCCGGCGACATCGTCACCAGCATGTCGGGGCAAACGATTGAGGTACTGAATACAGACGCTGAAGGCCGTTTGATTCTTTGTGATGCGCTGACCTATTCCAAACGATTCAAGCCCGCACTGATGATTGACGTTGCGACGCTGACAGGCGCATGTGTCATCGCGCTCGGACATCATCGAACCGCAGTAATGAGTCCGGACGATGAGATTGCCAGCAGCATTACCGCAGCAGGCATCGCAGCGGATGATCGCAGCTGGCATATGCCGATGGCGGATGAGTACTTCCATCAACTGCGCAGCAATTTCGCAGACTTCGCCAATGTTGGCGGACGCGATGGCGGTGCCATCACCGCGGCATGCTTCCTTGGCAAGTTTACAGACGGTGTTGACTGGGCTCACCTCGACATCGCCGGAACCGCCTGGCATTCAGGCGCACGCAAAGGTGCGACCGGACGTCCGGTACCATTGCTGACAGAAATCCTGCTGTCTCGCGCAGGCGTCCTGCCTTAGGAAACATCGGAGTAATGGCACGAATCGACTTTTACGTGGTGGCCGGCAGTGGTGAAGCGGTTCGGCAACGCTTTGCGTGCCGTCTTGCGGAAAAGGCCTATCGGCTCAAAAACACCGTCCATATTGAAGTTGCCGATCCAGGAACCGCTAAGATCATGGACGAGATGCTTTGGACGTTTCGGGATGGCAGTTTCGTACCGCACGATGTATTGCAGCCAGGTGCCAGCGACGCGCTTGCGCCGGTAACCATCGGCACCCATTCGGCTGACCAGCCGAAACCGGATCTCGTGATCAATCTCACCAGTGAAATTCCGCAAGGCAAGGACGCTTTCGCAAGGATTGCGGAGATTGTAACTTCTGACGACAACTGTAAAGTCTCCAGCAGGCAGAAGTTTGCCGCGTATCGCGGAGAGGGCCACTCCCTGGAAACACACAAGATCTAGATGGACAAGTCATACCGCCCAAAAGACATTGAGCAACGCCAGTACGAGCGCTGGGAAAGCAACGGCTATTTTGAACCAGGTGCCGGCGATCGCGGTAAGGGTGAGCCCTATTGCATCATGATCCCGCCACCGAACGTCACTGGCACTTTGCATATGGGGCACGCGTTTCAGGACACGATCATGGATGCCCTGACCCGCTATCACCGCATGCAAGGGCACAACAGCTTGTGGCAACCGGGCATGGACCACGCGGGTATTGCCACGCAAATGGTGGTCGAGCGCCAGCTGAACGCCGAGGGTACGTCCCGTACCGATATCGGACGAGAGGAATTCGTGCGCCGGGTCTGGCAATGGAAAGAAAAATCCGGCGGCCAGATCAGCAACCAGCTCAGACGTATGGGCGCGTCGCTGGCCTGGAGTCGCGACAGATTCACCATGGACGAAGGCATGTCCGCTGCGGTTACCAGGGTATTCGTCAGTTTGTACAACGAGGATCTTGTTTATCGCGGCAAGCGCCTCGTAAACTGGGACCCGAAACTGCATACCGCGCTTTCGGATCTGGAAGTTTTGTCCGAAGAAGAACAGGGTTACCTGTGGCATTTCCGCTACCCACTGGCGGCCGGTGACGGTTATCTTGTTGTGGCAACCACCCGGCCGGAAACCATGCTTGGCGATAGCGCAGTTGCCGTGCATCCCGACGACGATCGATACCGTCACCTGGTTGGGCAGGAAATAATTCTGCCGTTGGTAGACCGACGCATCCCGATCATCGCAGACGACTACGTCGATCCTGAATTTGGCACCGGCTGCGTCAAGATTACGCCGGCGCACGACTTCAATGATTACGACATCGGGCAGCGGCACGACCTGCCGCAATTCAATATCCTGAATGACGATGCCGCGATCAACGACTCGGCACCCGCAGTCTACCGTGGCATGGATCGTTTCGACGCGCGAAAAGCGATTGTCACCGACCTCGATGCACTTGGGCTGGTGGACAAGATTGAAGACTACACACTGAAGGTGCCGCGTGGAGACCGCAGCGGCAGCGTGGTCGAACCATATCTGACCGATCAGTGGTACGTTAAAATACAGCCACTTGCAGATCCGGCCATCGAAGCGGTTGAATCGGGAAAAATTCGTTTCGTGCCCGAGAGCTGGAACAAGACCTACTTCGACTGGATGTACAACATTCAGGACTGGTGCATCAGCCGCCAGCTTTGGTGGGGGCATCGTATTCCTGCCTGGTATGACAAGAAAGGCAACATATATGTTGCCGAATCGGAACAAGCCGCACGCGATAAACACAAGCTGCCCGCAGATTTTGAATTGCGCCAGGACAACGACGTACTGGATACCTGGTTTTCATCGGCCTTGTGGCCGTTCAGCACACTTGGCTGGCCGGAAAAAACAGATGCATTGAAGACCTTTTATCCTGGCAACGTGCTGGTCACCGGTTTTGATATTATTTTCTTCTGGGTTGCCCGCATGATCATGATGGGCATCAAGTTCATGGGAGACGTGCCCTTTCGCGAAGTGTACATCCACGGACTTATACGTGATAACGATGGTCAGAAGATGTCAAAATCCAAGGGCAATGTTCTCGACCCGCTGGATCTGATCGATGGTGTCGATCTCGACACCCTGCTGAAGAAAAGAACCAGCGGCCTGATGCAGCCACACCTGATTCCGAAAATAGAAAAGGCCACCCGGCAGCACTTTCCGGACGGCATTGACGAATACGGTTCTGATGCACTTCGTTTTACATTTGCAGCTTTGGCAACAACAGGAAGAGACATTCGATTCGACCTGGGCCGGATCGAGGGCTACAAGAACTTCTGCAACAAGCTGTGGAACGCATCCCGATACGTTCTGATGAATACCGAAACACTGGACGATGGTGACTGTGAGTTCAGTCCCGCGGATCGCTGGATCAGCTCGCGCCTGAATCGCACCATCGTTGCTGTCAGTGAGCATTTCAAGACCTATCGCCTGGATCTTGCGGCGCAGTCCATGTACGACTTTACCTGGCATGAGTTCTGCGACTGGTACCTGGAGCTTTCAAAGCCGGTACTTCAATCGGACGATACCAGCGATGCCGAGAAACGCGGAACGCGAAGAACGTTGATCGATATTCTTGAAGCACTATTGCGCCTAATGCATCCGCTAATCCCGTTCGTCACTGAAGAAATCTGGCAGCAGGTTGGACCTCGTGCCGGGATTGCAGGCGATACGATCATGTTGCAACCGTACCCGGCGGTTTTTGACTACCAGCGGGACGACGATGCCGAGCGAGAACTCCAGTGGGTGATGAGTTTCATTCTTGGAATCCGGCAGATTCGCGGTGAAATGGATATATCGCCGGGCAAGGCATTGCCGGTATTGTTGCAAAACGCCAGCGATGCAGAAAGCGATCTTGCACGCAGACACTTCCGGCTGCTCGAACGAGTTGGACGGGTGGAGTCGATCGACGCGCTCGCCGACGGTGAAGAGGCGCCCGCGTCGGCAACCGTCCTGCTTGGCGATCTTCGGATACTCGTGCCGATGAAGGGTGTCATTGATGTAAATGCAGAGCGGGCACGGCTGAACAAGCAACTCGACAAGATAAAGGCCGAGATCCAAAAGGCCAGGGGAAAACTTGGCAACGAGAAATTTGTGAACAATGCGCCCGCAGCTGTGGTCACACAGGAACAGGAACGTCTCGCTGATTTCGAACGGCAGCTTGAGCAGTTCGACGAGCAATATGCGAGGCTTGATACTCTGGAATAGGGCGAATTCGCGGCACAGATCACATTCCGGGGGCTGATTGAGTGCAATACGCGCGAGTATTAGCGACTATTGTCATCTCTTACAGATAATCGGACCGTTACATGCAGCGCGAAAGTTCACTTGAAACCCTGCCAGTTGGTATTGACGGCCTGCATGCGGCAGTCGACAAGGCCAGGGAATCGCTGAATCGAATCATCCTCGGCAAGGACAGTGAAATCGCACTGGCACTTGCCTGCCTGCTTGGGCGCGGCCATTTGCTTATTGAAGACCTGCCGGGGCTTGGCAAGACGATGCTGGCCCAGTCCCTGGCAAAAGTGCTGGGCCTGTCATATCAGCGCATTCAATTCACCAGTGATTTGCTACCTGCCGACATTATCGGAGTATCCATCTTCCAGCAGGCAAGCGGCGAATTCGTGTTTCAGCCAGGCCCGGTGTTCACGCAGCTGGTATTGGCAGACGAAATCAACCGGGCAACCCCGAAGGCGCAAAGCGCGCTGCTCGAAGCCATGGAAGAACGCCAGGTAACTGCCGACGGCGTGACCCACGAATTGCCGGAACCGTATTTCGTTGTGGCGACACAAAACCCGTCTGACCAGATCGGTACCTTCCCGTTGCCTGAATCGCAACTGGATCGATTCCTGATGCGCATAGAACTGGGTTACCCAAGCGAGGAACACGAACGCGAACTGATCACGGGAGAAGACAGGCGTCAGTTACTGCAAAAAATTGAGGCGGTACTGAACCCGGACACACTTATCCAGCTGCAGAACACAATCAAAGATGTACACCTGAGCGAACCACTCGTCGACTACATACAGGCGCTGGTGAGGTTTACCCGGGAATCGCCGGATATTGAAACCGGACTGTCACCGCGCGGCTCGCAGGCGTTGGCACTCGCTGCCAGGTCGCTGGCGTTTATCGAGCGTCACAGTGGCGTATATCCCGATGATGTGCAGGCCGTGTTCGCGGCATGTGCCAGTCACCGACTGAAACCGGCCAGTAATTCCACCTATCGCCGCCCCGGCGAGTTATGCCGTCATGTCCTCGACAACGTGGCAATTCCCTAAAGTTCCGAGGCTGTTCAGCTTCGACCCGATACGGCGAGGCATCGACCGACGTGTCGGACGGTGGGCACGCAGGCGACAGGGCACCGACCGGCCGGTTACACGACTAAAATCGGATCGGGTCTATATTCTCCCGACGGGCGTCGGGCTTATTTTTGGCCTGATGACGTTCGCCATGCTGTTGGGTTCAATGAACTACAACAACAACCTGTCATTCGTTCTTACTTTCCTGCTGTCGTCGCTTGGCCTGGTAGCGATGCACCAGTGTCAGCGAAACCTGGTGGGCCTGGAGCTGGCGTTTGCAGGTGTTGATCCGGTATTTGCCGGTCAGGCCGCGACTTTTCGTATCGCGATAAGCAATCAATCAAAAAACTTTCGTTACAATTTGCAAATCTACAGCGAGAATATTTCGAGCAGCGTGCATGACCTTGCCCCGGGCGACAGCACGATTTTTCATCTTAAAATTCCGACAAGCTCGCGCGGTTTTGTGCGCTTGCGGCGCTTCGGCGTACGGACGCTATTCCCCTTTGAACTATTCCGCGCCTGGGCATGGATTCACATGGATCTCGAAGGACTGGTTTACCCGCACCCGGCAGAGCAAGTGCCCGAGCCACCACCAACGCAATCAGCGCATGGTCACAGGCAACACGATGCGCGTGGCGAAGAGGACTTTGCGGGTCTGCGCAACTTCCACACCGGAGATTCTCCGCGACATGTCGCCTGGAAAGCATACGCACGAACCGGCGAACTGCTCTCCAAGCAATTCTCCGGTGCGGACACCAGCAGCCAGTGGTTTGACTTCGACAGCATTGAAAATGCCGATGTGGAAAAACGCCTGTCCATCCTGACGCGCTGGATAGTTGACGCAGAACGCAAGCAACAGGACTACGGATTGAGAATACCGGGAGCCGAATTCCCACCCGGACACAATGAAGCGCAGCGACACGCCTGCCTTCAGTGTCTTGCATTGTTCGACCTTCCGCAGATCGGCGACGATGCGCAAAGCTAGCGGTACAGACGGGTCTCTGCTGGCCAGCCTGCCATGGACACTGGCGGCGCTCGGCTTTGCCGCCGGCCCGCATATTCCCTATGTGCCGTTCTGGATTACCGGCTCGTTGGTCGTTTGCGCTGTATTGCGGCTGCATATTGAGCGCAACCGAAAACGACTGCCCGCGACGTGGATCAGGATCATACTCGCACTCGGCTGTTTTATCGGAGTATTGGCAACCTACGACAACGTCACTGGTGTTGGACCGGGTTCGGCACTGCTGGTAATCATGGCCGCGTTAAAACTTCTGGAAACCCGCCAACGGCGAGACCAGTTCGTGTTGTTGTTCATTTCCATATTCCTGATCATGTCGTCGCTGTTGCGCGAACAATTCCTCTGGTCGCTGCCTTACCTGATCACCGGCGTAGTGATCACTATGACCGCCTGGCTGCGAATGTCGGCCAGCGAGGAAACCCTGGTTCGCAGAAGCCTCGCCAGCACATCCCGACTGCTGTTGTACGCAGCGCCGCTGACATTGGCCATGTGGATTCTCTTTCCGAGACTCTCTGCGCCGTTCTGGGCGATTCCGGTCGATACCAGTCGTGCCCAATCGGGCCTAAGTGACACGATGAGTCCAGGCGATATCAGTTCGCTGTCGTTGTCCAGCAAAGTTGCTTTTCGTGTTGATTTCGACGACCACATTCCGTCACCGCATCAACTTTACTGGCGCGGCCTCGTTTTGCACCGGTTTAACGGAAGGACCTGGACCGGCAATGAGCCCTCTGCTGTTTATCTGGCCGATCGGCCCGTTGAATATATCGGTGAACCTGTCAGTTACCAGGTAACGCTGGAACCCACTTCGCAACAATGGGTATACGCGCTCGATGTGCCGTATGAATGGTCGCTCGACAAAACCGACATGGGGCGACAGCAGCAACTGACACGGCGCCAACCGATTGACCAGCGTATTTCTTTCCACGCGGTGTCCTACACCGAGTACCGCCTTGATCCGGAGCGAAAAACCAATCCTGATCGCAACGACTACTTCCTGTCGCTACCTAACGCCAGTAACCGGCGCACCGTGGCATTGGCAAGGGAAATGCGAGCGTCAGCAGCAAGCAACGAACGATATATTGAAGCCGTGATGCGCATGTTCAATAAGCAGGAGTTTTATTACACGCTTGATCCGCCTGCGCTTGGCAATAATCCGGTAGACCGATTCCTGTTCGATACGCGGCAGGGATTTTGCGAGCACTATGCATCTGCTTTTGCGGTGATGATGCGAGCTGCGGGCATACCTTCAAGAATCGTGCTCGGCTACCAGGGTGGTGAACTTAACCCAATTGGCGAGTACATGATTGTTCGCCAGTCCGATGCACATGCGTGGACAGAGGTCTGGCTGGAAGGCCGCGGCTGGACGCGCGTCGATCCGACAGCCGCGGTCGCCCCGGAACGAATTAGTGAAGGTATTTCAGGCGTCAGGTGGAGCGATATCGGAGCAAGTTGGGGACTCGCTGCTCCGTCTCTGTTGCTTCACAAAATGACCTTGGCGTGGGACGCGTTAAACGCCAAATGGAATGACTGGATTCTCGGGTATGGACCTGAAAATCAGAATCGGTTTCTGGAGTGGCTGGGCATGGACGACCCGGACTGGCGACAAATGATGCTGACCTTGCTTGCAATCGTAGTGGCCATGATTGCGCTGATAAGCCTGGCACTGGTTGCTCGATACAGGCCGCCGAAAAAAGATGAGGCGGCGATTTTGTACGTGAAATTCACCTCCCTTGCCGGCATCGATCCGCGAATCGGTGAAACACCACAAACCTACCTGTCGCGACTCCGTGTAGAGAAATCCGGTTTTTGCAACGATGCGAGTGAAATAACCGAAAAATACCTTGAAACCCGCTATGGACTGCCGGACCCTCACATCCTTCAGAGTCTTAAAGATTCAATCAAACGGTTTTCGGCCAGCGTTTAAGTCTCCGGTTCCAGGAACATCACGAACGCCAATAGGACCGATCAATGGTAGTCTTTTGCTTTCGGCAACCAAGAAGATCAACAAGCATGTCGACTGAAACAACCATTTTTGTTGGCGTGGCCATTTACATGATGGCAATGCTTGCTGTCGGGTTTTATGCATCGCGCAAAACGCACTCGGTCAACGAGTTCATCGTCGCCGGCCGCGGTCTGCCGACCATATTGTTGTCGACAACGGTAGTCGCCACCTGGTTTGGTGGCGGCACGATGCTGGGCTCATCGGGCGCCGCATACGATCGCGGCATTCTCGGCGTCATCGCTGACCCAATCAGCGCAGCACTTGTATTGTTCCTGATCGGCTTCTTCTTCGCGCGACTGTTTCGCCGAATGCGCATCATGACGGTGGCCGATTTCATGTATCAGCGCTACGGGCAGGTAGCAGCGATGGCGATGACCGCCGTTGCGATATTCGGGAACATCCTTTGGGTCGGCTCAATGCTGGTCGCATTTGGTCTTATTTTCGAGTCGTTGACCGGGGTACCGATGGTCATTGGCATCTTCAGCGGTGCGCTGGTCATCTTCATTTATGCGACGGTTGGCGGGCTTTGGGCGGTAGTCCTCACTGACTTTATCCAGATGATTATCATTATCGTCGGACTCGTTACTTTGCTCACGGTGGTGTTGATCGATGTTGGCGGCTGGGGCGCCATCTCACCGCATCTGCCGGAACATACGTTTCGACTGCTTCCACTCGAGAACACAGGTGAGCAATGGCTGAACTACCTGCGCGCCTGGACGATCATCGGCCTTGTGGACATCTCCGCACAGAGTCTGATTCAGCGTGTGGCTGCGGCAAAAAACGAGCAAACGGCGCAAAACGCCTTCTACCTGGGCAGCCTTGGTTACCTTGTCTTTGGCATGATTCCTGTGACACTCGGTATTATTGCCAGCGTGTCCATGCCGGAGATCGGCAACTCCGAGGCCGTCATTCCGACGCTTGCCGTCGTACATTTGCATCCGGTGGCGGTTGCCATTTTCGTTGGCGCGCTCCTGGCAGCCATCATGAGCTCCGGCGACAGTGCCCTGCTCGCATGCGCCAGCCTGATCGCCAAAAACGTGTTGCCCCTGGTCAAACACAATCCGTCTGAAAAGCTTGGCCTGATGGTTGCGCGGCTCGCGATTCCCGGAGTCGGAATCCTTGCCATCTTCGTCGCGTTGAAGATGCAAGTCGTTTACGACCTGGTCCTTGACACGAACATTCTTGGCCTGGCGGCGATCATCGTCCCCTTCATTTTGGGCGTATGGTGGAAAAAAGCGAACCGCACCGGTGCACTCTCTGCGATGGTCGGCGGCCTTTCAGCCTGGATGCTAACGCTGGTTTTTGCACCCGAGCTACCCGCTGACTTCATCGGCTTCGGTACATCACTCATAACGATGCTGATCGTCACCCCACTGACGCAAACGTTTGACCCGCCTCGCGGGCTGCATGACAGCGACGGCAATCCCGTGGAATTTACTGACCGGTTGGGAACACTTCCATTGTTTCGGCGTGAGATGTAATTATGGGAATTATGGGGACAGTGTCCCCATAATTACTAAGCAGGCTTGACTCGCGCAAGCATGATCGCACCCAAAATAAACAATGGCAGCAATGTGATGAGGATGAATTTCGGATCAGCGGAAAAGATTGCGACTGTTCCCACGAACACCGGACCCAGAATATGCGCAAACTTGGTCAGCATGTTGTAAAAACCGAAAAACTCTCCGGAGTGCTCCGCTGGAATCAGCGACGCATACAAGGACCGACTCATACCCTGTACTCCGCCCTGCACCATGCCGATAGTGATGGCCATCGCATAAAATTGTCGGATATCATGCAGGAATGCAGCCCAGCTAGCGACGCCAATATACACCGCCAGGCCCAGGTAAATAGCATTTTTCGCGCCGAAACGATGACCGATATAACCGTAGATCAGCGTTGCTGGAAAACCGACAAAATTCGTAATCAGCAATGCCATGACAAGGTCTTGTGATTCGAAGCCCAGGCGCTGTCCAAAATTTACCGCCATGAATATGACGGTAAAAACACCACCAATATAGAACCAGTAAGCGATCAGAAATCGCCATACAGCCGTGTACTGACTTATGTGCCCAATCGTCGAGGCGAGCGTCCGGTACGCGTGCCGAATCACACTACCCGCTATCGTGGCCGCCGATTTTCGTTCATGAACAACCAGCATCAGTGGCAGCAAAAACACCAGCCACCAAACGCCAACTGAAACAAATGCAAACCGGACCACGGCTTCGGTGCCGGAAAAACCAAAGAACCCGGGATCCATCAACATCCAGACATGCAAAGCGAGTAAAGATGCACCGCCGAAATAGCCGAGCGAAAAACCAAGCGACGATACCAAGCTGTAATGGCGTGGATGACTGATATCAACGATCAGTGAATCATAAAAAACATTGGCGCTGTAGTAGCCCACCGACGCCAGCATGAACAGAAGCAATGCGAATGGCCAGTCACCCTTGCCAACCAGACTTAGTGATGCGGTGGCAATCGCGCCAACGATGACAAGTGCAAAAAGGAAACGCTTGCGATATCCGCCACTGTCAGCGATGGTGCCAAGAATCGGAGCAAGTACGGAAACGATAATACTCGCGCTGGCGGTCGTCCACGCCAGTCGCTGGGTTACGAGCGCGCCATCATCTCCAAAACTCCAGTAGTCGTGCAGAAAAAGCGGGTATAAAACAGCCAGTACACTGAGCGCAAATGCAGAATTGCCCCAGTCATACAATGCCCAGGCTACGACTTGCCTGTTCAGGAAACCCGGCTTCAGCATAACAGTCCTTATCATCAGTGTTCGCGCGTCTCCAGAAACTTCACGTCCGGCCAGCGCTCTTCGGTAAGATTAAGGTTCACTCTGGTAGGCGCAATATAGACCAGGCTGTCGCTATGGTCCAAAGCAAGATTGTCATGCGCCTTCTTTTTGAACTCTGCCAACATCTTCTCATCACTTGTCTCGACCCACCTTGCCGTGGCAACGCTGATGGTTTCGAACTGGCAGTCAACCTTATATTCATCTTTCAGTCGATGAGCAACGACCTCGAATTGCAACGGGCCAACTGCGCCAAGTATCAATTCATTGTTTCGCAACGGCTTGAACAACTGAGTCGCACCCTCTTCACACAGTTGCGCGAGACCCTTGTGCAACGCTTTCAGGCGCAGCGGATCCTTTAGCACGGCACGACGAAATATTTCCGGTGCAAAATTTGGAATACCCGAAAAACGAATGTCTTCACCCTGGCTGAAGCTGTCACCGATATTGATCGTTCCGTGATTGTGCAGGCCAATAATGTCGCCGGAGTAAGCCGTTTCGGTTTTTTTTCTTTCCGCAGCCATGAAGGTAATGGCGTCGGCAATTTTCATCTCTTTGCCGGAGCGAATGTGCTTCAGTTTCATTCCGTTTTTGAATTCACCCGAGCAAAGTCGCATGAAGGCGATCCGGTCGCGGTGGCCCGGATCCATATTTGCCTGAATCTTGAAAACAAAGCCAGTAACGGCCTCCTCGTCTGCCTCGACCACCCGTGACTCAGTTTCGTGTGGCCCCGGCGATGGCGCATGCGCGACGAATTCGTCCAATAATTCCTTAACGCCGAAATTCGAGATTGCAGAGCCAAAAAACACCGGCGTCTGCCTGGCGGCCAGGTACTCATCGACTTTGAATTCGGGGCAGGCGCCTTTGACCAGTTCGACCTCTTCTCTGAAACTCTCCGCATCATCGCCGAGCACTCTGTCGGCTTCTTCCGAGGCCAGACCGTCAATCACCTCAATCTCAGATGCACGTTCACGCCCGACTTTTGAATACAGGTAAATTCGGTCCTCGATCAGGTGATACACGCCTTTCAGAAAGCTGCCCATACCGATCGGCCAGGTAATGGGGGAACATTGGATGCCAAGAACGGACTCGATCTCATCCATCAGTTCAATCGGCTCGCGGCCATCGCGATCGAGTTTGTTGATGAAGGTCATGATCGGCGTATCGCGAAGCCGGCAAACATCCATTAGCTTGACGGTGCGTTGCTCCACTCCTTTCGCGCAATCGATGACCATTAACGCCGAATCGACCGCCGTGAGTGTTCGATAGGTGTCTTCGGAAAAATCCTCATGCCCAGGGGTGTCGAGCAGGTTGACGATACAGTCGCGATACGGAAACTGCATAACGGATGAAGTAATCGAGATACCACGCTGCTGTTCCAGGGCCATCCAGTCAGATGTCGCGTGCCTGCGCGCCTTGCGCCCCTTGACCGTACCAGCAAGCTGGATAGCACCACCAAACAACAACAGCTTTTCGGTGAGCGTCGTCTTGCCGGCATCGGGATGCGAGATGATCGCGAACGTGCGCCGTCGTTTTATTTGTTCAGTGATACCGGACATTTTTTGATCTTGTCAGCAATCGCCCGTCAGGACGGGCTCCAACAGTTACTCCAGAGAAAGCGGCGGCGAGTATAGCCTGATCGAATCAGTCGCGCTGCTTCAAAAGCAGGGACAGGACCGCGGCGTCTTCCCGGCCATCGTGCGCCTGGTAATACGCGGGACGTTCAGCAATCTGGCGGAAGCCCTTTTTCCGGTACAGCGAAACAGCGTGCACGTTTGACGGTCGAACCTCGAGAAACAGCTGCTTGACTGACACGGCCTTGGCCCGATTGAGAATTTCCTCAAGCAATCGATCGCCAAAGCCAAGAGCACGGGCATTCGGATCGACGCAAAGATTCAGAATGTGGGCTTCGCCGGCAGCCACAGACAGGATGCTGTAACCGACAAGCTCTTCTCCGCGGTCGAGGACAACACAGGTATACCCCGCCAGCAGGCAGTCGCGAAATACGCCGTGACTCCACGGAAACTCGTAGCTGCGACGCTCGATATCGGCCACCCGTGCCAGATCCGAAGGTGTCATGGTTCGGGCAACTACAGATATGTCCTCAATTGGCCGGATCATAGGTCTTGTTCGTTGGCTATGCGCCTCGCGAGACACAGGTCCTGCCAGGCTTTGGATTTTTGGGATGGGCTACGCAAAAGATACGCCGGATGGTAGGTCACGACCAGTGGCAAGGTCCCATCCTTCAAAAAATGCTGGCGCCCCCTGAGTCGGCCGAGCGGCGCATCCGACGCAAGCAACAGTTGCGCAGCTATGCGACCGACTGCGAGTACGATGCGGGGATTGATCAGCTCGATCTGCCGCTCAAGGTAGTGCCGGCAAGCCGCTGCCTCTTCTTTCGCCGGATCCCGATTGTTTGGCGGCCGGCACTTGAGAACATTGGCGATAAACACCGATTGCCGATCCAGCCCAACCGCCAGCAGCATCTGGTCAAGTAGCTGCCCGGCGCGCCCGACAAATGGCTCACCGAGCCGATCTTCCTGCTGGCCCGGCGCTTCACCGATAATCAGCCAGTCAGCATCCGGGTCGCCAACACCGAACACGGTCTGAGTCCGGGTCTCGTGCAAACCACAGGCTTTACAGTCAGCCACGCGCTGTTGCAGCTGCTCCCAGTCAAGCAACGGGATATCCTGTGTCCCATCAGGCGCCTGGTCGGCGCCTGGCGACGGGTCGCCGATTTCCCGCGCGCCGCGTTCGCGCCAAACGTCGATTTCCATCGCTTGCAGGTAGGCCAGACGATTTTCATCTGCGGTCATATTCAGTCGCGCCGGTTCCTAGTGAGGCGGCAATTTGCCAAGTACATCGCACCCGGCGATTACGCGCTGCCCGGGTTCGACCAGCATACGACCATGGATCGGAAATTGTAATTCTGCCACGCGCGACAGCCGCAGATAGGCACAGCGCTGGCCCTGTCCTATCCGCTCACCAAAGCTCAACAAGGCCAAAGGCGCCAGGCCGAAACGGTGGCGCTTGAATTGCAAAACTACATCGTCGCCCTCGTCAGTCTGAATCCAGAGACCGCTGGACAACTTGCGCACCGACTCCTTCTCGCCATCGCCGCGAAAATCCATGATTTTGCCTTCGGATGGAGACCGGGCGGTATAGCTGCCAAGGCTGTCTATTTCGATGACGATCCGGTGGGCTTCACCGCCAAGCACACTGTGGTCCGTCAGCCCGACCTCGGTGACAATTCCGTCAACCGGGCTGACAAGCCCCAGCGGAACTGCCGGAATATTGCGTATTGGATCGCGAAACACCGCAAATAACCAGACAAACACGACCACTGGAATCACGAGATACACAGCGTCCGCAAACTGATACAGCAGTCCGAACACCACGGTGACCAGTACCATCCAGGGAATGCCCTCGCGAGCGATAAATGGATTGCGCTTTCCCTTCATGCCAGGTGACTACTTTGCCTTGTATATGTGAATTGAAATCGGCGCTTCGCCGATCCGGTTCGCGAATATATCTGATTTTTGCCGTCACACAAGTCCGCCGTTACAATTTTGCCTGTCAATCACCTCCAACAAACACGGAACCGTGCCGGAATCAGCCACTCGTGTAGAATACGCCCGCTGCAGAACCTGGATCATTCAATACATGCGTTTCTCGAAATTCGGATTAACAACCCTCAAGGAAGTTCCGGCTGAGGCCGAAATCGTCAGTCACCAACTGATGGTGCGGGCTGGCCTGATAAGGCGGCTTGCCTCCGGCTTGTTCACCTGGATGCCACTGGGCCTGCGCGTCATGCGCAAGGTTGAAGCCATCGTGCGCGAGGAAATGGACAAAGCCGGCGCGCTCGAGCTCCTGATGCCGGCCGTACAGCCTGCGGAACTGTGGCAGGAATCCGGGCGTTGGAATAAATATGGTTCATTGCTGTTGCGCATGCAGGACAGGCATAAGCGGGACTACTGTTTTGGCCCAACGCACGAGGAAGTCATCACCGACATTGCCCGGCGCGAACTGCGGAGTTACAAGCAGCTGCCCATCAACTATTACCAGATTCAGACAAAATTTCGCGATGAAATCCGACCGCGATTTGGCGTAATGCGCGCGCGCGAATTCGTGATGAAAGATGCTTATTCATTTCACGTCGACCAGGCCTCACTGGACGATGGTTACCAGGCTATGTATGCCGCCTATACGGCGATTTTCGAACGACTCGGCCTTGAGTTCCGTGTTGTCGATGCAGACAGTGGTGAAATCGGCGGCAATCGGTCGCAGGAATTCCACGTAATCGCTGATTCCGGCGAAGATGCGCTCGCATACAGCGATGAGGATCTTTATGCAGCAAATGTCGAAACCGCTGCGACAGAGCCGACAGTAGCCGAAACCCCGGCCCCGGGCAGCGAAATGGCGAAGGTCGCGACACCGGGCGCAAAGACGATCGACGGCCTCTGCGAGCAGCTGAAGGTGAGCGCCGATCAAACCTTGAAAACGCTTATTGTGGAGGGTGACGATGAGCCGGTTGCGCTGGTACTCCGCGGCGACCATACGCTGAATGCAATAAAGGCAGCGAAACTGGAAGGTGTTTCTGAACCGCTGCAGATGGCCGATGCCGACACCGTGCAGGCAGTGACCGGTTGTGTACCAGGTTTTGCAGGGCCGCTGGACCTGAAGATTCGCATTTATTTTGATCATGCTGTGAAAGCAATGTCTGATTTTGTAACCGGCGCCAACGAGGCCGACATGCACCTGACAGGCGTGAATTTCGGTCGCGATATCGAATTGGGTGAAACCGTCGATCTGCGTAACATACTCGAAGGCGATCCTGTGCCCGGTGGCAAGGGCACGATCAAGCTCGCACGCGGTGTCGAGGTGGGACATATTTTTCAGCTTGGCACCAGCTACAGCGAGTCCATGAATGCGACGGTGCAGGACGCCGATGGCAAGGACGTCGCCATGGCCATGGGCTGTTACGGCATCGGCATCAGCAGAATTGTTGCAGCCGCTATCGAGCAAAACCACGATGACAGCGGCATCATATGGCCTGACGCGCTGGCGCCTTTCCAGGTCGTATTGGTACCAATCAACATGCATCGCTCTGAAGCAGTCAGCGAGGCAGCCGAAGCCTTGTATGCGGAACTTCAGCAGAAGGGCCTCGACGTCTTGTTTGATGATCGGGACGTGCGGCCCGGGGTAAAATTTGCGGACGCGGAGCTGATCGGCATTCCGCACCGGCTCGTGATCAGCGAACGCGGTCTTGCGGCCGGGGAGCTGGAGTATCGGCACAGGCGAGACAGCGAGGCCAGAATGCTGAAACGTGATGACGCTCTCAAACTGCTGGCAAAGTAACAAGTAGGCTGGATACGACTGCAGACACCAGGCACAGGCATAACGAGGAGACACACACGAATGCGGAGAAAAATTCTCACATCATTGTTCTTCCTTGCCTTGCTGCTGGGCAGCAGCGCTGGAATCGCTGAGGACCTTTCGCCGGATCCCGAACTGCTGCAACGATTGCGCCAGGTCGCCAGTGAGGCAGACAGTTTTCCGGATCATTTCGAGGCGCAGGTCTGGCTGACTGACATGTCTGCACGGCTGGAACGGCAGGTGCAGGATCCTGGCGAACGACTGGAAATCCTGAAGCGTGTGCATTATGAGGCGACGGAGCGTGACCTCGCGCCCGAGCTGGTACTTGCTGTCATCGACATCGAAAGCAATTTCGATCATTACGCGATTTCGGTCGCTGGTGCCCGTGGTCTCCTGCAGATCATGCCGTTCTGGCTGGAAGAGATGGACGCGGGCGAGGAAAACCTGATGCACATCGATACCAATGTGCGTTTCGGTTGCACCATCCTCCGCTATTACATGGACATCGAAAAAGACGATATGCGACGTGCGCTGGGCCGCTACAACGGCAGCCTGGGCAAACGAAAGTATCCGAACAAGGTACTTGAGAGACTTCGGACCAAGTGGTTCCGAATTTAGTTCAGCAACAAGAGCGGGGTCCAAAAGCGGGGTCAGACTTCACTTTTTCTTGCGCAAGGGCAGGCAGTTGGCAGCAAATAGCAGAAAGTGAAGTCTGACCCCGCTTTTGCGTAGGACCCGCGAACGACTACTCGTCAGAATCGTCTGGCTCAGGCTCTTCGATCATTAACAGCGCATCCATCGCGCTTCGTTTCGCATGCAGCGCGTCACGTCGTGCCTGGGAATATTCTTTCTCTGTCAGGTGCTGTTCTGCCTTATCGAGATAATCTTCCGCTGTTTGCAATTGATCCGCTGCATACCTCTCCGCGCCAGCGTCTTTTGCAACCGCGATCGCCATTCGGGCATCGCTCATTTCCTGCACCGGCGCCGATTGGCAGGCAGCAAGCAATCCCAACGACACCAACAACAGGGATCGCCAGGCAGCATTGGCCGCGATGGCCAATGAGATTTTCGGGGGTTTATCGCTCACCCCGGAACGCTATCAAGGAGGCGGGCTTTCAGTCAAGCAAAGGCATCTCCGCTGACGAGAGTCCCGGACATTGATAGAGTTGCATCTGGACCATTGATCCCACAGGGAACTCACAGACGATGAAACTCACGATCTACCACAACCCATCTTGCTCAAAATCTAGAAAAACACTGGAACTTATTGAAAAACAGGGAATTACACCAAGAATTGTTGAGTATCTGAAGACTCCGCCGGATGCGGATACGGTCTTGAGCCTGGCTACTTCGCTCGGTGTCAGGGTGGTCGACATGCTGCGCCCTGCTGAAGCGGATTTTGCAGCACTAACTGAAAATGCATCAGCGGACGATGATACTGCGCTGGCTGCCGGGCTGAAAAACCACCCAAGGGCACTGCAACGGCCAATAGTGGTCGACGAGGATTCTGGCAAGGGCGTGGTTGGTCGGCCTCCTGAAAATGTGCTCGAGTTGTTGAAATAGTGATCGATATTCTGGTTCTTTATTACTCACGTCATGGCGCGACGGAGGCGCTCGCGCGCGAAGTATCACGGGGTGTTGATTCCGTCCAGGGAACGGCTTCGCGCCTGAGAACGGTGCCGGAGGTTTCCGCGGTCAGTGAGTCGGTCGAAGACAGCGTGCCATCCGAGGGGCCACCCTACGTCGTGGTCGATGACTTGAAAGAATGTGCGGGGCTTTTGTTAGGCAGTCCAACGCGCTTCGGCAACATGGCCGCAGCGCTCAAGTATTTCCTGGACGGAACCGGCAGCGAGTGGCTCAGTGGCAGCCTGGCCGGGAAGCCGGCAGGATTATTCACGTCCACATCGACATTGCACGGCGGGCAGGAAACGACTCCCCTGTCCATGATGTTGCCGTTGTTGCATCACGGCATGTATATCGTCGGGCTGCCTTTTACCGAATCCGACCTGTCAACGACGACCACCGGCGGAGGTCCATACGGCGCCAGCCACGTGACCTGGAACAGGGATGCCGACGTGTTGTCGGACGAGGAAAAGCGACTTGCCCGGGCACTGGGAGTAAGGGTGGCCAGCGTTGCCCTGAAGCTGGCTGGATAGTCTGAATTGCGTCTGGAAATCGGGGTTGGAAATCGGGGTCAGACTTCACTTTTCGCTGTTGCCTATGCATGGGCAACAGCGAAAAGTGAAGTCTGACCCCGATTTCCACTATTTCAGCACTTCGCGCACGAATGGAATTGTCAATCGACGCTTCGCGATGAGCGCTTGCGTATCCAGTTTATCCAGCAAACTGTACAAACTACTCATGTCGCGCCGACTTCTCGACAGCAAAAATGCCGCCGTGTCATCCGGCAAATCGAGCCCACGAAACCTGGCACGGAGCTGCAACGCTTTGATGCGATCAACCTCATCAAGCTCGCGGCTGTGAAACACCGGCAAGCGTGACAACCTGCTCTCAAGGTCAGCCAGCACAATGCCACTTTTCTTTGGTGGCGCATTTGAGGCGACGATCAGAACACCAGCGTTGTCCACAACCTGGTTCCACAAATCGAACAAGGCAAGCTCCCATTCCGGCTGGCCGATGACTCCGTGCAGGTCGTCAAGGCAGACGAACTCGCGCCCGGCCAGCCCGATTAGCACTTCGGCGCCTGAGTCGCCAAACTCCCCAGGCTCACCCAAAGGCAAATACACAGACTGGTCGCCTATCCGCTCACACACCGCTTGCAGCAAATGTGTCTTGCCGCTGGCTGCGGGACCCCAGATGAAGCAACCAGGACCGCGACGACTACCAGTGATTTCCAGTAGAAAACTGACCAGCTCATCATTAGCAGCGACATGAAAACTGTCGAATACCGCGTGATCCTGTAATTTGAGCGGTAGCGCCAGCTGGCTCAAGAGGCTACATCCTCAGCTTCTGCTGTGGCTGGCGCCTCACCGTCCGGTGGCAGCGGATGCTCAGCCAGGTATCGTTCGTAAGCGAATCGAACCAGCACGGACACGACAGCGGCCGCGGGCAGTGCCAGCAATATGCCGAAAAAGCCGAATAGCTGGCCACCGGCCGCAATCGAAAAAATGATGATCACCGGATGCAAGCCGATACGGTCGCCTACCAGCTTCGGTGTCAGAACCGATCCTTCGATAAATTGCGCAATTGAAAATGTCGCGACGACACCGGCCAGCCGCAACCACGGGTCAGGCTCGATCACGACGGTCAGTCCTGCCAGCAAAATGCCGAATACGAAACCGAGATACGGAACAAAACTTACCAGGCCGGCGACCAGGCCGATCGCGATAGCGTAGTCAAGACCAACAATTGACAGCCCAAGCGAATACATGGCGCCAAGCGCTATCATTACCATGATCTGGCCGCGCAGGAAGCCGCCGAGCACGTCATCGGTTTGCCGTGCAAGCATGATGACGGTGCCCCGTTGTGCGGATGGAATAAGCGCGCCCAGCCTCTGCATGATCCAGTCCCAGTCGCGCAGCAAATAGAATGTCAGGATCGGCACCAGGAACAGGCTGATGACAGCAGCGGCCAGCGCGCCACCGGACTTCGATAATGAAACCAGCACGGTGGCACCCCAGCTGCCGGCCATATCGCCATAGCTTGAGAGAAAAGCGGCGAGACCAATGTCTTCGTCGGCGCCGATACCGAGAAAGGGCCTCAGTCGTGGCAACCAGACCTGCTCAATTTCTGCAACGATGCCGGGCAAAGCCTTCAGCAATGCGCCGACCTGCGACTCAATCAGCGGAAAAACCAGTAGAAACAGCAACGCCAAGAAAAGGAAAGTAAGCAGGAAGACGGCTACCACGGCGATCGTCCGTGGCAGCCTGAGGCGCTGCAGGCGATCCGCAAGCGGATCACCAATATAGGCCAGCAGCGCGGCTGCAATAAACGGTGTCAGGACAGGCGACAGTAAATACAGCAGCCAGCCGAGTATCCCCAGGGCAATCAACCAGTTCATGCCAAAACCTGATCTAGACGCGCCGCTTGTCATGCACCCGTCCTCATTCGTACAATATCCCGGATTATGACGCCCTCAGGGCAAGTAAACGAATTCCAGGTGGCCCGGATCTGTTACCGGACGTTCACGAAATTCATCATCAATGTCCATCACCGGGCGCAGCACACCGCTTAATTCCAGTGCCTTGTTGAGGCGATCGATACCGCCATAAACACTCACCCGATACTCAATCTTCTGGCCCGCCACCGTGGTCAATGCAAAATCCTCCGCCACCCTGAGATTCTCCATCATCTGCTGCACGTGTCCGTATGCGATGACCGAATCTATACCGTCGACCGTCAGCGAATAGCTTTGCAACACAGCGTCACCCTGTATGGCGAAATGCGCGGCAAGTTCGTCCGCAACCATGCCGGTAACCATTTCGGGCTCGCCGAACCACTGCAATCGCTCTTCACCAGAGTAGTAGGTCCAGCGATCCTCCTGAGCACTGCCAGGCCGCACCCTGCCGACCAGGATTGAACTTGCGCCATAGCGCCTTGAAGCTTCGATCACCAATTCGTCGAATCCACCCCAGATGTCACTGAACCCGATATTTTGCCTGTCTTCGATATCAAGCAGTGGAAACACCACCGGTATGCCACGGCGTTCGGCAGTATCCTCTACGCGTTCGCGCAACAACCGGTGGCGGTCGATCGAGCGAGTCTCGTCCGCTGTCTGCTGGCCGGAATCAGCCCCGATAATTTCACGCTCTCCGTCTCCCCAGTCGACCGCGAGCCACACCAGGGTCAATGGGCGGTCCTGACCCCAGATGGTGTGCCGCGTCTGGTGCAGCACCTGCTCAATCGCATTGCCATCAAACGACACCTCGAGCGTGTCTTCCTGCCCGTACCGGAAACGTAAAACGTAGCGCGATGGGCTTGGAAAATATTCCGCCAGCCCGGCAAGATGATCCTCGTCATCAGAACCTGTTACGCGAATCAGCACGCGTTCCATCGCGCCAGGGTAAACAAGGTTGCGTGCTTCCCGCTCGTCTGTAATCTGCGGGTCCAGCGGAACAGTCACGGTATACAAATCTTCAGCAGCCAGCCCCTTCAGCGGCAGCGATACTACCAGCAGCAACGAGCAGGCGTGCACGGCAAGGTATCGCATCCTTCCCTTGAGTGATATGCCTGTCAATCTGATCGTCATGCAGTCCTGTACTCCATCAAGGTAAAAAAATACGGTTTCCCGATTCGGGCCAAGGCACTATTATATCGACCTCACAGAAAATACCACTGACCTTTTCACGGTCGTCCGGACAGGCTAAGCACCATGACGAGCAAACCGCTGACTTACAAGGATGCCGGCGTAGATATCGACGCCGGCAACGAACTTGTGCAACGAATCAAACCACTGGTTGCGAAGACCGGACGCCCCGAAGTGCTGACCGGCCTGGGCGGGTTCGGCGGCCTGTTTGCGATCGACCCCGACAAATACCAGCAACCCGTACTGGTGTCGGGCACCGACGGGGTCGGTACGAAACTGAAACTGGCCCACGATCTCGACATTCACGACACGATCGGCATCGACCTGGTCGCAATGTGCGTCAATGATGTGATCGTGCAAGGCGCTGAGCCCTTGTTTTTCCTTGATTATTTCGCCTGCGGCAAACTGGATGTTGATGTGGCCACAAGCGTCATAGCCGGTATTGCAGATGGCTGCCAACAGTCGGGTGCCGCACTGATCGGTGGTGAAACCGCGGAAATGCCGGATATGTATGCAGATGGTGAGTACGATCTCGCCGGATTTTGTGTCGGCGCGGTCGAGCGCAGGAAAATAATCGATGGCAAAAAAATCGCTTCGGGCGATGCCATCATCGGTATTGCCTCCAGTGGCCCCCACTCCAATGGCTACTCGCTCATTCGAAAAGTGCTGCAGCTCGCGGAAGGTTCGTCCATCGATGGACAAGCTGCTGAGCAACTATTGCTGACGCCAACCCGAATTTATGCCCGGGCTGTGCTCGACCTGCTCCGGAAGGTAACGGTAAAAGGACTGGCACACATCACCGGTGGCGGCATCACCGAAAATCTGCCGCGCGTACTCCACGGCGACGTTCATCCGAAACTTGATCTTGCCAGCTGGCAGGCCGGCCCGGTGTTCGACTGGCTCGCCACCACCGGGAATATATCGGATGATGAAATGCGCCGGACATTCAATTGCGGCATCGGCATGTGCGCCATAGTCGACGCGAAAGACACTGACCTTGCCATCGAGACATTGTCGGCAAGCGGCGAAACAGCCTGGCGACTGGGCACCATCGAACCCGGCGGCGGCGAGGTCGAGTACATTTGAGCGAGCCCGCCGACCGCGCATCCACCATCGTTCTGATTTCGGGCGGCGGCACTAACCTGCAGTCGATTATCGATGCATCCGGTCGCGGCGAGATTGCCCTTCGAATCGCCGCCGTTATCAGCAACAAGCCAGCAGCGAAAGGACTCGAGCGGGCGCGTAAAGCAAACATCCCGGTCGAATGCATTGAAAACGGAAACTTCCCGGATCGGCAGTCATTCGACCGGGCACTCATTGAGATTATCGATCAATATTCCCCCGACCTGCTCATCCTCGCCGGCTTCATGCGCATCCTGACACCGGAATTCGTCACCCACTATGACGGACGCATCCTGAACATTCACCCGTCACTGCTCCCCGCGTACACCGGCCTGCACACTCACCAACGCGCGATCGACAACAAGGAAAAGTGGCATGGCTGCACCGTTCACTTCGTCACCGAGCAACTCGACGGAGGCCCGCCCATCATCCAGGGCCGGGTGCCGATACTAGCGAACGACACCGCCGCTACGCTCGCCGCCCGTGTCCTTGAAGTGGAGCACAAGATCTACCCTATCGCGGCTGACCTGCTGGCCAGCGGCCGCATTCAATGCAAGAACGGGGTCTCGTACCTGGATGACAAGCGGCTTGAACAACCGATTGGTTATCCTGAGGGTGCGGACGCACTTTGAGCTTGGGCGCAGGCGGACGCGGCACATGGGGTGTCCCTTTGCGCAAGTCTCAACCACAAACCTTCCCTGACTATGCTTTCGGCAAAGTAACGCCCTTCTGACCCTGGTACTTGCCGCCACGATCCTTGTAGGACGTTTCGCATTGCTCATCTGACTGTAGGAACAGCATTTGTGCCACGCCTTCGTTGGCATAGATTTTCGCGGGCAGTGGGGTTGTGTTCGAAAACTCCAGTGTGACGTGACCCTCCCACTCGGGTTCGAGCGGCGTTACGTTGACGATGATCCCGCAGCGGGCATACGTGGATTTTCCGAGGCAGATGGTCAGGACGTCGCGGGGGATCCGAAAATACTCGACGGTGCGCGCCAGCGCGAAGGAATTCGGCGGAATAACGCAGACATCGCCTTGCTTGTCCACGAAACTCGAGGCATCGAATGATTTCGGGTCGACGACTGCGGAGTTAATATTGGTGAACACTTTGAATTCATCTGAACAACGCACGTCGTAACCGTAACTGGATGTGCCGTAGGAAATGATTTTGTTGCCGCCGGCTTCTCTTATCTGTCCGGGCTCGAACGGCTCAATCATTCCTGCTGTAGCCGCCATTTCCCTTATCCAGCGGTCCGACTTGATGCTCATCCCACCCCTTCAACGATGATTGGCGGGAATCGATGACTGAAGTCCTTGCCCTTCATCGCAAGCTGGGCGGCCATGCGCCGAGCTGCACTGCGGTAGGAATCTGCCTGCGGCGAATCCGGAGCGCTTACGACGGTGGGGCTGCCGCTGTCCGTTTGTTCGCGGATCGAAGCGTCGAGCGGCAGCTGGCCCAGTAACTCAATATCAAAGTCATCAGCCATGGTCTGGCCACCACCTGCGCCGAAAATCGCTTCCTCGTGTCCGCAGCTGCTGCAGACGTGGGTGCTCATGTTTTCGATGACACCGAGAACCGGCACGGCAACCTTGCGGAACATTTGCAGGCCCCGGCGAGCATCCAGTAATGCAATATCCTGTGGCGTTGTGACGATTACTGCACCGCTAACGGGTACCTGCTGTGACAACGTCAGTTGAATATCGCCTGTTCCAGGCGGCATATCGACGATCAGGTAGTCGAGATCCTTCCAGGTCGTTTGCTGTAGTAACTGGTTCAGCGCCGATGTCACCATCGGACCGCGCCAGATCATCGGCTGATCCGTATCGACCAGGAAACCTATGGACATGACCTGCAGACCATGTGCAAGCAACGGGTCCATCGATTCGCCGTCTTCGCTGGTTGGCCGCTGCCCGCTTAGCCCCAGCATCAGCGGCAGGCTCGGCCCGTAAATATCAGCATCCAGTATGCCAACATTCGCCCCGTCATCGGCAAGTGCCAGCGCCAAATTGACCGCCGTGGTCGACTTTCCGACACCACCCTTGCCGGATGCGATGGCGATGATGTTTTTGACGTTATCGAGCGGCTTCATGTTCTTTTGCACGGCATGCGACTTGATCTCGCTGTCTATGTGAATCTCAACGTCGGACGGTGCCGAGGTTGACGCCAGGGCTTCTCGCACAGCGGCATCTACCGCTGGCAACAGCCGTTCTACGGGAAATCCCAGGCTTATTTCGACCACCGCTTTATCATTCGATATTTCCGCACGAATGACCCGGCCCAGGTCACCGATGGTATGCGGCAGGCCCGGGATGGCCACGTCGCTGAGGATTTTCTTCAAGTCAGAATCTGTTGACACAGTCACACTCCACGTTCTTGTATTAGGTTAAATTCGAATAGGATCTGGCAGGCCGGGGTTCGCGACATCACGGTCGATGCACCCCGGGCGGCCATTGTATACGAGGCCGGAGGAATATAGGCCAATGGCGGCACGAACAGCAACATTCGGCCCGGATCTGGCCGGGTTCACACTTTGGTATGAGGAGTATGTGCCATAATGCCGCATTGGGTAAGTACGGGATGCAACAGCGGATTTTGCCTGTCAATTGGGCACGATTCTCGAGTTTGCTTGGGCTAAGCGATCGTAGTTTTGACAAAAGAATCCAACCTGGCGCTACATGATCGATACGCATGGATGCTGAGTATCAGCAATCTGTGGTTCGAGCTATCTGCGCAATCAAGGTATCCCGCGTGAGCCTGCTGGGTGGATTTCGCTCCGACCAGCTGATCAGCCAGCTCATCAGCGAACCGGATTCCACATCTCCGGCGGCGCTGAAGCTCGTGGAACGCCTGAAGAAAATCGGCCCGAAAGTCATCCCGAAAGTCATCGACGCACTCGCGATGAGCGACAAGAATCACACCATGGCGTTCGTCGACATCCTTGCCAGCCAGGTAAGCGACAAGACACTCAAATACTACAAGGAAGGGCTGGCAGACGGCGGCGAACGAGTCGTCAAGGGCACCGCCTGGGCCCTGTCCAGCAGTCATAACTTCGACCCGAACGCCCTGCTCGATTTCTTCGAAGATCCCGAGGTTTCAAAGCCAGCACTTATTGAAGTATTGGGTGTACACAAGAAAGACCTCAGCGTGCACGTGCTTCTGCAGCGCGCGTATGAATTGGAGCCGAAAGAAAAGGCGGCTCTGTTCAAGATCATTGAGGAAGCAGTCACTCCCGACATGATTCCGGATTTGCTCGCCCGCATGGGCGGCAAAGATCCGGGCATCAAGATTCACCTGATGAATTTGCTCGCTAAATTCAACAATTCTGAAATCAATCAGGCACTGGAGATGCAGCTCAAGGACTCGAACAAGCTGGTGAGATCCGCCGCACTTGGTGCGTTGTCGCAACGCGAAGGGCAGATCAACATTGAGCGCGTGAGCGCGTTACTGCAGGATCCTGATCTCGACGTGCAAAACAAGGCTGTCGACGTATTGGTCAAGATCAATCACCCGGACACCATCAAGTACCTCGTCCCCGCATTGAAAGACGAAGACGAGTACCCGCGGCGCGCTGCCGTCGAAGTTTTAAACGAGATTTGCAATCCGAATTCAGTAAAGGATTTGCTCGCTGCGATCAAAGACGATGACTGGTGGGTCCGTGCACGTGCCGGAGACGCATTGGCGGAGATCGGCGGACCTAAAGTCGTCGATTCAGTTCTGGAGTTGATCAAAGACAAGGACGATGACATTCGCCGCACCGCCATCGAGATTCTGAATTCGATCAAAGACCCTCGTGCGCTTGAAACCCTGATGAAGGCAACAGATGACGCCGACTGGTGGGTGCGTGAACGAGCCGTTGACGCGCTGGCGCAGATGGGCAGTACCAAAGCAGTGCCCAAACTTGTCAATATGCTCGGTAAGAATGCGAAAACGGATACCGTCGTCGTGCGCGCTCTTGGCAAGCTGGGTGATCACAATGTCATCAGTCAGATTGTGCCAATGCTCAAGCGACCCGAGCGCGAGATACAAATTGAGGCAATTAAGGCCATTTCCCACCTCGCCGACCAATCGCACGCAGATACGATTCGAACAATTCTTAAGAAGATAAAGCAGTCCGACGAAGGCACGATTATAAATGCAGCTGACAGGGCATTGAAAGAAATCGATGCGAAATTCTCGGAATCCGTTCTGGAAGAAAATATTCGCGCCGAGAAGATGAAGGAACACACCAAGACCTTGCTCCTTGATGACGAGGATCTTGACAAACTGATTGCCGCTCAAACCAAAGCAGAGCCGCTGGACGAGACCGCCGATGCAACCGGCCCCGTAACACCTGTCGCAATGCCGGTACTAAACATCGAAAAACTGGAACCCGGCGCAGTTATTGACGGCCGTTATAAATACATCGAGAAAATCGGAAAAGGGGCATTCGGCACCGTGCTGCTGATGCAGGATCAGGTGGTTGACGAACGACTCATTCTTAAATTCCTCAACCCGAACGTATCCTCAGACGAAGAGATGATGAAACGATTCGTGCACGAACTCCGCTATTCGCGAATGATTACGCACAAGAACGTTATTCGCATCTACGATTTTCTGCACCTGCAGGGTGCTTACGCAATCTCGATGGAGTATTTCCCGTCGCATACGCTTAGTGGGGAAACAGGTGACAAAGAACCGATGGATTTCTCCAAGGCCCTGAAATACTCGCAGGACATGGCAACCGGTATGTCAGTTGCCCACCTGGCTGGCGTCATTCACCGCGACCTTAAGCCTGCAAACATCCTGGTGAATTCCGACGGCTTGCTGAAGATTGTGGACTTTGGCGTGGCGGCCGCTGCCACTGGTGGGGATACACAGCTTACAAAGACCGGCTACGTCATTGGCGCAGCAGAGTACATGGCGCCAGAGCAG
>PVMS01019735.1_pt1 | contig 38180 bp, 36 predicted proteins | sample 1853461 | NCBI WGS metagenome assembly PVMS01 (sample SAMN08582032, study PRJNA380276) | Marine sediment metagenome, whole genome shotgun sequencing project. | isolation source: ocean sediment barecode stripped | collected 2017
CGCGCCACCGCCATTTTGGCCGGCAAGGTAAGGGAACTTCCATATATTGCCAAGACCGACGGCGGAGCCGGTTACCGCCAGAATGAACGCAAGCCGGGACGTCCAGTTGCCGTGCAGAGACTTGCGTTCATTCTGGCGGTAACCGGCTCCGCCGTCGGTCTTGGCAATATATGGAAGTTCCCTTACATTGCCGGCCAAAATGGCGGTGGCGCGTTTGTCCTGGTTTATTTGCTTTGCGTCGTCCTGATAGGCATGCCGGTGATGATGTCCGAGATTCTGCTTGGCCGGCGCGGGCGCCGCAATCCGGTCGCGACGATGGCTCTCCTCGGGGAAGAAGAAGGCGGTTCTCGCCACTGGCAGTGGATCGGGGTCATGGGTGTGGTTGGCGGGATTTTGATCTTGTCCTACTACAGCGTCATAGCTGGCGGACCCTGGCTTATATTCCGAAGAGCATCGGCGGCGTATTTACGGGTGCCACAGCCGCAGAGGTCGCGTCGATTAACGCCACCTTTCTTGATAATTGGGGCGGCGTCGCAGTGGCGCATACGCTGTTTATCGTAACGACGATTATCGTGGTTGCCCGCGGTGTTGAAAGAGGTTTGGAGGCAGCGGTCAAGTTCATGGTGCCGGCATTACTGGTGATGCTGGTCGCTCTGCTCGGATATGCGATTAGTTCCGGCCATTTCGAAGAGGGCCTTGCCTTCATGTTTACGCCCAATTTCGCCGCACTGTCCTGGGAGGGTGTTTTGGCGGCAATGGGGCAGGCGTTTTTCACTTTGAGCATCGGCATGGGTGCGGTAATGGCCTATGGCGCGTATTTGCCACAGGAAACGTCGATAACCAATGCGACGGCCGCGGTGGTTTTTGCCGACACGCTGATCGCTATTCTTGCCGGGTTGGTCATATTCCCGCTGGTTTTCGCGAACGGGCTTAATCCCGGGAGTGGCCCTGACCTGGTCTTCATTACCTTGCCGCTGGCGTTCGGGCAGATGACCGGTGGCGCAATATTTTCAACGATATTTTTCGTATTACTGGCTTTTGCCGCATGGACGTCTGCGATTGCGTTGATGGAGCCGGCAGTCGCCTGGTATGTCGAGCGGTTTGAGCGGACTCGCGCGGAAGCGGCGATCGTCATTGGAATATTTGTTTGGCTGATTGGCTTTGGGACGATATTTTCATTCAATATCCTTGAGGACTTCACTTTCTACAAGGGCACGCTGTTTGCGAATATTGACCACATCACAAGCAACATCATGTTGCCTCTGGGCGGTCTGTTCATTACTGTTTTTGCGTCCTGGGTGATGTGTCGCAATTCTTCGTCCGATGAACTGGGCGGCGCGGGCGGCATGTACAGGATGTGGCGCTTCCTTGCGCGGTACGTAGCGCCCATCGCCATCATTTTTGTATTTCTTAAGGCAGTTGGTTTACTGGAGTTTTCGACTAACTGATGCGAACGGTCAATCGAAGCGCACTCGTTCCGTACACGTCGCGAGAAATGTTCGTCATTGTCGATGATGTTGCGGCTTATCCGGAATTCCTGAACTGGTGTAAGAGTGCTCACATTCATGAACGTACGGATGATGTAGTGCAGGCAACGCTCGAATTGCAAAAAGGCAGTATGAGTAACAAATTTACTACGCGAAATGTACGCATCGAGTTCGAATCAATTGATATATCCCTGGTCGGCGGGCCGTTTCGGCATTTGCAGGGCGGGTGGTCGTTCGTGGATCTCGGCGACGATGGTTGCAAGGTTGCGCTCAATCTCGACTTCGAGTTTGAGAGCATGCTGGTCGATATGATGTTCGGCACATTTTTTGAGGAAACCTGCAACTCCATGGTGGACGGATTTACCCGGCGCGCGATACAGATTTTTGGCGCCAGGTGAGAACGCCTGTCCGTGGAGCATGCCGAACTTATCCATGTTGAGCTGGTTTTTGCGTCGGAGCAAATGCAACAACTGCTATCGGTCGAGGTGGCCAAGGGAACGTCTGCCCGCGAAGCCATGACCGGCTCAGAGTTAGTCCTGGAATTCCCGGACATGGATTTCACCCATTGCCCGCTCGGAATCTGGGGCAGAATCGTTCCCGATGAGCAGGCACTCAGGCAGGGCGATCGCGTCGAAGCTTATCGTCCTTTGCGCCGCGATCCTCGGGATGCGAGACGCGAACTTGCGTTGGCTGGCCGATCGATGGGCGGTTCGTCGTCTTAGCTCAAAGATCCGGGCTCAGTTCCTGCCCGTCAACAATTTCCCGGACAATTTCCTCATCGAAGAAAATGCTGACCCAGCGTTTGAACGATGCCGGGTTGCGGCCGATACGGATGAAATAAATATAGTCCCATCGATCAAGGTGAAATGGATCGTCAATCATCGGCGTACCCAGCAAAAATCGGACCTGTGTTCGCGTCATGCCGACTTCAACCTGGTCCAGGTCTTCCTGTTTCAGTAGATTCCCCTGGGCCAGGTTTGCCTGATAAACGCATCCGCTGGTCGCGGCCAGGGCTAAGCCAAGCAGTACTGAAATGAAGAGTTTTCGCATTTTGCCTTGTTCCACCGTCATCGATTTGCGCCCAGAGCCTGATTTAGCTGGATTTCCAGTGCTCACTTCCGTTGGAGCAATAAGCGCCACTGAGTCATAATAGGCGCGAATGATACCTGCTTGTTTTCCACCACGATAGCAGCGGTGACTAATCCTTATTGAAAGAGGTTGCGAGAATGCTGCAACGCCACGAACTGAAAAAAGCCGGCCTGAAGGTTACGTTACCCAGACTGAAGATTCTTGAGATTCTGGAAAGCAGCGATCCGCGGCATCTCAGCGCCGAAGATATTTACAGGGAATTGCTCGAATCTGGCGAGGATATCGGGCTGGCGACGGTGTATCGGGTTCTGACGCAGTTTGAGTCCGCCAACCTCGTCAATCGTCATCATTTCGAAGGCGGTCATTCGGTGTTCGAGTTGGACGAAGGAAAACACCATGACCATATGGTGTGTGTGGAAACCGGCAAGGTCACTGAATTCGTTGAAGACGAAATTGAGCGCTTGCAGCATGAAATTGCCACTAAGTATGGTTATGAACTAATCGATCATGACCTCGTGCTGTACGTGCGACCGCTGGCCAAAAAATAGCTGCTTCATGTTCATCTTACGAATCAGGCTCGCTTGCTAAGCGCGGTCTTGGCTGATTCGTATTTTTTACCTGTTTCAAGCATTTCCGCCGCATGATCCCGTGTTCGATCAGTAATCTTTACACCACCCAACATGCGTGCGAGCTCTTCAATACGCTCATCTTTCGTCAGGGCGTTGACACTGGTTCGTGTCGATTGGCCATCCGTCATTTTTGCAATTCTAAAATGGTGATTCGCGACACTTGCGACCTGCGGTAAATGAGTCACACAAAACACCTGCCGTGTTTCGCTTACGTCGCGAAGCCGCTTTCCAACCATTTCAGCAATACCGCCGCCGACTCCGCTGTCAATCTCGTCAAATACCATTGTCGGGATGGGGCTGCCGTCGCTGGCGATTACCTGAATTGACAAACTCATGCGTGACAGCTCGCCGCCGGAAGCAACTTTGGACAAGGGCATGAGGGGCTGGCCCGGGTTGGCGCTGATCAGATACTCGATATTGTCAACGCCATAGGCCGTTGGTTCATCTGCCTTCCGGTCGCTGACGGAAACTTCGAAAACGCCACCGCCCATGCCCAGATCAGCCATAGTGCTGGTAATCGCCAGCGAGAAGTCCGCCGCTGCTTTGTGGCGCGCTTTCGAAAGTTCAGTCGCGCATTTTCGATAATTGCGTTCCGCGGACCGAGTTTTTTCCTGAAGCGCCGCGCCACGTTCCCCGGCGTGCTGAAGGTCGTGCAGTTGCTGTTGCAGTTTCTCCTGTAAACCGGGTAACTCACTTATCTCGATTCGGTGCTTTCTGGCGAGAGTTTGAATGGCATCCAGGCGGTCTTCGACACGATCCCGTTCAGCCGGATCCATGTCCAGCGTATCGCTGTATCGTCGCAACGTATCGGCCGCTTCCGTTACCTGAATATTGGCCTCCTTCAATAGCGTCAGTACAGGCGCGAGCTGCTCATCCAATTCACTCAGAGACTCCAGGGAGTGACAGGCCTCGGCGACCAGGCTTTGCGCGCTGCCGGAATCAGCATCGTAAATCGTCTGCATAATGCCGGCGACGCCTTCGACCAGTCGACCACTGTTCTGGAGTCTTCGCCGGTTTCGCAGGAGATCAGCCGCTTCATCGGGCTGAAGGTCGAGCATCACCAGTTCGTTGGTTTGGAATGTAAGCAGGTCGAGTCGCGAGGTTCGATCGGCATCGGCTGCCTCGAGCGCCGCAAGTTCTGTTGCGAGTTCCTGCCAATCTTTGAAAGCAGACTCGGTAGCCGATCGCAGCGGCAGTATGGATGCGAAATGGTCCAGCAAATCTCTCTGGACCGCTCGCCGGCCCAGCGACTGGTGGAAGTGCTGGCCATGGATGTCGAGTAACATTTCTCCCAGAGATTTCAGGCTTTGCAGTGGAACGGCGTTGCCATTAATGAATGCGCGCGACCTGCCGTCGGCGTTTATCACGCGTCGCAACAGGCACTCACCGTCGCTGTCCAGCGCATTTTCTTCGAGCCACGCGCTGGCGTGAGGCGCATTAACTACGTCGAATACGGCGCTGATTTCGGCCCGTTTCGTACCACGACGCACAAGCGCGCTGCCGCCGCGCTCACCCAGCACCAACCCGACAGCATCAACCAGAATGGATTTGCCCGCGCCGGTTTCGCCCGTGAGGACGGTCATTCCGTCGCCGAATTCCACCTCAACCTGGTCGATAATGGCGAAATTCCTGATTTGCAGGCTCGTCAACATAGATCAGTTGTCTTGCTCGGTGCTTGACTGACGTCGCCGGCTGTTGTGACCCCAATGAAGTTTCGATCGCAAAATATCGTAGAAATCATGACCCGGCGGATGAATCAGGGTAATTCGATCTGTTGCCGCTGAAATTGTCAGGCGGTCGCTGGGCTCCAGTTCGCCCATGCTGCGACCGTCAACGATGACCTCCGCTTTGGTTTCACCGCGTGCAATCAGCACGATTTCGATCTCGTTATCCGCAGGCACTACGATCGGCCTGTCATTCAGGGTGTGCGGGCAGATAGGAACCAGGGCGACGACATTGAGCATTGGTTCGATAATTGGTCCGCCACAACTAAGGGAATAAGCAGTTGAGCCGGTTGGGGTGGCAACGACCAGGCCGTCACCGGCATGGGTGTTGACGTAGCGCCCCGCGATGCGCGTTTCAAAATCCACCATCCTGCCGGTTTCTTTGCGTTGCAAAACCACATCGTTTAGCGCTGTGGCCGCACGAACCTTGCCTTCACTGGATATGATTTTCGCATCGAGCAATAGTCTCGATTCAATCGAAAAATCGCCGGCGAGCACCCGGTCGATGCTGCTCAGCATCTCATTTGGCAGTACGTCTGCGAGGAACCCAAGCCGACCACGATTCACTCCGAGCAATGGCTTGTCACGGCCGTGCATGAGTTCGGCTGCATACAGAATCGTGCCGTCGCCGCCAACCGCGACGATCAGGTCGGCCTCGGCCGCCAATAAGGCTTCATCGGTAACTTCGATGGCGAGTTCGGTGGCGATCTCCGCACCCGCTATCACGCGAATGTCGGATTTAGTCAAATGCTCTGCGAGTGAACGCATTGGTTCGGCGACGCGGGGGTCGTCGATGCGCCCGACAATTGCTACAGTACTGAATTGGTAAGTCATCTCTGAATTGTTACAAACCCTTGACCAATCGCCAAGCCATTGCTAGCTTTTTCTTTTCACCAAGGTGCGAGGCGCGACCGCACGCCGCCAACTAGCGGCGAATACTACAAATGTCTGCAGACTCAACTCCGGCAATCCCAAACGAGCGGGCTCAGTATCTGCTGAGCGTGCTGATTCAGCGCTTCATTCGCGACGGCCAGCCCGTGGGTTCTCGAACATTGTCACGAGATTCCGGTCTGGATCTCAGTCCGGCAACGATTCGAAACGTCATGTCCGACCTTGAGCACCTAGGCTTGATTTCTGCGCCACATACCTCAGCCGGACGGATTCCCACATCACAAGGATACCGTTTTTTCGTTGACACACTGGTGCGCTATAAGGAACCAGAAGAGGGTGAAATTAGTCAACTGCGTTCCGAGCTGAATGAGCAGGCGGACGATCCGGATGCATTCGTGGGCTCGGTATCGGAGATGCTGTCCGCCATAACCAGTATGGCCGGGGTGGTGACGATTCCGCGGGGCCAGCAAGCGATATTGCGCCAGATTGAGTTCCTGGCATTGTCGGATCACCGGGTGCTTGTCATCCTGGTCATAAATGATCGGGAGGTGCAGAACCGTATTCTGCATACCGAGCACAACTATGGTGCCTCCGAACTTCAGCGCGCCGCGAATTTCATCAACGAGAATTATGTCGGTACGGAACTGGCAGAGGTTCGAAAACGTCTGATTGAAGATCTGGATTCCACACGGGATACGATGAACCAGGCGATGCATGACATCGTATCAGTAGCGCAGTCGGCCCTGGAAGGCGCGACCGCGGTTCAAGGCGAGTTTGTCATTCGAGGCGAAACGAACCTGATGGATTTTGCGGAGCTGTCCGATATTGCGACGATCCGACGCCTGTTTGACGCGTTTTCGCGCAAACGATTCATGCTGGACCTGCTGGATCGCAGCATCAATGCAGACGGTGTACAGGTGTTTATCGGTGAAGAATCCGGCTACGGATTGCTCGACGAGGTCAGCGTAATCACCGCGCCATACAAGCTCGACGACAATCATGTCGGAGTTCTGGGTGTGATTGGCCCAACGCGCATGGCGTATGACCGGGTAGTGCCAATCGTTGACATTACGGCACGATTGCTGAGTTCGGCATTTAACCACGACCATTCCAAGACCTGATCGGCCGCCAGGGACCAATTCAGTACTTCTCAGGCCTTGATATTTAGCCGCAGATCCCCACACTTCGACAATCTTTTTCACTGGTCGGCATAACGGCCGTTGATGGCCATGGATTCGGGTCATCAGGTATCAGAAATACTCAACTGGAGCACGGTCCAAATGAACGGGCAAAGAGAACAACGTAACGATGAATCGGGCAGCACCGAGGAGATCCTGGATGAATCGACAGACTCGCCGCAGGCGGGAAATGCCGAGGCAGGGATCGAGGAGGACCCGATGGCGGTAATGCAGGCCAAGGCCGATGAAAACTGGAATAGCTATCTGCGAGCAGCTGCGGAACTTGAGAATTTCCGAAAGCGGGCGGCACGGGATGTCGATAATGCGCGAAAGTTTGCGCTTGAACGATTTGGTGCCCAGCTGCTGGATGTTCGTGACAGTCTGGAGTCGGGGCTGCAGGCTGGCGATAAAGTCGATGCCGGACAACTGAGGGCGGGCAGCGAAGCAACGCTGAAGCTTCTGACAACCACGATGGAGCGCTTTGGCGTGGTCGAACTTGACCCGCAGGGCGAGCCCTTCGATCCGGAGTTGCACGAAGCTATGACGATGCAGCCATCTGCTGAGGTCGAGCCAGGTTCAGTCTTAACAGTGGTTCAGAAAGGCTACACGCTCAATGGCCGCCTGTTGCGACCGGCCCGGGTGATTGTCGCTCAGGATCCGCAGGAAAGCGCAGGGGACCCGCAGGAAGATGGGTGAATTAGCGCGATTGGGTGCTTGAAAGGAAAGCCAAGAGCCCCATTTATCAGCCAGATTTGATTTAAGGCCCCGCAGGGTCAACAGCATTTGGAGATCAAGAATCATGGGAAAAGTTATCGGTATCGACCTCGGTACTACCAACTCCTGCGTTGCGGTGATGGAAGGCGACACGCCGAAAGTTATCGAAAACAGTGAGGGTGATCGAACAACGCCATCAATCGTTGCCTTCAGCAAGGATGATGAAGTCCTGGTTGGGCAGTCTGCCAAGCGGCAGGCCGTTACCAATCCGACCAATACGTTTTCCGCGGTCAAACGGCTGATCGGCCGTCGTTTCGAAGACGAAGTCGTGCAGCAGGATATGAGCATGGTGCCGTACAAGATTGCCAAGGCGGACAATGGCGATGCCTGGGTTGAAGCAAACGGAAAACTGATGGCGCCGCCGGAAATTTCTGCGCGCGTGCTGCAGAAAATGAAAAAGACTGCCGAAGACTATCTCGGTGAACCCGTAACTGAAGCTGTCGTTACGGTTCCGGCATATTTCAATGACTCGCAGCGGCAAGCGACCAAGGACGCAGGCAAGATTGCGGGTCTGGACGTCAAGCGCATTATTAATGAGCCGACGGCGGCAGCACTCGCCTACGGTATGGACAAGAAGCGTGGCGATGCGAAGATCGCGGTTTACGATCTCGGTGGCGGAACTTTCGACGTGTCCATCATCGAAATTGCAGAAGTGGATGGCGAACATCAGTTTGAGGTTCTGTCCACGAATGGGGACACATTCCTTGGTGGCGAAGATTTCGATCTTCGCGTCATTGAATATCTGTCATCGGAATTCGAGCGTGAAAGTGGTGTTGATATCACCAAAGATCCGCTCGCGATGCAGCGACTCAAAGAATCAGCAGAAAAGGCGAAGATCGAACTTTCGTCATCCCAGCAGACCGAGGTAAATCTGCCGTACATTACGGCAGACGCCAGCGGCCCCAAGCACCTGAATATCAAACTGACACGAGCAAAGCTGGAGTCGCTGGTAGAAGAGCTTGTGGATCGCACTATTGGCCCTTGCAAAACTGCGTTGGCTGATGCCGGTATGAAAGTAAACGAGATCGATGACGTGATTCTTGTTGGTGGCCAGACGCGCATGCCGAAGGTTCAGCAGGAAGTGCAGAACTTCTTTGGAAAGGAGCCACGCCGGGACGTAAATCCGGATGAGGCAGTTGCCGTTGGCGCTGCTATTCAGGGTGGCGTACTTGCGGGTGACGTAAAGGATGTCTTGTTACTGGATGTCACGCCTTTGTCCCTGGGTATCGAAACGATGGGCCAGGTGATGACGAAGCTGATTGACAAAAACACGACAATTCCGGCAAATGCGGAGCAAGTGTTTTCGACGGCGGACGACAATCAAACTGCAGTGACTATTCATGTCTTGCAGGGGGAGCGCGAGCGCGCAGCGGACAACAAATCGCTTGGTCGGTTTGACCTGGCGGATATTCCACCGTCGCCACGTGGCATGCCGCAAATCGAAGTTCAGTTCGACATCGACGCAAATGGCATATTGCATGTCACTGCGAAAGACAAAGCGACCGGCAAGAGTCAGAACATCGTAATCAAAGCATCCAGTGGCTTATCGGATGAAGAAGTTGAAGCAATGGTTTCTGATGCAGCAGCACACGTGGAAGAGGATCGCAAGTTCCGTGAGTTAGTTGATGCCCGTAACCAGGCGGATGGCCTGATTCATGCCTCGGAGAAAACGCTGAACGATCTGGGCGAGAAGGCGTCTGGCGAAGATCGGCACGCGGTCGAAAGCGCCATCGCTGATTTGAAGACAGTGCTGGACGACGGCGACAAAGCAACTATTGAGGCCAAGACTTCGGCGTTGGCTGACGCATCTGCAGCCGTTGCGCAGAAGGCGTACGCAGACCAGGCGGCACAGGAAGGCGCCGGCGAGGATGAAGGCTCGAATGCGCAGGGCGACGATGTAGTGGACGCTGAATTCGAAGAGGTTGAGAACGACGACGAATCAAAATCCGCCTGATCTGAGGCATTCAATCAAGTAAATACACCGGGCGTCTATCGTAGACGCCCGGTTTTATAACGGATATACCAATAACAAAATGGCAAAGCGCGATTACTACGAAGTTCTTGGTGTCAGCAAGACTGCCACGGAGGCCGAAATCAAAAAGGCGTATCGGCGTCTTGCCATGAAGCATCACCCGGACCGGAACACGGACGATGATCGTGCAGAAGCAAAATTCAAGGAAGCTCGTGAGGCATACGAAGTCCTGAAAGACTCCGAAAAGCGCAGCACCTACGACCGGTTCGGGCACGATGGTCTGCGTTCCGGCCCTGGCGGCGGTGGATTCAGCGCCGAAGGGTTCGGCGACATTTTTGGTGATGTGTTCGGCGATATTTTCGGAGGCCGGCGCGGCGGCCGCAGCCAGGTATTTCGCGGGGCTGATCTTGGTTACGAGCTTCGTCTCGATCTTGAAGAAGCGGTTAGCGGCGATTCCGTCACTATTGAGGTGCCCACGCAGGTGTCCTGTGAGACCTGCGACGGCAGCGGTGCCAGGAAAGGCACGGAACCAGTCAAGTGTTCGACCTGTGGTGGCGTGGGACAGGTGCGCATGCAGCAGGGGTTTTTCTCTATTCAGCAAACCTGTCCGGCGTGCAAAGGCGCAGGTACTGTAATCAGTGATCCCTGCAGAGATTGTCATGGTCGCGGGCGAGTCAGCAAGACCAAGAAACTGTCTGTAAAGGTGCCAGCGGGAGTTGATGATGGCGATCGCATCAGGCTGTCCGGCGAGGGTGAAGCGGGGCGCAATGGTGGTCCATCAGGCGATCTGTATGTGGAAATACGGGTTAACCCGCATAAGCTGTTTCAACGTGATGGGGCGGACTTGTCGTGTGATGTACCCATCAGTTTTGCTACAGCAACACTGGGTGGTGAAATTGAGCTCCCGACGCTTGAGGGCAATGTCGTGCTGAAAGTCCCGGCTGAGACACAGTCTGGCAAAGTATTTCGACTGCGCGGTAAAGGAGTTACAACTGTTCGCGATCGGCGAATCGGAGATATGTTTGCCCGGGTTGCTGTCGAAACGCCGGTGAATCTGACAGATGAGCAGGAAACACTGCTAAGAAAATTTGAAGAAGCAGTCAGCGAGGGCGGAGACAGGCATAATCCACGGGCAGGTGGGTGGATGGATTCGGTAAAACGATTTTTTGAGCGCGTTGGATAGCGATCAGTCGGGCTGGCCGGATTCACACGGAACCCTGATAGTGTAACGTCGCAGCTCTGGTATCTGTCTCGGGGACGAAATTATGCTCAATATCGCTGTTCTCGGTGCCGGACGTATGGCGCGCGAAATCCTACAGGTCATTGACGATGATGACCGGTGCCAGGCGCGTAGCATCTGGGTTCACGACGCCTCCAGAATCAGTGATTTTCAAGATTCTTTCGAGTCCATGGACATTCTGGTCAGCGACGACCTGGCGGCTGTGCTGGCCCCGGCCGATGTGGCCATCGATTTCACGCTGGCAGGGGCAAATTCCAGCGTAATCGAGCAGGTGCTGGCAGCCGGTGTTCCGCTTGTTTGTGGTGTCAGTGGGCTGGCAGAGATCCAATTGCAGGCATTGACAGATGCAGCCACCCGGGTTCCCTTGCTTTACGATCGCAACATGTCCTATGGCATGGCTGTAATGACCCGCCTTCTGCAGGATGCCGGAGCTGCGCTCAGTAGCGAATTCATAACGGAAATCCACGAAACGCATCATCGCCACAAGAAGGATGCTCCGTCCGGGACAGCATTGCTTCTCGGCGAAACGCTGGCGGATAGTCGCGGGCAAGAATTCAAGGATGTATATTTTTATGACCCGAACGGTGGTAAGCCGGAATCGTCAGATGCGATCCGCTTTTTCGTGACCCGGGAGGGAGATACGCCTGGCGATCACCGCGTCACATTTCAGAGCTCATCGGAAACAATCGAGTTCTCCCATAGTGTCGCAGACCGACGTGTGTTTGCGGAGGGTGCGGTCAGAGGAGCCCTGTGGCTCGCGGATCGGCCGGCAGGTCTTTACCGGATGTCTGACGTACTGGCCGAATAAGCCAAAAGCGCTGGCGCGCGATGTCTGGCTTGAGTACACTACGCCGGGTCGCCGGTAGATCGGTGAGCCCATAAGCGGAAGGCGTTGTCCTTCCGCTTTTGTGCATCTAACGAACGTGAAGCAGTAACAGATGACGGGTCCGTTGCAAACTGAGGTGAATTCTTGAGCACGCCAGCAATTCTGGCGTTGCAGGACGGAACGCTATTCCGCGGAATATCCGTCGGCGCCGAGGGCAAGACTATCGGCGAGGTCGTATTCAACACTTCGATGACAGGCTACCAGGAGATCCTGACAGATCCCTCATACTGTCGCCAGATCGTCACCCTGACCTACCCGCATATTGGCAACACCGGCACCAACAGCGACGACATGGAATCATCATCGGTGCATGCGTCCGGGCTGGTCATTCGCGATAGCGTGATGATAAGCAGCAGTTGGCGTGCGGAACGCAGCCTTGCAGATTTTCTTGTGCAGGCCAATACGGTGGCTATCGCAGAAATTGACACTCGTAAACTCACGCGGATTCTCAGGGAAAAGGGCGCTCAGTCGGGTTGCATCATGACCGGAGATGTCGACGAGAAAGTCGCAGTCGAACATTCGAGAAAATTTCCCGGGATCGCCGGTATGGATCTCGCCAAATTTGTCTCCACAGACCACAGCTACCAGTGGTGTTATGGATCGAATTTCGCGACGCGCTCAAAAATACTGAGTCGCCGAATCGCGCCGTATCATGTGGTCGCCTATGACTTCGGAATCAAGCGCAACATCCTGCGCATTCTGTCGGATCTCGATTGCCGCATGACCGTGGTACCCGCGACCACCTCCGCTGAAGAGGTCCTGGCGTTGCGCCCGGACGGGGTCTTTCTATCGAATGGGCCGGGCGATCCAGAGCCGTGTGACTACGCGATCGAAGCGATCCGTCAAATACTGGATACACCTGTACCCGTTTTCGGTATTTGCCTTGGTCACCAGTTGCTTGCGCTGGCGATAGGGGCGAGTACGGAGAAAATGAAATTCGGCCACCATGGTGCCAATCATCCGGTGCAAAACGTCGCAACCGGACAGGTTGCGATCACCAGCCAGAATCACGGATTCGCCGTGGTCGAATCATCCTTACCGGACGATGCGGAGACAACACATCGTTCCCTGTTCGACGGTACATTGCAGGGTTTTGCACTCAAGAAAAGGGCGGCATTCGGTTTCCAGGGCCATCCTGAGGCGAGCCCGGGCCCGCATGATCTGCAGCCCCTGTTTGAACAATTCATTGATGACATGGATGAATTCAAGCGTGGCTTTATGAAAAGCGCGATATCAACGTGATGAAAATAGCTTATAAAACAATCAATTGCCGTAATAAATTAATGTTAATTATTATTATGAATCCCCTCTCACATAGCGCTTGTCGGGGGACCTGAGCCGTGCCAAAACGTACAGATATCAAGAGCGTACTCATCATTGGGGCCGGACCCATTGTCATTGGCCAGGCGTGTGAATTCGATTATTCGGGCGCCCAGGCCTGCAAGGCATTGAAGGAAGAGGGCTACAGAGTCATCCTCGTGAACTCCAATCCCGCAACCATCATGACCGACCCGGAGACTGCCGACGCGATCTACATCGAGCCCGTGCAGTGGCAGGCGGTCGAACGCATCATCGCGAAAGAACGGCCGGATGCCCTGCTACCCACAATGGGTGGGCAAACCGGATTGAACTGTGCACTCGATCTCGTCCGTGAAGGCGTGCTGGATAGATACAAGGTTGAACTGATCGCCGCTTCCAGGGAGGCGATTGACATGGCAGAGGATCGCGAGAAATTCCGCGTAGCCATGGCTGAAATCGGACTGGAATGTCCGCGAGCAGAGATTGCGCATACGATTGAAGACGCGCTTGAGAAACAGGCGGACATCGGTTTCCCGACAATTATTCGACCGTCCTTTACGCTTGGTGGTTCCGGTGGCGGCATCGCGTACAACCTCGAGGAATTTACGAATATCGTCGTACATGGTCTCGAGATGTCACCGACGTCAGAGGTATTGCTCGAAGAGTCGGTCGTCGGATGGAAAGAATTCGAGATGGAGGTCATTCGGGACAAGAATGACAATTGCATCATTGTCTGTTCGATTGAAAACGTTGATGCGATGGGTGTGCATACAGGTGATTCTATTACCGTCGCACCGGCGCAAACATTGACGGACAAGGAATATCAACTGATGCGAAATGCATCAATCGATGTGCTGCGCAAGATCGGAGTTGAAACTGGCGGCTCGAATGTGCAGTTTGCGCTTAACCCGAAAGATGGCCGGTTATTGGTGATCGAGATGAACCCGCGGGTGTCACGCTCATCGGCTTTGGCATCCAAAGCGACCGGATTCCCGATCGCAAAAGTCGCAGCTAAGCTGGCTGTCGGGTACACGCTGGACGAACTAAGGAATGATATTACCGGTGGTGCGACGCCGGTGTCATTCGAGCCCAGTATCGACTATGTCGTAACCAAGATCCCTCGGTTTACATTCGAAAAGTTCCCCGGCGCAAATGACAAGCTAACCACGCAGATGAAGTCGGTTGGCGAGGTGATGGCCATCGGCCGCAGCTTCCAGGAGTCTTTTCAAAAAGCGTTACGCGGACTGGAAACAGATGTAAGTGGCCTGGATGAGAAAGCCGGACTGATTGCCACAGATGAAGACAGGGATAATCTGCGACAGGAATTACGGATGCCGGGTGCCGAGCGAATCTGGTATGTGGCCGATGCGATGCGGCAGGGTTTTACTGTTGAAGAGATCTCGGAACTCACGGGCATCGATCCCTGGTTCCTGGTTCAGATAGCAGACCTGGTTCAGGAAGAGGCCCGGATTATCAAGGAGGGCCTCAAGGGTCTGAACAAGGATCGAATGCGCCAGCTGAAACGCAAAGGATTTGCGGATCAGCGTATTGGTGCGCTGCTCAAGCAAGACGAAGCGCTCATCCGGAAAAAGCGCCTCTCCTACGGATTGCGTCCGGTATTCAAGCGAGTGGATACGTGTGCGGCTGAATTCGCCTCAGCGACGGCCTACCTGTACTCGACCTATGAGGAAGAGTGCGAAGCGGAAGTGACGGACAGGCCCAAGATCATGATTCTGGGCGGTGGCCCTAATCGCATTGGCCAGGGCATCGAGTTTGATTACTGCTGTGTGCATGCGGCGATGGCCCTTTCGGCAAGCGGCTACGAAACGATCATGGTCAATTGCAACCCCGAGACGGTATCGACGGACTACGATACATCGGACCGGCTTTACTTCGAATCGCTGACGTTCGAAGACGTAATGGAGATCATCGAGAAGGAACAGCCAAAAGGTGTGATCGTGCAGTACGGCGGCCAAACACCCTTGAAACTTGCACGTGCGTTGGAAGCGGCCGGCGCCCCGATTATCGGGACGTCGCCGGATTCAATCGATCTTGCCGAAGATCGCGAACGTTTTCAGCAGATGGTAGAAAAACTGAAGTTGAAGCAGCCACCCAATTGCACTGCTCGCAGCGAGGAGCAGGCGATTGGTATGGCGGGCGATGTGGGCTATCCAATCATTGTCAGGCCATCGTATGTTTTGGGCGGCCGTGCGATGGAAATCGTCCATAGCGAAAAGGAGTTGTCCGCTTATATGCAAGCAGCCATCAATGTATCGAACGATAGCCCGGTACTGCTGGATCGGTTTCTGGATCTCGCCATCGAGGTGGATGTCGATATTGTCTGCGATGGCGAACGGGTCCTCGTGGGCGGAATTATGGAGCACATTGAACAGGCAGGTGTGCACTCCGGTGACTCAGGCTGCTCATTGCCGCCATTCAGTTTGTCTGATGAACTGCAGGAAGAGTTGATCAGGCAAGTTACAAAAATGGCAAAAGAATTGCGGGTGGTCGGGATTATGAATACGCAGTTCGCCATTCAGAATGACGTTGTTTACGTGCTGGAAGTTAATCCACGCGCGTCACGTACGATTCCTTTCGTGTCGAAAGCGACAGGCTTGCCGCTGGCGAAAATCGCTGCCCGTGCTATGGTCGGTGAAACACTGGAGAAACAAGGCGTCGTTGATCAGCGCATACCGGGTTATTTCTCGGTCAAGGAGTCGGTATTTCCTTTTATCAAGTTCGCGGGCGCTGACCCTATTCTCGGTCCGGAAATGAAATCAACCGGCGAAGTCATGGGTACCGGACGCACATTCGGAGAGGCCTATGCTAAAGCACAACTGGCCTCCGGCGTGGTTCTGCCCGTCAAAGGTACAGCGCTGCTGAGCGTGCGTGACAGGGACAAGTCCGGCGCCGTGGAACTGGCACAGGTTTTGGTCGAGCGCGGCTTTGATATTGTCGCTACGGACGGTACCGCCAAAGAGCTTGCCGCCGCTGGCATCGATTGCAGGCGCGCCAACAAGGTGCGAGAGGGACGGCCGCATATTGTGGATATGATCAAGAATAGTGAAATTTCACTGATTGTGAATACAACGGAAGGGAAGCAGGCGATCCGCGAATCTCTTCCCATACGAGCAGAGGCTGTCAGGCGAAACGTTACTTATTACACGACGCTGGGCGCCGCTATAGCAACCTGCAGAGCGCTCGAACATCTCGATGATAGCGAGGTCAACAGGCTGCAGGACCTGCATCGGGAGTTCGCAGCATGAACAAGGTACCAATGACAACTCGTGGCGCTGAGCTGCTGCGTGACGAACTGAAAAACCTGAAATCTGTCCAGCGTCCCCAGGTAATCACGGCGATAGCAGAAGCGCGTGCGCATGGTGACCTGAAAGAGAATGCGGAATATCACGCGGCCAAGGAGCAGCAGGGATTCATCGAGGGCCGTATCAAAGACATTGAGGGCAAATTATCGAACGTGCAGGTTATTGACGTAACGGCTGTTGATGCGAAGGGCCGAATTGTATTTGGCAGTACGGTGGAGCTTCTGGATGAGCAGACTGATGCCGAGATCATTTACAAGATAGTTGGTGAGGACGAAGCGAATATCAAGACAGGCATGATTTCTTATACGTCGCCGATCGCTCGCGCATTGATTGGTCGCAATGAAGGTGACGAGATCAGTTTTTCGGCACCTGGAGGCGAGAAACGTTACGAGGTGATTGCCGTACGGTACGAATAATCCGAAGCGGCTCTTGCTCAACGACGTGGAACTTTGATGCGCGGCTTTTCGGTATTGCGCCGGAAGAGCAGCGCGACGTTTCCGATTCGGGTGACCAGCGATGTGTTTTGGTCGCATAGTTGCAGAACGATTTCATCGCGACTTTCGCGGTCGCTGGCACGCACTCGAACTTTGATCAACTCGTGGTGGCCGATCGTCGATTCAAACTCTTTGCGAACCGCTTCAGAGAGGCCACTGTCGGCGACGACGATCACCGGTTTCAGGTGATGCCCAAGGCCGCGCAAATACTTTTTTTGTGGTTCGGACAGTGTCATGCGGCCGCAGTGTAACAGTCGTCCGTCGAAGTATCCGGCATAAGAGAGCAATGGCAAAACGATCAAGCAGTGAAATGTGGAAGCAGCGGCAAGCGCGAGATCCATATGTTCAAATGGCACACCGGGATGGCTGGCGCTCTCGAGCTGTTTACAAGCTCGAGCAAATAGATCAGAAGGAACGCATATTGCGTCCGGACATGATTGCTGTCGATCTCGGCGCGGCACCGGGCGGCTGGTGTCAGTATGTGGGCGTGCGCCTCAAGGATCGGGTGCGGCTGATTGCACTGGATCTCCTGGAAATGGATACATTGCCGGCGGTGGAGTTTATTCAGGGTGACTTCACTGAGGACGCAGTTTTTGACCGTCTTATTGATGCCCTGGGGGATTCGCAGGCAGACCTTGTAATGAGTGATATGGCACCCAATATCAGCGGCACCAAGGCGATCGATCAGCCTAAATCGATGTATTTGGCGGAATTGGCGCTGGATCTGGCGCGCCGGGTCCTGAAGCGAAAAGGCAGCTTCATATGCAAGCTTTTTCAGGGACAGGGCACGGATGCCTTTATCGCAGACGTTCGCAAGGATTTTGGGCGGGTCAGGGTGATGAAACCGGACGCATCCAGAGCCGGGAGCAGTGAGGTTTACTTGGTAGCGAGAAACTATCAACTATAGTAGTGTCTAACAGATTAGACGCAGTCTAACCAGGCTGCCATGGAGTTCCGAAAACTGTGAATGACTTAACCAAAAACATACTGGTTTTTATCGTAATCATCGTGGTTCTGCTGTCAGTAGTGCAGGGCCTTAGTGGCGTCAATACCCAGGCGCCGCAAAAAGTCGACTATTCCCAATTTCTTGATCGGGTGAAATCCGGCAAGGTCAAAAGAGCGGAAATTGACATCCAGCGCATCGATTTCGGGTCGCGCCTGCCACTTGAGTACTACACGATCAGTCCGGAAACGGACAACAACGCGCTCATCGGCATCCTCGACAAAAACCGGGTCGAATTTACGGCCAAAGAACCGGAATCACAGAGCCTGATTGGCCAGCTGCTGATCAGTTCATTTCCTATTCTCTTGCTGATTGGCGTATGGATTTATTTCATGCGGCAAATGCAAGGTGGTGGTGGCGGTCGTGGAGCCATGTCGTTCGGCAAGAGCAAGGCGCGTCTACTTGGTGAAGACCAGATCAGCGTCTCTTTCTCAGATGTTGCCGGCATCGATGAGGCCAAAGCAGAGGTTTCGGAAATCGTCGAATTTCTTCAGGATCCCAGCAAGTTTCAGCGCCTCGGCGGCAAAATACCCAGAGGCGTATTGATGGTGGGTCCGCCGGGAACCGGCAAGACGCTTTTGGCCCGAGCAATAGCAGGCGAGGCGAAAGTACCGTTTTTTACGATCTCAGGATCCGATTTCGTTGAGATGTTTGTGGGTGTTGGCGCCTCCCGTGTGCGCGATATGTTCGAACAGGCCAAAAAACAGGCGCCGTGCATAATCTTCATCGACGAGCTGGATGCGGTGGGTCGTCATCGTGGTGCGGGTCTTGGCGGTGGCCACGATGAGCGCGAGCAGACCCTGAACCAGATGCTCGTTGAGATGGATGGCTTCGAGGGCAATGAGGGAGTCATCGTCATTGCGGCGACCAACCGGCCCGATGTACTGGATCCGGCGTTGTTACGACCCGGGCGATTCGACCGACAGGTGGTGGTGCCACTTCCGGACATCCGCGGCCGCGAAATGATTTTGAAAATCCATATGCGAAAAGTGCCGCTGGACGATGATGTGAAGGCGAGCATTATCGCGCGAGGAACACCCGGTTTCTCGGGTGCGGATCTTGCCAACCTGGTGAATGAAGCTGCGTTGTTCGCGGCGCGCGGCAACAAACGGGTCGTCAGGATGGAGGAGTTCGAGAGAGCCAAAGACAAGATCATGATGGGCGCAGAGCGCCGCTCGATGGTAATGAGCGAAAAGGAAAAGCTGAATACTGCTTATCACGAAGCCGGGCACGCGATCGTCAGTTATTACGTTCCGGATCACGACCCGGTGCATAAAGTCACCATCATTCCGCGCGGACGCGCCCTGGGCGTCACCATGTATCTTCCGGAAGAAGACACCTACAGCATTTCGAAAGAAAAACTGGAAAGCAATATTGCGTCTCTTTTTGGTGGACGCCTCGCAGAAGTAATGACACTGGGGGAGGATGGCGTTACCACAGGTGCTTCCAATGACATTGAACGCGCGACCGAAATCGCACGTAATATGGTGACGAAATGGGGCCTGTCAGAGAAGCTCGGACCGCTTACGTATAGTGAAGATGATGGTGAAATATTTCTCGGCCGATCGGTAACGCAGCACAAGCAGGTTTCGGATATTACGGCGCATACGATTGATGAGGAGGTTCGTCAGATTATTGACCGCAATTATGCTCGCGCGAAATCAATTCTTACCGAACATGCCGACGTGCTCGAAAGCATGGCGAAGGCCTTGATGAAGTACGAAACGATTGATTCGGAGCAGATCAAGAACATCATGGAAGGGCGCGATCCGGGTGAGCCAAAAGACTGGAACGATTCGGACGACGCGGCACCCAGTGGCGGCGAAAAAGCCGACGATGCAGATGCGCCATCGCCGATCGGTGGCCCGGCAAGCGAACACTAGAAAGCTGTAGTTCGGCAGTTACAATTCAACGGCAGCTGCGGGCTGCCGTTTCTTATTTCCGGTGCAGAGATGAACATTAAAGTGGGTACCGTGGTCCTCGATTTGCAGCAGCCCAAGGTTATGGGCGTGCTTAACGTCACACCCGATTCATTTTCGGATGGCGGCCGGTATTTCGATACGGACGTCGCGATTCGACATGCAGAATCAATGGTCGCCGAGGGCGCGGCAATTATTGATGTGGGTGGCGAATCGACCAGGCCGGGTGCGGAGAAAATATCTGAACAGGAGGAACTCGATCGTGTGCTGCCGGTCGTGGAGGCAATAGCCGGCCGCATCGACGCGGCTATATCCATCGATACGAGCACACCTGCGGTCATGAAAGCGGCAACGGCGGCTGGAGCCGGATTGATAAACGATGTTTTCGCATTGCGGCTTGACGGTGCGCTCGCTGCTGCAGCGGCAACAGATTGTGCGATTTGCCTCATGCATATGCAAGGCGAGCCGCGCGCCATGCAGGATAATCCCGTTTACGACGATGTAGTCGGAGAGATAAGTGACTTTCTGCGTGACCGGGTCACCGCCTGTATCGACAACGGCATCAATGTTGAGCGCATCATCGTAGATCCCGGATTTGGCTTCGGTAAGACGGATAAGCACAACATCGAGTTGCTGGCGAAGCTTGATCGCCTCGAGGTACTTGAACGGCCAATACTGGTAGGGTTGTCCAGGAAGCGGACGCTTGAAAGCCTGACAGGCCGTGATATCGAGAATCGATTACCGGCAGGTATTGCGGCTGCCGTTCTGGCGTTCGAACGAGGAGCATCAATTATTCGAACGCACGATGTGGCTGCGACGGTTGATGCACTGAAGATTGCGGCGGCAGTTTGTGAAGCGCAGACTAGCGCCACTGGCGATACCGGGAAAACATCTGAATGAACAAGCACTATTTTGGAACTGACGGAGTCCGGGGGCTGGTCGGAAAAGATCCGATGAGCGCGGATTTTGCGTTGCGGCTTGCCAGTGCGGCGGCACAGGTTCTGGTACCCGCGGGCGGTACTGTTCTGATCGGCAAGGACACCCGGCTCTCCGGCTACATGTTTGAATCGGCACTCGAAGCAGGCTTTGTGGCGGCAGGTGCAGATGTACTTTTACTGGGTCCACTGCCAACGCCAGGCATCGCGTATCTGACACAAGTATTCAACGCCACTCTCGGGGTCGTGATTAGCGCATCTCATAACCCGTTCCAGGACAACGGAATCAAGTTTTTTGATAGTGCAGGATCCAAATTATCAGACGCGATCGAACTGGAAATCGAGAGCAGGTTAAAACAGCCGGCGATCACAATGGAATCGAATGCACTCGGCAAGGCAAAACGCATCGATGCAGCGCTGGATCGATACCAGGAATTCGCGGTCTCGACGTTTACAGATAATCTCGATCTGGACGGCATGAAAGTCGTATTCGACGGCGCCAATGGTGCGGGCTACAAAGTAGGGCCGCGTACACTCAATCAGCTGGGAGCTGATGTCATTTCGATTGGTTGTTCGCCCAACGGGCGCAATATTAACAAAGGGTGTGGTTCCACGAGTCCCGCACTCTTGCAGCAAACGGTTCCCGCGGTTCAAGCGGATGCGGGCATAGCCCTGGACGGTGATGGCGACAGGGTCGTCATGGTTGACGAAAATGGCCTGGTGATTGATGGTGATCAGTTGCTCTACATTCTCGCTACTGCACGGAAGAAAGAAGGGGTGTTAAAAGGCCCGGTTGTTGGAACAGTAATGAGCAACCTCGGTCTGCAACATGCCCTGGAGCAGCAGGACATAGAGTTCAAGCGGGCCAAAGTCGGCGATCGATATGTCCTGGAGACGTTGCGCGCAACTGGAGGGATCATCGGTGGCGAGACGTCGGGTCACATGATCTGCCTGGACAAAACGACGACCGGAGATGGTTTGATCACCGGGTTGCAGATTCTCGCCATTATGCGGCGCACGGGCCGCAAACTTTCGGAGCTTGCGGCTGGCATGTCGAAATATCCGCAGACAATGCTGAATGTGAGGACTGAAAAACGCCTGGATCCCGGTTCGTCGCCAGCTATAAAGGATGCCGTGCGGGAAGTGGAGCAGGAATTAGCAGAAAATGGCCGGGTTGTACTCCGTGCCTCGGGTACAGAGCCGGTGATCCGGGTCATGGTTGAAGGCGAAGACGAGACACAGGTACTGCATCTGGCGAAGAAGCTGGCGTCAGTTGTCGCTGAAGCGGCCAGGTGAGGGCTCGATGCGTGGATTTCTGTCCGCAGGGCCGATTCTGCGTTGATTTGCCGCCATTGCCCCGGTATCCTTGCGCGCCTTTTTAATATACCGACATCCTGGGTGAGTTATGCGCAGTTTTCTCGTAGCAGGAAATTGGAAGATGAACGGCAGTTTGGCTGCCAATGCCGCTTTGATAGAGGGCATTCGGGCCGGTATGCCGGACTCGGACGCGGTCGACCTGTTGATATGCCCGCCGTTTCCATACCTGGCTATGGCCGCAGGCCTGGTTGCCGGTAGTCGTTTGAAATTGGGCGCTCAAACGGTGTCTGAGCATGATTTGGGCGCTTATACGGGCGAAACTGCGCCTTCGATGCTGGTTGATGTTGGCTGTGAGTTTGACCTGGTGGGGCATTCGGAGCGCCGTGCGCTGTATGGGGAAAGCAGTGCCGTAGTCGCGGCCAAATATGTGGCCGCGCAATCGGCTGGACTAAAGCCCGTGCTTTGCGTTGGAGAGACGCTGGAAGAACGTGAAGCAGGCAATACGGAGCAGGTGATTGAAGAGCAGCTAAATGAGGTCCTCCGTAGCGCCGGAGTAGCGTCATTGGCCAATGCCGTAATCGCCTATGAACCTGTCTGGGCTATCGGAACCGGTAAGACGGCGTCGCCCGAGCAGGCGCAGGACGTGCACGCGCATATCCGGCAGCTTGTGGACGGCCATGATGAGACAATAGCGGCCGCCTTGCAGATTTTGTACGGCGGAAGCGTAAAGGGTGAAAACGCGGCAGGCTTGTTTGGCATGCCGGATATTGATGGTGGATTGATCGGCGGTGCAGCGCTGAAATCCGATGATTTTCTGGCGATCGCTGATGCAGCGGCGTCGATAGGTTGAGGAACTGATGGACAACATTCAAACAGGTTTGCTGATTACGCATACCATTATTGCGCTGGTAATCATTGTGTTGGTATTGCTTCAACGCGGTAAAGGAGCGGACGCCGGTGCAGCGTTCGGAGCGGGCGCTTCGGGCACGGTTTTTGGTTCACGGGGCTCTGGCAGTTTTTTTTCGCGGGCTACAGCGGTACTCGCGACGATTTTCTTTGCCACCAGCCTGACCCTGGCCTACTTCGCAAGCCAGGGAAACGAAGGCCCAACAAGCCTGCTGGAAGATACACCAGCGGTTGAAGTGGAGGAGGCGGCGCCTGAGGAATCGTCCGATGATCAGGGCTTGCCGGAACTACCTTCTCTGGATGACGACTCTGAACGGACGGAAGCGGATGATGACCTGCCGTCATTACCCTCTGACGATACGACCGCTGAAGAAGAGTAACCGCAGTTAATTTGCCGATGTGGTGGAATTGGTAGACACGCTGTCTTGAGGGGGCAGTAGCTCACGCTGTGCCGGTTCGAGTCCGGCCATCGGCACCAAAACAAAGAGGGGCTGGCCCTAAAAGGCCAGCCGCGATCGAATTTGGCAGCAGGCTCGTAGGAGCGGCTTCCAGCCGCGATTCGAGATGCAGATCGCGACATTCACATGCTGATGTGGCCATTCAACGCAATCAGGGTATGTACGGACAAAAAAATATCGTTCTGGGTCGCATTTGGACTGTTATCAGTATGAGACTCGCTGATACAATGGCGCGCCGATTCGGCCCGGGGTGCGGGCCGCTAATAACGATATCCTGAACATGCCGCTAAATTATCTGCCGATTCTTATTTTCCTGGGTGTTGCGTCCGGAATCGGGGTTCTCTTAATGGTCCTTGGCTTTCTTTTTGGTAGTGGGGAAAAGTATGCGGAGAAGCTCTCACCCTACGAATGCGGTTTTGAGCCTTTCGAAGACTCCCGTATGAAATTCGACGTTCGTTACTATCTTGTGGCGATTCTGTTTATCATTTTTGATCTGGAAATCGCGTTCCTGTTCCCCTGGGCGGTTTCGTTGGACACCATAGGCGGCTTTGGTCTGGTGGCGATGGCAATATTTCTGGCTCTGCTCGTGGTTGGCTTTATCTATGAGTGGAAGAAAGGGGCCCTGGAATGGGATTGACCAATGCGGCTGACGCTCAGTCTGCAACGCGCGGAGTGAGTGAATCGGCAGGGGAGAGCCTGCAGAAGAAAGGATTTCTCGTCACCAGTGTTGACAACGTCATGAACTGGGCACGCACAGGATCGATGTGGCCGATGACGTTTGGCCTGGCATGTTGTGCCGTTGAAATGATGCATGCAGGTGCGGCCCGTTACGACCTGGACCGCTTCGGTATTATTTTCCGCCCCAGTCCGCGGCAATCAGATGTGATGATTGTTGCCGGCACCCTGGTTAACAAGATGGCGCCGGCGTTACGTAAGGTTTACGACCAGATGCCTGAACCCAGGTGGGTGGTTTCCCTGGGTTCGTGCGCTAACGGTGGTGGGTATTAGCATTATTCCTACTCTGTCGTACGCGGCTGCGATCGCGTGATTCCGGTTGATGTCTATGTGCCTGGATGTCCGCCAACGGCGGAAGCACTGATATATGGACTGCTTCAGCTGCAAAAGAAAATCCGTCGAACAAGCACGATCGCCAGATAAGAAAATAACGGTATGACATTGACTCTCGAGACATTAGCAGCTCGGATCGCTACTCGGTTCGGCGACAAGACCGAGCGTGTTGAATCAGCGTGCGGTGAGCTGACCTTTACCGTGGCTTCAGGCGACCTGATAGAAGTAGCAACCGCATTGCGGGATGAAGCGGAATTCGGATTTGAACAGCTCATCGATGTTTGTGGTATTGACTACCTGACCTACGGTGAAGTCGAGTGGAGCACGCAGAGTGCGACTGAGGAAGGGTTCAGCCGTGGCGTCGAACGTGAACCAGTCATTGTGGATGAGGCTGATAGTTTCGACCCGCAACGTTTTGCAGTGGTTTACCATTTGCTTTCAGTTGGTAACAACAAGCGCCTCAGGCTGAGGGTTTTTACCGGTACTGGTAACCCGCCCATCGTGCCGTCGATTGTCGGGATCTGGAATTCCGCGAACTGGTTTGAGCGAGAAGCCTTTGACATGTTCGGCGTGCTGTTTGACGGGCATCCGGATCTGCGGCGCATATTGACTGACTACGGTTTCATTGGCCATCCGTTTCGCAAGGACTTCCCGCTGTCCGGCAACGTTGAAGTTACTTACGACCAGGATAAAGGTCGCGTGGTCTACCAGCCCGTCAGCATTGAACCACGGACACTTGTGCCGAGGGTGATTCGGGACGATAACCGTTACGCGGCGGACCTGAAAGACATGCCCGACAATGGCTGACATTCAGAATTTCACCATGAACTTCGGCCCGCAGCATCCGGCTGCGCACGGAGTATTGCGCCTCGTGCTGGAGATGGACGGCGAAGTAATACTAAAGGCAGATCCGCATGTCGGATTGCTGCATCGTGGTACCGAAAAGCTAACGGAATCGAAACCGTATAATCAAAGTATCGGCTACATGGATCGGCTCGACTACGTCTCGATGACGTGCAATGAGCATGCATATGTTCTTGCCATAGAAAAACTGCTTGGCGTAACCGTTCCGGTTCGTGCGCAATATATTCGCACAATGTTCGATGAGATTACGCGCATCCTGAATCACCTTATGTGGCTGGGTACACACGGGCTCGATATTGGCGCGATGACCATGTTCCTGTATTGCTTCCGCGAACGTGAAGACCTTATGGATTGTTACGAGGCCGTTTCAGGGACACGCATGCATGCGACCTACTATCGGCCGGGTGGCGTCTACCGCGATTTGCCGGACACGATGCCGAAGTACCAAGCTTCGAAATGGCACAATCAAAAAGACATCGACCGGCTAAATAGCATTCGTGAGGGCTCGTTGCTGGACTTTATTGAAGCTTTCACCGAGAAATTTCCCGGATGTGTCGACGAGTATGAAACCTTGCTTACTGATAACAGGATCTGGAAGCAGCGAACGGTCAATATTGCCGTGATATCACCAGAGCGGGCACTGCAGCTTGGTTTCACCGGGCCGATGTTGCGTGGCTCGGGCATCGAATGGGACCTGCGCAAGAAGCAACCTTATGCAGCCTACGATCAAATGGATTTCGACATTCCGGTCGGCACCAACGGCGACTGTTATGACCGATATCTTGTTCGCGTAGAGGAGATGCGGCAGTCGAACAGGATCATCCGGCAGTGTATCAACTGGTTGAAAGACAATCCCGGCCCGGTAATTCTTGATGACCACAAGATCGTCGCGCCGAACCGCGTTGAAATGAAAGACGACATGGAATCGTTGATTCATCATTTCAAATTATTCACGGAAGGTTATTGCGTACCCGAGGGAGAAGCGTATGCCGCAGTCGAGCATCCAAAAGGAGAGTTCGGCATCTACCTGGTGTCGGACGGCGCGAACAAGCCATACCGGGTGAAGATACGCGCAGCAGGCTTCGCGCATTTGTCAGCCATGTCGGAAATGGTCGAGGGCCATATGCTGGCCGACGTTGTCGCCGTCATGGGGACGCTGGATGTCGTGTTCGGCGAGATAGACCGATGAGTGATACCACGGTGTTATCGGATCACGTTCGGGAAGAAATCGACGGCTGGTGCGAGCGATTTCCTGACGATCGGAAGCGCTCGGCGGTTATCGCCGCATTGCACGCCGTTCAGCACGAGAATGATGGCCACCTGACTGCGGAGCAGATGAACGGGGTTGCCGAGTACCTGGGTATTCCTTCCATCCATGTTTATGAAGTCGCGACCTTTTATTCAATGTTTCAGACGAAACCCGTCGGGCGACACAACGTTGCTATTTGTACGAACGTCTCGTGCATGTTGCGCGGTGGTGAAGAAATCCTGGCACATGTCGAAAACAAACTCGGCATCAAGGTGGGTGAAAGCACGGAAGACGGCCGCATTTATCTCAAGAAAGAAGAGGAATGTCTCGCCGCCTGCTGTGGCGCACCGATGATGATGGTGAATCACAAGTACATCGAAAATCTCACGCCGGAGATTGTCGACGAGATTTTAGACGGGCTCGGCTGATGGCACTGCAACAAAACCTGGTTTGCTTCAGCACTTTCGGGTCCGATGAGTCCTGGACGCTGGAAACCTATGAAAAGCATGATGGCTACCAGACCTGGCGCAAGGTGCTGGCGGGTGAACTGACACCTGAGGAAATCATCGATGAGGTAAAAGCATCGGGTTTGCGTGGGCGTGGCGGTGCTGGTTTTCCGACGGGACTCAAGTGGAGTTTCATGCCGCGTAACGCTCCCGTACAGAAATACCTGGTGTGCAATTCAGATGAGAGCGAGCCCGGAACCTGTCATGACCGGGAAACGCTGCGCTACAACCCGCATAGCCTCGTGGAAGGGATGGCGATTGCCGCGTATGCCATGGGGGCGACCGTCGCCTATAACTACATCCGGGGCGAGTTCGTCGACGAGCCGGTGCCGCGATTCGAGGCCGCAGTGAAAGAAGCCTATGAGGCCGGCCTGCTTGGCAAGAATATCCGGGGTTCCGGAATCGATTTTGACTTGCATACGTTTGTTGGTGCCGGCGCCTATATATGTGGGGAAGAAACAGCACTGCTGGAGTCGTTGGAAGGAAAGCAGGGCAAGCCGCGGTTCAAGCCCCCGTTTCCAGCTAACTTTGGTCTGTACGGCAAGCCGACTACCATTAACAACACACAGTCTCTGGCTAGCGTACCGTCGATCATGCGCAATGGAGCAAACTGGTTCGCCGGTATCGGTGTAGAGGGTTCGGGTGGTACTGCGCAGTTTTCCGTCTCCGGCCATGTCGAAAAGCCGGGCAACTTCGAATTGCCAATGGGTGTTCCATTCAAAGATTTGCTTGAGTTGTGCGGTGGCGTATTGGGTGGCCGCAAACTAAAAGCAGTCATACCCGGCGGTTCGTCCGTGCCGGTGATGCGTGCGGAGACCATCATGGAATGCACGATGGATTACAACTCGCTGCAGCAGGCGGGGTCGTCATTCGGAACCGGTGCAGTCATTGTGATGGATGAAACGACTTGCATGGTTCGTGTGCTGCGACGCATCTCGCGATTTTACGCGGCGGAATCCTGCGGCCAGTGTACGCCGTGTCGCGAAGGTACTGGCTGGCTGTACCGAATGCTGACCCAAATTATCGAGGGCAGGGGTGAGTTGGAAGACCTCGCTAAGCTCAAAGCAGTGGCCGACAGAATCGAAGGCCATACGATTTGTGCATTAGGTGATGCGGCTGCCTGGCCTGTGCAAAGTTTTCTGAAACAGTTTCATGACGAGTTCGAGTACATGATCCGAAACCAGGGTCGCAGCATTGTCGAAAGTGAGAGTGAGGCGGCGGCGTGAGCGACGACAAAATCAATATTGAAGTCGACGGTAAGGTGGTCGAGGCGCGGAAAGGTCAGATGCTGATCGAAGTGACTGATTCAGTAGGTGCCTACATTCCTCGTTTTTGCTATCACGAAAAACTGAGCATCGCTGCAAATTGTCGCATGTGCCTGGTTGAAGTGGAAAAAGCGCCGAAGCCTTTGCCCGCGTGCGCAACCCCCGTTGCAGAAGGCATGAAGGTATTTACCAGGTCGGCGTATGCAATAGCCGCGCAAAAGGCGACCATGGAGTTTCTGCTGATCAATCACCCGCTGGACTGCCCGATTTGTGATCAGGGTGGTGAGTGCGAGTTGCAGGACCTCGCGATGGGTTATGGGCGTGACGTATCGCGCTATAACGATCGCAAGCGTGTGGTCAAAGACCAGGACCTGGGGCCGCTCGTATCGACGGACATGACCCGTTGCATACATTGCACACGTTGTGTTCGGTTCGGGCAGGAAATCGCGGGAATGCCGGAGCTTGGCACGATTGGCCGATCGGAAAACATGAGGATCAGTACACTCATCGAGAAGAGTGTTGATCACGAGTTGTCGGCCAACATCATCGATCTTTGCCCGGTTGGTGCACTGAATAACAAGCCGTACCGCTACAGCGCACGCGCCTGGGAAATGGTGCAGAAACCCACGATTTCTCCGCATGATTGCGTTGGCTCGAACATGAATGCGCATGTTCTGCGTGGGCGAATCAAACGAGTCGTTCCGGACAGAAACGAAGCGCTAAACGAAACCTGGTTATCGGATAGAGACAGGTTTAGCTACGAAGGTGTCTACAGCAGCGACCGGCTACTGCGGCCGCGTATAAGGGAAAACGACGAGTGGCGTGATATCGACTGGGAAGAAGCGCTGCAAAAGCTGGCGGAATCCCTGGGTGACGCTGATCCGGACAGCATCAGCATGCTGGTATCGCCGTCGGCAACAATTGAAGAAAACCACCTGCTGGTACGTATTGCAGAGCATCTGAAAACGTCAAATATCGATCACAGGATTCGACGTCAGGACTTTGCTGATCAGGACAGCGATCCCTTGTTCCCCTGGATCGGCTCGGATATTGCTGATCTGGAGAAAGCCGATGCTATCCTGGTTGCTGGCTCCAATTTACGTAACGAAGTACCGATAATCGGACATCGCGTTCGTAAAGCGGCGCTGGGTGATGCCCAGGTCTGCTTTGCAAATAGTGATTCCTACGAGTACAAATTCGACGTTGCTGCATACACGTCGAATGCGGGCCTGGTCGAGCTGCTGGCCGGCATTGCTATCGCTGCTGCTGAATCCTCGTCCTTGCCGTCAGCGATCACCGCGCTTTGTAACGATGTAGTACCAACGGATGAACAAAAGAAAATTGCGGCAATACTTGAGGCGAGTAGTTCCGGTCGCGTTCTCATCGGCAATGTCGCGGGTCGACACCCGGCATCTTCGGCTGTGAGAGCCCTTGCGGCCGCATTAGCGGACATGACAGGCGCAACTTTTGGATCGTTGTCAGAAGGCGCGAATTCGGCCGGAGCGTGTCTTGCTGGTGTGCTGCCACATCGCGGTCGCGGTGGTCTCCCTCGCGACGGTAGCGGCCACACGGCTGCCGATATGTTGAAGAAGAAATCGGACGCAGTGCTGTTATTCGGCCTGGAACCGGATGAAGACCTTCCAGGTGGCAACGATGCGGTCGAGCATTTGTCAAAACAACGGTTTGTTGCAGCCTTTACCCCGTATAAAACCTATGCGCTGGAGACCTGTGCGGACCTGTTATTGCCGATCGGCACGTTCGCTGAAACATCCGGAACATTCGTCAATTGCGAAGGGCGCTGGCAGAGTTTTGGCGGCGTGGCGAATCCGGTCGGTGAGGCACGTCCGGGCTGGAAGGTGTTGCGGGTTCTCGCGAACCTATTGGATGTAGCCGATTCCGATTATCAAAACAGCATTGAAGTAAGAGATGAATTGTCGGCTTTGATTGGCGACATCAGTCCCGACAACTCCGCTCGGCACAACAAGTCCCTGGCCAAACCAAACGCTGCGGACGCGCCGGAAAACGGTATCGACGTGCCGATGTACCAGGTTGACGGTATTGTCCGACGGGCGGTCGCTTTGCAGTTGACGCCCGAAGCCCGGCGCAGTCGGGGGGAGGTCGTCTGATGGAGGCACTCCTGCAACCGATTCTGGATATCTGGAACTCGATTCCCGCCGATTTCCAGTACCTGATAGTGACACTCGCGAAAATTCTGCTGGTCACTATCACAGTGATTCTTGTGGTCGCGTTTACGACCTACTTTGAAAGAAAAGTCATTGGCTATATGCAGGGACGCATCGGGCCGAATCGTGTCGGGCCTTTGGGACTGGGCCAGCCGTTTGCCGACGTCATCAAGTTGTTGATCAAAGAGGTCGTCGTCCCGCAAAAAGCCAATCGATTTTTGTTCATTATCGCGCCTTTGCTGGCGATAATTCCTGCGTTGGCCGCGTGGGCTGTTATCCCGATATCACCGAATTTTATTATCGCCGACATAAATGCCGGTCTCCTGTATGTGCTGGCCCTGACCTCGGTCGGGGTATACGGCGTAATTCTTGCCGGCTGGGCAACCAATTCAAAATATGCATTTTTGGGAGCTATGCGGTCCGGGGCACAGATCGTGGCTTATGAGATCGCGATGGGGTTCGCACTTGTTGGCGTCATTATGGCCGCTGGCAGTCTTAATCTCGGTGACATTACACGGGCGCAGGCAGGTGGCGTCAGCCACTGGTTCCTGATTCCGTTGTTGCCCTTGTTTTTCGTTTATTTCATTTCCGGTGTGGCCGAAACCAATCGCGCGCCATTCGACGTAACAGAGGGTGAGTCTGAGATTGTTGCAGGCTTTCACGTGGAATATTCCGGGGTCGCGTTTGCCGTATTTTTCCTTGCCGAATACGCGAATATCATTCTGATATCTGCGCTTACCGCCATATTCTTCCTGGGAGGTTGGGCATCTCCCTTTGAAGGCTGGACGATTCTCGGTGATGGCGCTTTGTTGCGGGAGCCAAGCTTTATCTGGCTCGCCGCAAAGATTTGCTTCTTTATCTTCGTATTTTTCTGGTTGCGGGCGACATTCCCGCGATATCGATACGATCAGATCATGCGACTTGGCTGGAAGGTGTTTATTCCGATCACTATCGTCTGGATTGCGGTGGAAGGTGTAATGGCATGGTTGCAACTCGGGCCGTGGACTCGGTTGGCGGGCTAGGGCGATGAACAAGATACAGAGCTACATAAAGACGTTCTTACTGTGGGAGTTATGGCTGGGCCTGTCCGTGACGCTCCGGAATTTCTTCAGGCGCAGCGTCACAATCCAGTACCCGGAAGAGAAAACACCGCAGTCGTTTCGTTTCCGTGGATTGCACGCGTTGCGGCGTTACCCGAACGGCGAGGAGCGCTGCATAGCTTGCAAACTGTGCGAGGCCGTCTGTCCGGCATTGGCGATCACGATCGAATCGGATGTCAGCGATGACGGCACCCGGCGAGCCACGCGTTACGACATCGATTTGTTCAAATGTATCTATTGCGGGTTCTGCGAAGAGGCATGCCCGGTTGACGCGATTGTCGAAACGCGAATTCACGAATACCACATGGAAGCCACCGGCGAGAACATCATGACGAAAGACAAGCTTCTCGCGATCGGCGATAAATTCGACGCAATGATTTCGGCGGACAAAGCTGCCGACGCGAAGTACAAGTAGGAACAGCAGTATGTTGTCTTTCAATTTTAGTGTTTCTTACGATGCCAAAAGGAGTAACTGAGCATTGTTTATAACAATTCTTTTCTACTTTTTTTCAGCCGTGTTAACAGGCGCTGCACTTGGTGTGATTTTTTCACGCAACCCCGTGCATGCCGTTATGTTTCTCGTGCTGGCGTTTTTTCAAAGTGCGGTCTTGTGGCTGCTCATTGGTGCTGAATTTCTTGCATTGATTTTGGTGCTCGTCTACGTCGGCGCGGTAATGGTGCTGTTTTTGTTTGTTGTAATGATGCTGGATATCAACGTCGAACGGGTCCGGGGAGGGTTCACGCGATATGCTCCGCTGGGCGTGCTTATTGCCGCATTTATGGTCATTGAACTAGTGCAGGTGATCTGGGCGCGCGGGCGATCCGATGTTGGAATAATGGGTTTCGCCGAATTGCCGGAAGGCTATAACAACGTTAAAGCGCTGGGTGCAGTCTTATATACCGAGCATGTGTACGCTTTTGAAATCGCAGCGGTGATTTTGCTACTGGCGATCATTGCAGCGATTACTCTGACTATGCGCAAGCGGCCGGGATTGAAACTTCAGAACATATCGGAACAGGTTGCCGTCCGCGCGAAGGATCGTATCCGGATCGTCAAGATGAAATCGGAGGGTAAGCAATGATTGGTTTGCAGCATTACCTGACGGTCGCGGCGATTCTGTTCGCTCTTAGCATCGCCGGCATATTCATCAACCGACGAAATCTGATTCTGCTCCTGATGTGCATCGAATTGATGTTGCTTGCAGTGAATTTCAATTTTATCGCGTTTTCTCGCTATCTCGGCGATGACACGGGTCAGGTATTCGTTTTCTTTATCCTGACGGTGGCAGCTGCCGAGGCCGCGATTGGCCTGGCGATATTGGTTGTTCTGTTTCGAACCAGGCACTCCATCAATGTGCAGGAACTGGATTCGATGAAAGGCTGATGGTGCGAAACACAAAACATGCATAACTATCATCTGACAATCGTTCTTGCGCCGCTGGCAGCGGCGATAGTCACCGGCCTGTTTGGCAGGCAAATAGGCCGTGCGGGTGCTCACTGGATAACAAATCTCGCCGTAGGTTTGTCTTTCGTGCTGTCCGTCCTGGTATTCAAGCACCTGTACTTGGATGGCGGCGAGACCGAGAATTACAACCTTTACACGTGGGCCGTCAGTGATGGATTGCGCATGGAAGTCGGGTTCCTTATCGACCGGCTAACGGCATTGATGATGGTCGTCGTAACCTTTGTCTCGTTGATGGTGCATATCTACACGATTGGCTATATGAGCGATGACCCGGGCTATCAGCGTTTCTTCAGCTATATCTCGCTGTTTACGTTTTCGATGCTGATGCTTGTGATGTCCAACAACTTCCTGCAGTTGTTTTTTGGGTGGGAAGCTGTCGGACTGGTCTCGTACCTGCTTATCGGCTTCTGGTTCAAGAAAGAAACCGCAATTTTCGCCAATTTGAAGGCTTTTCTGGTCAACCGTGTTGGCGACTTCGGGTTTATTCTTGGAATTGCAGGCGTTGTCATGTTTACGAATTCTCTCGATTACGCCACGGTATTTGCGAAGGCACCCGAGATTGCCGATCAAAGCATTGAGCTGTTTGGTGGCAGCGCCTGGAATGCGATGACAGTCATTTGCATTTGCCTGTTCATCGGCGCAATGGGCAAATCTGCACAAGCGCCACTGCATGTGTGGCTGCCGGATTCCATGGAAGGTCCAACACCGATATCGGCCCTGATCCACGCGGCGACAATGGTAACGGCCGGAATATTCATGGTCGCACGAATGTCGCCATTATTTGAATTGTCGGAAACGGCACTCGCAGTGGTCGTAACCATCGGTGCGATAACGGCATTCTTTATGGGTCTGCTCGGCATCGTACAAAACGACATAAAGCGCGTGGTTGCCTATTCAACGTTGTCACAACTCGGATACATGACCGTCGCGCTTGGAGTGTCGGCGTACAGCGCAGCGATATTCCACCTGATGACACACGCATTTTTCAAAGCGCTTCTGTTCCTGGCGGCGGGCTCGGTCATTATCGCCATGCACCACGAGCAGGACATTCGCAAGATGGGTGGCCTGCGGAAGTATTTGCCGATCACCTACTGGACAGCCCTGATCGGCACGCTGGCTTTGATTGGCTTTCCAGGGAGTTCCGGATTCTTCTCCAAGGATGCGTTAATAGAAGCCGTCAAGCATTCACACTGGCAAGGGCAGGGCGCCGTCTACTGGATCGCGTACTTAAGTGTCTTGCTGGGCGTATTTGTAACGGCGCTGTATTCGTTCCGAATGTTCTTCATGGTGTTTCATGGCGAAGAACGTATGGACAAGGAGACTCGATCGCATCTGCGTGAGTCGCCATGGGTCGTTACGATACCGCTCATACTGCTCGCGATTCCGTCCGCGTTGATTGGCTGGTACACCATCAACCCGGTTTTGTTTGACGGCTACTTCGGCGATTCGATCGTCGTTAGCAGCGCGCACGATGTCCTCGCGCATATTGGGGAATCATTCCATGGCAGCGCGGCCTTCGTCGTGCATTCGATGCAGGGCCCGGCCGTTTACCTTGCAGCCCTGGGAGCCCTGACGGCCTGGTTCCTGTTTTTGAAGCGTCCGGACATACCGAAGATGTTGAGCGAGAAACTGTCCGGCCTCTACAATCTTCTGGATCGAAAATATTACTTCGATGACCTGTGGATCAAGGGATTTGCAGCAGGTGGTCGTTCGGCCGGCGAGTTCCTGTTCAAAAAGGGCGATCTGCTGGTCATCGACGGAATCATGGTGAATGGGACCGCCAATAGCGTCAGGCGACTGGCCGGTGTACTGCGCCAGTTGCAAACCGGCTACCTCTATCATTATGCCTTCGCAATGGTCATAGCCCTGACGTTGTTCCTTGGCTGGTTCTTGTGGATGAAATAGCGCAGATGGATCTAACGCACAATTTGTTGAGTTTAACGACCTGGCTGCCTATTTTCGGCGGGATCGCAGTGCTGCTTGCAGGTGATGGTGGTGACGCATCTTCGTCGCGCGCGCGCACCATGCGATTTCTGACGCTGGTCATTTCGCTTTTGACGTTTGCGCTTAGCCTGCTTTTGTACGCGAAGTTCGATAGCGCCACGGCTGCGATGCAGTTTGTTGAGCGAGTTGCCTGGATAGACGCGCTGAACGTCGACTACTACCTTGGCGTGGACGGTATTTCGACACCACTGATCCTGCTTACGACCTTTATCACGCCACTGGTCGTGATCGCAGGCTGGGACAACATCAAAACACGCGCTGCTCAGTATTTTGCGGCCTTTCTGATTTTGGAAGGGCTGATGATCGGCGTATTTGCGGCACTTGATGCGGTTCTGTTCTATGTGTTCTGGGAAGCGATGCTGGTGCCGATGTTCCTCATTATCGGCATTTGGGGTGGCGAAAGAAGGGTTTATGCGACTCTGAAGTTCTTCCTTTATACATTCCTCGGGTCGGTTCTGATGCTGGTTGCCTTTATCTATCTGTATGGCAAGACCGGCAGTTTCGATTTTGCCAAGTTCGTGGATGTGCCCCTGTCATTACTCGAACAGCAACTGATCTTCATCGCCTTCCTGCTAGCATTTGCGGTCAAGGTGCCGATGTGGCCGGTACACACCTGGCTGCCTGATGCTCATGTCGAAGCACCGACAGGCGGTTCTGTCATATTGGCCGCAATCATGTTGAAGATGGGTGGTTACGGATTCGTGCGACTTTCCATGCCCATGTTGCCCGATGGCAGCCAGCATTTTGCATTCATGATGATTGCGCTGTCGCTTATCGCCGTCGTCTATATCGGTTTTGTCGCATTGATGCAGACGGATATGAAGAAACTCATCGCATATTCGTCGATTGCGCACATGGGTTTCGTGACGCTCGGTTTTTTTATCGTGTGGTCTGTCACTACGGAAATCGGTTCGGGAGCAACGCTCGGTGTAACCGGTGGCATGGTGCAGATGATTTCGCATGGTCTTGTTTCCGGCGCATTGTTCCTGTGTGTCGGCGTGCTCTATGACCGCATGCACTCTCGCCAGATCGCCGACTACGGTGGCGTTGCAAACACGATGCCGGTATTTGCGGCATTCATGGTTCTGTTTGCCATGGCGAATGCCGGCTTGCCAGGCACTTCCGGCTTTGTTGGTGAATTCATGGTGATTATTGCCAGTTTCAAGGCGAACTTCTGGTATGCCTTTTTTGCTGCTACCACGCTGGTTCTCGGTGCGGCGTACACGCTATGGATGGTCAAGCGGGTCGTATACGGTGAAGTGGCCAATCAGCACGTCCAGGAACTCCAGGATCTGAATGCCCGGGAGTTTATTGTCCTCGGTGTTCTTGCAATTGCCGTATTGGTTGTCGGACTGTACCCGGCGCCCCTCGTGGAAATGATGTCTGCGACCGTCGAACAACTGGTCGAGCAAGTCAGCCAGACCAAGCTGCCAGGTGGTTGAGATGAGTTTGAGTGAATTATTACCCGCAGCGCCCGAGATCACGCTCCTTAGCCTGATCTGCGTTGTCCTGATCGCGGACCTGATGGTGAGTGACGAAAACCGGGTCGTTACGTTCTGGCTTAGTATTGCTGCGCTGGCCGTTACCGGCTGGTCGCTGCTGGTAACGGCACCGGACACGCGTACTGTCATGTTCGATGGCAGTTATGTCAGCGATGCCTTGTCGCAGGTCTTGAAGCTGGCGGCGGTCGGCTTTGTCGCGATCGGTTTCCTTTACGGTCGCGATTACCTGAAGCAAAACGACCTGCATAAAGGCGATTATTACCTGCTTGGCCTGTTCGGGCTCCTGGGCATGATGATCATGATCTCGGCGAACAGTCTGCTGACCATGTACCTTGGTCTGGAGACCTTGTCGCTCTCGCTCTATGCCCTGGTGGCGTTCGACCGTAATTCGGCGAAGTCGGCAGAAGCAGCCATGAAATATTTCGTCCTGGGTGCCATCGCTTCCGGTGCTCTCTTGTACGGTATTTCCTGGGTTTACGGAATCACCGGTCATCTGGACTTCGATGGCATCGCCCAAACGCTGGCGGCCAACCCGGATTTGAACAGCATGCCGCTATGGTTCGGGCTGGCGTTCATGCTGGTCGGTATTGCATTCAAATTCGGCGCCGTGCCATTCCACATGTGGCTGCCGGACGTCTATGAGGGCGCCCGCACACCCGTCACCCTGTACATCGCGTCCGCGCCGAAGCTGGCAGCGCTAGCGCTCACCTTGCGTATCCTCGTCGACGGTTTTGGTGGGATGCATGATGCCTGGCAGGGCATGATCATGGTTGTTGCCGTGCTGTCACTGGTCATCGGCAACGTGGTTGCGATTGCCCAGACGAACATCAAGCGAATGCTCGGTTATTCGGCGATCGCACATGTCGGATTCATCCTGATGGCTGTATTCACCGGGTCGGATCAGGGTTACGCGGCCGCGCTGTATTACACACTGACCTACGTCGTCATGGCGGCCGCTGCATTCGGCATGGTCATCCTGCTGAGCAGAAAGGGCTTCGAGGCCGAAGATATCGCGGATTTCAAGGGATTGAACGCGCGCAGCCCGTGGTTTGCGTTCGTGATGCTGTTTGTCATGTTCGGCATGGCCGGCGTGCCACCCTGGGTCGGATTTTTCGCCAAGCTGAGCGTCATCAACGCCGTGTTGATCGCAGGCTTCCCGGGGCTCGCCATCCTGATGGTGCTGGCGTCCGTGGTGGGTGCTTATTATTACCTGCGGGTCATCTGGTACATGTATTTTGACGCAGCAGAAGACAAATCAGTCTTTCAGGCAGGGCCGATACGCGCCTGGTACTGAGCCTGAATGGCATCGCCATACTGGCCCTCGGCATTGCTCCGGGATGGCTGATGACGCTGTGTTTACAGGTGATTGGATAGGTCAGATTGGCGATCGAGAGCCAGGACCAAAATTAGCTCAATATGAGGCCCGGATCGGCTTGTAAATCCCGTGGAC
>PVMS01145308.1_pt1 | contig 38174 bp, 39 predicted proteins | sample 1853461 | NCBI WGS metagenome assembly PVMS01 (sample SAMN08582032, study PRJNA380276) | Marine sediment metagenome, whole genome shotgun sequencing project. | isolation source: ocean sediment barecode stripped | collected 2017
AAGAGGCTCCCCTCTATCATGGACGCGGCACAAACCGTCCCGGATTGAGCTCGGAGCCTGGGTATCAAAGGTGTGGCGGCCGTACGGCCTGTTCTTTTTCCTAGGGTTTTTGGCCAATCTCAGTCCTAGTCCTGGAATCGTCCCTGGGAAGGTTTCGTTGTTCCGACTTCGTCGGGCTTGCCATTGCCGACTACTGCGTCGTCACCCAGGCGACATCGTTCCCCTGCGGCGTGGACCCCGATACCTTGAATCCCGCGTTCCTCTTGGATCAAACGGCCAAGAACAACCGCGTCGAGGGCAACGTCCTGGTCAACAACGCAACGATGCCGCCGGATCCGCCATTCGGCGATTTCGCCGCCGAGCTTTCGTTGCTCACGGTGCCGGTGCACTTTCTACCCTTCCCCCCCCCTTCCCTTCCCCCCAGAAGACCACACGCCGTTCCACGGCAATTTCTACGAGAACAACCAACCCGCGGACGCGTCGTTCTTCTCATTGTTCTATGCACTGGCAGGGGTCCCGGGACCGTGGACTCCGCCAATGTGTGAGTGAGCTGAGACCAGGCCAGGCGGTGCGCTCCATCGGCGTGCCGCCCTGGCCCGCGGCACCCAGGGCATGTGTAGGCGAACGTGCGCACGCTCTGCGGACCCATTCCCGTACTCTCTGCTATGGACTAGAGCTATGGCGCGAGTTTGCCTCATTGGTTGCCTGTTCCTCGTGATCGGCTGCGGAGACGCCACGAGCACGAATGGAGACGGGGGTATCGACGACGGGGGACCACTGCCGGACGCTGATATCTGCGACACGGTCGAGTGCGAGTGCGATGAGGACGACGACTGCGCGGAGCACGAGATATGCGATTCATCCTCCGGCCCGGGCCGTGTCTGCGCCTGCGCACCAGCCTATGAGGACCGCGGAAGCGGCTGCGAGTTCGCGGGCGCGCCGCTAGCTCCCGGATTCGATGACCCGGCGCCGTGGACGACGTCGGGTGGAGCGGTGCTCGATGCCGGCGAGGTGATGTGGTCCGGCGACGCGATTTGTGACGGCTCCAGCATCTCGCAGACGTTCACCATGCCATCTTACGGTCGCGCCGAACCGCTTGCTTTCCAGATCACCTATCGCAACAACCGTGAGTCCTCCGACGCACGCCCCCAGGTAGGGATCAATGAAAGCTGGTCTCGTTTGCCCAGACGCTTTTCGCTCTCTTCGTTCGCGACGCAAGAACTCTGCCTCGGCGAAGCGGGTTTCGGGGGTGACGTGGAGTTCCGCATCGACGGGCACAGTGGGTTTTGCCCGAGCTCCGAGACGTCCGACGAGCTCATCGTGGATCGATTCGAAGTCGTGCGCGCGGAGGACGTGGGATTCGAGTGCCCGGATGCGGGCTTCGTGCTCGACGGTGACTTCGAAGGAGACGGAACCGCTTGGAGCCCCATTGGTGATGCTTCGATACAGGACGGTGTCGGACAGGACGGGACACGCGCAGCTCGACTTCAGACGGCAACCCTATGCAGCACCGCAGCGATGACCGGGGTGGTATCCTTGCCTGTGTCCACCACCATGGCGAGCCAGGCGCTCCGCTTCTACTGGAATGGCACGTTCGCTCGTGCCCTCCAGGTACGGGTGGCCGATGTCTTCGTCCCCGAGCTGACCGCCAGTGGCGTAGCGACCGTCAGCACCGTGTGCTTGCCACCGCACTCCCGAGGGCTCGCGCGGGAGATCACGTTTGCACTCCCGAGCACCCCGGGGATGGGGATGTGCGGCGACCCCGACGTGCGTGATTTCATCGTCGACACGGTCGAGGTCGTCTCCGAGCCCGAGTGCGGCGACGATCCTTTCATCCTGGACGGCGATTTCGAACTCGCGATGTCGGGGACGGTGCCAGGCGGCTGGCGCTTCAGCGGTGGTGGCACGCGGGGCACCGTGGGCGTCGTGACTGGCAACGCCCAGAGCGGCGACGCCTCGTTGCGGCTCACCGCCCATGAGCAGTGCGTTTTCCTTTCTGCGCGCGCGACGATGGTCGTCCCCAAGCCCGATGCAACGGGCGGGCCGGCGGTCAAGTACTTCTACCGAGTCGACGACAATCCGGAGACGACGCTCGAGTCGCGCCCGGGCAACGGACCTTTGCCCGAGGGCACCGCTGCATTCGTCGAAGAAACAGTATGCTTGAACCCCGCCCTCGCGACACAACCCCAGGAGCTGGTTTTCACGATGCAACCGAGCGGTCCCTGCGGCGGCACATTTCCCGAGGAGGAGGCGTTCATGGACAACGTCCGGGTCACGACCGACCCTGCGTGTCCGAGCGAATGAAGCGCCTCGCGTCGTTGTTCTACGTTAGCTCGAAGTCTTTGCAGAACAGTAGCGCGGCTGTGGGATCGTCGTAGCGCGACTTCCGATGGCGGTACGTGGGGAATCCATGCGCGCAACCGACGTCCGGATCGAACAGCACGCAGTCTTCGCAGTTCCACTTGAGCCGGAAGCAATCGCGCTGCTCGCGAAAGCGTTCGTCCTGCTCAACCTTCATTCGAAGGTTCGATCTTGTTCACGCGACGCTCGTGACGCCCGCCTTCGAAGCTCGCGCTCAGAAACGCTTTGAGAATCTCGGCCGCGAGGCCTCCGCCGACGACGCGGGAGCCGATGCAAAGCACGTTGGCGTCGTTGTGCTGGCGCGCCATCGACGCGCTAAAGATGTCGCCGCAGAGCGCGGCGCGCACCCCGGGGTGGCGATTGGCGGACATCGACATGCCGATCCCTGTGCCGCAGACCAAGAGACCGAGCCCTTCCCCGCGCTTGACAGCGCTTGCAACCTGGTGCGCGTAGTCCGGGTAATCGGTGGAATCACTCGTGTGCGTACCGAGGTCGACCACTTCGTAACCGAGCTCTGCAGCAACCCCCGAGAGCTCCCGCTTGAGCTCGAGGCCCGCGTGATCCGAACCGACGATGAGGGTCTTGGCCATGGCTACGGGGCCTTTAGCACGAGCGCGCAGTTGGTCCCGCCAAAGCCGAACGAGTTGTTCATCAGCGCGCGAATCGGCCGCTCCTGCGCCTCGTTGGGCACCAGATTCATTCCCGCCGCGGCCGGGTCGGGGTTTTCGAGATTTATGGTCGGCGGAAGAAGGCCGTCGCGTATCGCGAGGACGCAAAGTACCGGCTCGAGCCCGCCCGCGGCACCGAGGAGATGCCCGGTCATGCTCTTGGTGCTCGACACGGCAAGCCCGTGCGTCGCGTGCGAGCCAAAGATCTTCTGGACTGCCTGCAGCTCCCCGCCATCACCCATCGGCGTCGACGTGCCGTGTGCGTTGACGTAGTCGAGGTCTTCGGGGTTCATCTTGGCGTCGGCGAGCGCGAGCTTCATCGCGCGCTGCGCGCCTTCGGCCTCCGGTGCGGGCTGCACCATGTGATACGCGTCCGACGTGGCGCCATAGCCGACGATCTCGGCGAGAATGTCGGCGCCGCGCGCGAGGGCGGCCTCACGCTCCTCTAGGATCAGCACACCCGCTCCCTCGGCGATCACGAACCCGTCTCGGTCCGCGTCGAAGGGACGGCTCGCAAGCTCCGGTTCGTCGTTCCGCCGTGACAGCGCCCTCATCGAGGTGAACCCCGCCACGCCGATCGGCGTCACCGCAGCTTCAGCGCCACCGGCAACTGCCGCGTCGATCCCTCCGCGTTGAATCCACCGAAACGCGTCGCCGATGGCGTGTGCGCCCGACGCACAAGCGCTCGTGTGGGTGTAGCTCGGCCCCTTGAAGCCCCAATCCAGCGTGACCTGCCCGGGCGCGAGGTTGGAGATGACCGAGGGGATGAAATACGGCGATACCCGACGCGGCCCCTTGTCGAAAAGCGTCTTGCAGGTGTCCTCGAATACCTCGAGCCCGCAGAAGCCGACACCGATGAAGGTGCCCACCCGCTCCTTCTCTTCGTCGCTCGGATCGAAGCCAGAGCTCTTGACCGCTTGCGCGCTTGCAGCGATGGCGAGCTGAATGAAGCGCGCCGCCTCACGCAAACGTCGCTTCGGCATGTACTGCAACGGATCAAAGTCCGAGCACTCACCCGCGATCTGCGAGGCGAACTCGGTCGCGTCGAAACCTTCGATCCGCGCGATACCGCTCCGCCCCTCGGAGACGTTCTTCCACGTGGTGGCAACGTCCGCGCCGCACGGGCTCACGGTGCCCACACCTGTAATGACTACTCGTCGCATCAACCCGCCCGGTGAAGGACGCGCAGTGGGCTGCTAACCCTTCTGCGCCTTGATGTACTCGATCGCGTCACGGACGGTCTTGATTTTCTCGGTGTCCTCGTCCGGAATCTCGATCTCGAACTGCTCCTCGAGCGCTAACACCACCTCGACGACTGCAAGCGAGTCGGCCTTGAGATCCTCGATGAAGTCTTGCTCTTCCTGAATATCGGCCCCGTCGACGTCGAGTTTATCCGACACGATTTCTTTGACCTTCGCAGCGATGTCCATCTGTTTCCTCCGTCACGCACGCCCTAGACGTGCATGCCTCCGTTGACCCGGACGACCTGTCCGGTGATATAGCTTGCTTCTTCGCTTGCTAAAAACACTACCGCGGCCGCGACCTCCTCGGGGCGGCCAATTCGGCCTAGCGGCGTCTGGTCGACGATGCCCTGCTTCCCCGCATCCGGCAGATCTGCAGTCATATCGGTCTCGATAAACCCTGGGGCGACCGCATTCACGGTGATCCCTCGAGAGGCGTACTCGCGCGCCAGGGTGCGAGTTAGGCCCAAAAGCGCCGCCTTCGACGAGGAATAGACCACCTGGCCGGCGCTGCCTGACTCGGCCACCACGCTCGAAAGATTGATGATACGCCCCCAGCGCTTCTTCATCATCGGGCGGATGCACGCCTTAGCGCAGTAGATCGCTCCGTTCACGTTGGTAGCCCAAGTCATCTCGAGGTCCTTCGCTGACACTCTCAACAATAGCTGGTCGATGGAGATTCCCGCGTTGTTCACGAGGATATCGATGCGCCCGTGCCGCTCGATCGCCTCCTTGATGCGGCGATCCACTGCATCTGGGTCAGCAACGTCGAAGCCAAGGAGCTCACCTTGCCCACCAGCCTCTTCGATCAGACGCAGCGTTTCCTTCGCGGCCTCCTCGTTGGAGCGGTAGTTGACCAGGATGTAGGCACCGGCCCTGGCTAGCGCAATGCTAGTCGCACGCCCGATGCCACGTGACCCCCCGGTCACCACGGCGATTTTCCCCGCCAGATCGAACACGATCTACTCGAGCTCTTCGGCTTTACCCTTGATCACCTGACGGCCCTTGTAGAAGCCGCATGCTGGGCAGGCCCGGTGCGGAAGCATCACATCGCCGCAGTTCGGGCATGCGCTCACGTTCGGAGCGGTGACTTTGTCGTGATGCGCGCGCCGTTGGTCGCGCTTCATGGGGCTGGTTCTGCGTTTCGGTACTGCCACGGGATCACTCCTCGTTCTTCCTAAGTTCTTCTTTGAGTTTGAGTAGGGGGGCGAAGCGCGTATCGGGCGCCGAAGCGCCGAAGACCTCCGCGGGAGGCCGAAGATGCTCGGGAACGGCGATTCCCGCACAACTCTCCGAGCAAAGCGGTTTCATCGGTACTTCGAGCAGCAGATGCTCGCGCACCAGCGCGTCCAACACGATCTCGCTGCCGCCGTAGTAGTCCCGGTTGACCTCGTCCAACCGGACGTCGATCTCGCCGCTATCCTTCGGACGCATGTGCTCCGGGCTGTAGATCGCGGTTAGCGCGAGGTCCGCGTCGAGCAGAACGTCTGCCAAGCAGCGCGCGCAAGTAGCGGCGATCTGCGTCTCGATATGTCCCTGCACCAAGACATCCATGCCTGTGCGCTGGGCATGCACCGTCAGCCGCCCGTCCACGGTCCCTGCCTTCAGCTCAGTGTGGGCAAGCGCGGAGGCCAGCCAATCCGTGCCGATGGCAAAGTTCCATTCCCTCCCGGACTCGTCGAGGTCCTGGATCTGTAGGACGAAGGTAGACATTGAATTCAGCTCGATAGACGACAGCCAAGCGACCCTCCCAGGCCACCGGAACGGGCTACTATTCGTCGTGCCCCAGGGACTGTCAAGGAGGGTGCCACCTCCCCGGTTCGGCCGGTTAACTCATTGTAATGTGGATGATTTCGGACCTAGTCGGTGGCACTGGCGCTGACGCTCGGGCCTCAGAACTCGAGGCCCGAGACCCTGTCCCTGTCCCTGACCCCGTCGCTGACCCCGGAGGCTGACCCCGGAGACTGCACCCCTGCAGCAACCCCCTGCCAGCGCCTTCTCCAGGTCGCCATTTTGCAGGACCATGATAGGTTTGCGCGCCATGGCGGACGATTTTCGACGTTTTTCGGGAACTTCTACGTACCTCACGAGCGAGGCCCTCGAATCCGCAGTCAACTGCGCGATCGTGCTCGAGCGGCCCCTCCTGGTCCGGGGCGAGCCGGGCACCGGGAAGACCTTGCTGGCCGAGGCGGTCTCCGAGGCTCTCGGGATGCCGCTTATTCGCTGGAACATCCGGAGCACGACCCTCGCCCAGCACGGCTTATACCTGTACGACACGGTCCAGCGCCTTTACGACTCCCGGTTCGGAGACAAGGACGTCAACGACATCCGTCAGTACATCAAGCTTGGACCGATGGGCGAGGCCTTCAACGCCAAGGAGCGCGTGGTCCTGCTGATCGACGAAATCGACAAAGCCGATGTCGAGTTCCCGAACGACCTCCTCAACGAGCTCGACCGTATGCAGTTCCACGTAGATGAGACGCAAGAGGACATCGTCGCCATTCAACGTCCCGTCGTGATCATTACCAGCAACGCCGAAAAAGAGCTGCCGGACGCATTCCTCCGCCGTTGCGTCTTCCACTTCATCGATTTCCCGATGCCGGAGCTGATGAATGACATCGTCCGCGTCCACCATCCCAAGGTTCACGAAAGCCTCGTCGACCAGGCGCTCAAGACCTTCTACGAAATCCGCAGCATGCGGCGTCTCCGAAAGCGCCCGAGCACGAGCGAGCTCGTCGACTGGATCGCGGTGCTGCAGCGCGCGGGCCTCGCCAGCGTCAAACTCGAAGAAAACCTTCCCTTCCTGGGCGCGTTGCTCAAGAAGGAACAAGACCTCGTCGCCTTCGCCGACCAGCTCTCGGGCGGCAGGGAGTGGAGAAGCTAGAATCCTAGTCCCTTTCCTCTATGAGCTTCGCGGCCGAGGCGTCCCAGTCGGAACGCAGGAGGTCATTGCGCTCGCCCAAGCGCTCCAAGCAGGGCTCCATGAAAGCTCGCTGGACGGGTTTTACAATGTTGCCCGCTCGGTGATGATCCACAGCGAGGCGCATCTCGACTCGTTCGATGAAGCCTTCCTGTCATTCTTCAAGGGCGTCGAGATCGAATCCAAGAAACTCAAGGACGAGCTCTGGGATTGGCTGCAACAAGCCAAGGAGAACATGGGCGAGCTCACGGACGAGCAACGCGAGTTTGTCGAAAACCTCGACCTCGACGAGCTTCGCAAGCTGTTCGAAGAGCGGCTCGCCGAACAGGACGAGCAACACGACGGTGGCAATAAGTGGATCGGCACGGGTGGCACTTCGCCGTTCGGTCATGGCGGCCGTGCGCCCAAGGGTTTCCGCATCGGTGGCTCGGGCGGCGGACGAAGCGCAGTGAAGGTGGCCGACGCGCGCCTCTATCGCCCCTACCGCCAAGACCTCACCCTCGACGTTCGCCAGATGCAGGTCGCGCTTCGAAAGCTGCGCGCCTTCGCACGCGAAGGCGGTGAGGAAGAGCTCGACATCGAAGGCACCATCGACGCCACTGCGCAGAACGCCGGCGAGCTCGAGGTCATCACGCGCCCGCCCCGGCGCCACAACACGCGCATCATCTTGATGATGGACGTGGGCGGCTCGATGGACCCCTTCGCGCACCTGTGCTCACGGCTCTTCTCGGCCGCCAAGAAGTCGACCCACTTCAAAGAGCTCCGCACGTACTACTTCCACAATTGCGTGTACGGCCACGTCTACGAGACCGAGCGCTTCGACACGCCGATCAAGGTGCGCGACCTCATCCACGAGACGGGTTCCCACTACAAGTTGATCATGCTCGGAGACGCCTTGATGGCGCCCTACGAGCTACTTGCAGCAGGCGGCTCACTCGACCTCGGAGACGACCGGGGCATCGAAGGCCTGCAGTGGCTCATGATGCTCAGTGAGCACTACCACCGCAGCATCTGGCTCAATCCGGAGCCGCAGCGGTACTGGAGCGGCAATACCATCGAGTACGTGCGCCAGGTGTTCGACATGTACCCACTCACCCTCGAAGGCCTCGGCGAAGGCGTCGGCCACCTGCTCAAGGGCGGCAAGAGCCACTGACAGCCCGTCAAATTCAGGCCCACAGAGTGAAATTTGGGCTCCGGCCCCTTCGTGGATTACCCTGAGACCGTGGGGAAGATATGGACAATCGCGATGCTTGCCATCGTGCTGGGGAGCTCGGGAGCGGTGGCAGCGGCGGATGACTCCTCGTACCGCGGGGTGACACCTGGCTCGGAGAGCTCCGAAAACCTCCCACCCAAAGTGGAAGAGATCCCACAAGGTGCGCTCATGCTCACCTGGCCGGGCTTCATGATGCGCAAGGACGGCAGCTCCTGCTTCTTCGTCCAAACGTCACAGCCGGTCCAGATCGCGACCCAGAAGTCCGAGGGCCGGTTCGAGCTGGTGCTGCGCAACACGCGGGTTCACCTCAAGAACAACTTCCTGCCTCTCGAAACGCAGTTCTTCGACACGCCGGTGACACGGGCGACCGTGGAGCGCAAAGCTCAGAAAGACGTGGTGATGGTCTTCGAAATGCGTGAGGACGTCACACCGACCATCACGCAGAAAAAAGGCAAAGACGGCTTCAACTACGTCTTCATCAAGTTCGGCTCCCCGTAAAGCCGATGCTGCGCATCGGCCACGGGGCTTCGCTCCTTGATTGCAGCGCGCGCATCGAGTAACGGGACGCCATGAACCTCCGCGCCGTCAAAGGGATGAAGGACATCCTCCCGGACGAGATCTCGAAGTGGCATCGCCTCGAGAACGCGTTCCGTCAGCGCGTCGAAGGGTATGGCTTCCGCGAGGCACGCTTCCCCATCGTCGAGCCGACAGCGCTGTTCGTGCGCTCGATCGGCGAAACGACCGACATCGTCGAAAAAGAGATGTACACGTTCACCGACCGGGGGGACAAGTCACTCACCCTGCGCCCGGAGGGTACGGCTTCGGCAGTCCGCGCGTTCGTGCAACACAGCGTGCAAGCGAAAGAGCCCGTCACCAAGTGGTACTACATTGGCCCGATGTATCGGCGTGAGCGGCCTGCCAAGGGGCGTTACCGCCAGTTCTACCAAGCCGGCATCGAAGTCTTTGGCGACCCTGGACCCTTCGTCGACGCCGAGGTGATCGACATGGTCGTCGGGCTCATCTCGAGCCTGGGCATCACTGAGGTGGAGGTATTGGTGAACTCGATCGGCGGACCGGAAACGCGAGACAACTATCGCGAGGCCTTGCTCGAGTATCTCGCGCCCTACCGCGCCGAGCTTTGCGCGGATTGCCAGCGACGCATGGATGCCAACCCGTTACGTGTGCTCGACTGCAAGGTACCGCGGTGCGCTGAAATCGCGGCCGACGCTCCTTTGATCTTGAAGTACCTCACCGACGAGGACCGCGCGCACTTCGACGGGCTGCAGGAGACGTTGACCATCCTCGGCACCCCGTATCGCGTGGACGGATCGCTCGTCCGAGGCCTCGACTACTACACCCGGACCTCGTTCGAGGTGCTCGGCAAAGGCGAAGGGCTGGGCGCCCAGAACGCATTGCTCGGCGGCGGGCGATACGACCAGATGGTGAAGAGCTTCGGCGGACCGGACACGCCGGCCATCGGCTTTGCAATGGGCCTCGAGCGCCTGTTGATGGCGATGCCCGACGGCGAGTCGGGTTCCCACATCGATGTCTTCATCGTCGCGGCGCAGGCTGGCGTTCGTGGGGAGGCCACGCTGCTCGGCCGCGAGCTCCGTGACGCCGGGCTTCGGGTGGAAGGCGACCTTCGCGGCGGCTCGCTCAAAAGCCAGCTCCGTCGAGCCGACAAGATCAACGCGCGCATCGCGATGATCCTCGGCGAGTCGGAGGTCGAAGAAGGCGTCGTTCAGCTCAAGGACCTGCAGAAGCAAACGCAGGACGAGATCCCACGGGCAGAAGCCGCGCAGCGCGTCCACGCAATACTGTCCGAGTAAATCCTTCGCACTAGTGTGCGAGGAAAAAGATCCGCACACTAGTTGAAAAAGATGGGGCTGGACCATGCCATCTCACCGTCCGCCTGTGTAACCCGGCAATAGACGTAGGGCGCATCGACCTCGCCGGCGAAAGACACCGAGGGAGACTTTGGCGCATCGGCAGCGGCCACGCCGTCCGGCGTCACGAGCTCGATGCGTTCGATGTCGGTTGTTCCGAGCGCCCGCACATGCACCTCGACTGGCCCTTCGATGTCGAGCTCGCTCCCCATCGGGAATCCGGCGACGTGCACGTCGAGGAGGATCTTGGCGCCGCTGGTCGCGTAACACCGCCGAGCGCGGATCGCCTCGAGGATCGCTTCCCGAGTTCTGGTCGCGGAGATGACTGCAGTCAGCCCGGTTCGAAACGGATCGCGTTTTCGGCACTCGCCGTGATGCCAAAGGAGCCCATGACTATCCGAGTTCGCGATGAAGCCGAACCGCAGCCCACTGTCGAGCAAGGGCTTTGCAAATTGATCGTAAAGCTCACCTCGGTGTCCGAGCGGATGATCGGGATGCTCGTAGCAACCGTGGCAGGAGCAGATCTCCCAAACCGGTTGCCCCACCGGGTCGTGACCAGGCACGTCGGCGCCCGTCCAACCAATGTGATGCGGCCCCGTGAACGCCCCTTGGGCGGTGATCTGCTGGACGATGTCGCGTCCGCTCGGAACATCGTCGCGAGAGATGATCGGGAAACCGGGACCTGGAAGGTAGATGCACTTGTGCCCCGGCCCCGGATAGGACTTCCCCGTCCATTCGTAGCCGACGATGGTTGCGAACTCGCCTGGATCGTCGTGATGCTCGGTCACGGCCTGGAGGTACGCCCACTCCCCCGGCCCGATGCGTTTTCCCAAAAACGACTCGTGGTCTGTCAGCGCCGCGAAGTCGTCACCGTATCGGTAGCGGGCCCGCAGATAGGCTTCGTCGGCACTACCTACACCATCCGAGTGGGCGCTGTGCTGCTGGATGTCCCCGAACAGGACCTGGGGCCCAGACCATGCCGCCACGTGCACCGGAGCCGCCTCGAACTCCCCCACCTCGACCTTCGTGGCAACGAGCTCCGGCACACCCCCTGTCGGCGCATCGAAGGGTCGTATCTCGATGCCCTTGCGCCCTCGCCATGCGGCGAGCGTCGTCCCACTGGCGAGGCGAACGGCGCTCACGCGCCGTCCACGGCATCCCCACTGACCGTCGTCGAGCGGTTCACGTGCGGAAAACCCGTCGGCGTTCAGCCGTTGCCGGTACATGCGGTGGGAGCCGCGCCCGAAAAGGTCCACCGCTCCATCGTCACCGACGATCAGCGTCGGGAACTCGAACCCCTGCTCTTCGCCGTCGAGATCGCGGTTGCGGCCCGTCATCGGCGCCGCGGGCTCGTAGACGATCCCCTCCATGTCGACGAAGCGAACCGCTATCCACTTCGCGATGTCAGGGACACCCGTGTCCTCGCGAACGTCGTGATGAAAGCCAACCCAAGCACCGCCGGACGCGGCGGCAATACAGGGCGCAGCCGCGATGCCAAAGGCGGTCCATATGACGAACTCGCCGCCGGATGGTGACGCGACGACCACGCTCGACCGCGCACCTTCGTGACGCACCTCGACGCGCCACCCTTGATGCTCCGCCTCGAGCTCGACCCGAGAGTCGTTGAGCGGATGCGGCGTACCCGTGGCCCAGCCCATGATCGCGGCGCTGTGGTCCGTTGCAACCGGATCACCCTGCACCGAGCCGTCATCCGCCACGGTGCATCGCAGGATGCACTCCTCATCACCTGACCAGGCAAGGACATGCAAGAACGCGCCTCCATCCGCCACGGGCTCCAAGCGCGGGGTTCTCAAGTACCGCTCTGGAGTTTGTTCGATGAGGGGCATGCTATCTCAGTGTGCGTAGCCGAGCGCGCGTAGCTGATCGCGAATCGTGTCGTCCATCTCGGCGTTCTCCCGCTGGAGTTGTGTACCGCCCTTCTGCTCGGCGCTCAACCAGTCCCCGCGGTTGCTCGCTCCAAGGAACTGACCGAGCAGCATGCGTGAGTAGCGCCGCCCGATCGGAAACGCGGAAGCGGCGAGTTGCTTCTTTTCCATGGGGTCGGCGACGAGGTCGAACATCGTCGAGGTGAGGTTCCCACGAAGGATCAATTTCCACCGGCTGGTGGTGATCACGCGGCGCTCGTCTTGGAAGTCGCTGAACGCCACGCTCGGCTGCAACGGCGCCTCTCCCAGCATCAGGCCCACGAGCGCGTGCCCCTCGTTGTGGGCCATGCCCGGCACGCCGAGGAGATCGGTCACGGTAGCGGAGATGTCGAGGGTGCTAACGGCGTCGCCGACCTTCGTGCCCGACGGAAGACGGTTCGGGAGGCGAAACATCAGCGGCACGTGAAGGAGCTCTTGATACACCGAGTGGCCGTGACCCCACGAGCCATGATCGTCGAACTCCTCGCCGTGATCCGAGGTCACGACGATGAGCGTGTCGTCGGCCAGCCCCAACTTGCTCAGGCGCTCGAGGAACGCGCCGAAAAAGTGGTCGTGCTTCGTGATCTCCCCGTCGTGGAGCGCCTTCAAGCGCCGCTTGTCGCTCGGATCGAACACGACTTTCGGCGGATTGCGTTTGGCCTTTTCGAGTAGGTCGCCGGTCATCCGTGGCTTGATCTGGCCCGTGTACTCGCTCGGGTCGTACATTTCGAGATACTTGCCCGGCGGGTCGTAGGGCACGTGCGGGTCGATGGTTTGGATGTACGCAAAAAAACGTCCGTCCTTGTGCGCTTCGATCCAGTTCCCTGCCTCGTCGAAGACATCTTTCGCTTCGGTGCTCTTTTCTTCACGAATGTAGTTCGTGTAGTGGTCCCAGCCCTGGTCGAAACCGAAGCGGTCGGACACGTAGCCGTTGGCGATGAAGGCCCCCGTCGCGAACCCCTCGTCCTTCAAGTGCTCGCTCAAGAGCTCAGCCGAGCTCGGCAGTGCAGCGTCCCCGGTCTTCTGTTGATGGGTCTGCGGGTGAAGGCCGGTGAGAATCGAAGCCACCGAAGGCTTGGTCCAGTTCTCCGGCGCCTGCGCGAGCTCGAAGATCACACCGTCAGAGGCGAACTGATCGATAGCGGGCGTCTTCACGCGTGACTGGGCGTTGAACGGACGGAGCTTGTCCGCGCGAAGCGTATCGATGACCAGCACCACGACGTTCTTCGCCGGCTCGATCTCTCGTTCCAGCCGGGCCGGCACCAGAATGCGGGGTGAATTCCAAGCCAGACGGCCCATCCCCTGGCCTTCGCCACGAAGATCAATGCGCACGATCTCCCCGGCGAATCGGCTGAGGTCCACTTTGTGATCCGTCCACGCACCCGACGCAGTTCCGGCGAGCAACCGCGTGCTTGGTTGTCCGTCGGCCGTCACCTCGATCGCGAAAGGCGCATCACCCTCGCCTTCGACACCGACCCCAAACCCTAGCGAGCCGGCGGCCGGAACCATCACGTGATATCGAAGCGTCGATTTCCGGGACAACGCGATCGCCTGCCGCTCCTCATCCCCAAGACGGACGTTGGCGAGCAGACCATCATACGCTGGCGCCCGCCCGGCCTTGGATGGCACGGCCTGGCTTCTGATCCAAATCGACTCGACGGAAACCGAAACGTCCTGACCATCGATCGGAACCGTTCCACCGAACGTGAGCAACAAGTAATTCTCGCCGGCCCGCACGTACTCCTTCGGTAGCTCGACGTCGTAGTCCGCAAACCCTTCGCCCTTGCCGAGATGAATCGACTTCAGCTGTTCGTTGTTGAGGTACGGCGTGAGCGCTTGGGTGCCGTGCGGTCGAAGCCGGACGCGCGCAACGAGAGGCTCCGATCTGTCGGCCTCGAAGTACACCCGTCCCCGCATTCCGACGTGCGCGTACGTCGTGTCGCCGTCGACGCCCTTCCCAACCCAGCCGCTTCGCCAATCGCCAACGGTGTACTTCGACTGCGCGGGCGTGCCGAAGTCGATGTACCAGCCGCCGTCATCCACCTCGGCTAGGTGACGGAGCGCCGTCAGATCCGAATGCGCCTGAAGCCCAGCGAACAGGTCCAGCTCAGAGCTTCCTCGGCTACACCCCACCACAACGGCAAGGGTCGTGATTACCAGCAAACAGAATCGCATCAGCCGCCTTCCTCGCGTGCTCCAGCGGCGGTTTTCGCGCCTCTTTTCGACCCCCTGGAACCTTGCTGCGGTTAGCACGCAGCTTCAACGAGCGTCAACAAAACCACCCGGTTGGGCGATGAGTCTCGACGTGCGTGTCGCGCCCTGTTTCACGTAAGAAAAACGGTAGGTCCACTTGGCGCCGAAGCGGTATCGCACCGCGTGTCTCCCCTGGTCGAGCACGAGCGTCACCGGAAGCGCTCCCCGGTCGACACCGTCGACATCGACGCTCACATCGCTCGGGCCGATTATCTCCAGTACACCCTGCTCTTCGGCGACGTCCAATGATGGGTCGATGCCCGCGCGGAGGCTTCCGGCGAACACCGATAGATCAAGGCCACCCGGAGACGGCGAAGGCACCGCCAACGGAGCTTCCGGCGCGACCTGCTCGTCCGTGGCAGTGGCTTGAGCCGGGCCAGGTGCAGCGGCGGGCGACCCCGTCGGCCCGACTGTCGGCATCGCCTGATGCCAGATGAGAAACCCGACTGTCACCAACAGCAAGGTCACGAACCCCAAACCCAATAAGCGTGGCGTCGTCTGCATTTCCATCCCGAACCCAGAGTCGTTCTCGCCGCTCCCCGCCCCGGCTCCGATATTCGGCCGCCAGATCGGATAGGTCCAGTTCGGCGCCTGGTTAGCAGGCTCACGATGTATGGCGACCCCCAACTGCGCTCTGACGTTCTCTCGCTCGAGGGGATCGGCCACGGGCGCGGAGTCTTGCTGGATATCGGACTCAATCAACTCGCGGCTCGTGCGGGGCGAGCGCTCGGCAGTCGGCCCCCGATCGGATGCGAGCGCCGGGACCGTCACCTCCCGAATCGCCCCTTGGCGAGCCAGCGTAACCAATATGGCGTCGACCAACGGCCGGGACCCAGCCCCGGACTCCCACAGGGCATGCAGCGGTTCGCCCGCAACGAGGCGCGCGATCAAGCGCTGAATGGCAACCGGAGAGTGCCGTACATAGGCGCCCAACACGTCCCGATCGAGCTCGACGTGGCAATCGGGATGCATGGCCATCGTGCTCATGAGGATGCTGAGACGCCGAGTCGCCTCTGCGAACCAAGGGTCTAGCGATTCCCGTTCCTCCTCCGCTGGGCGTGCATCCATCTTTGCAACGACGAATCGACCGGAGCTCATTCCGACGAGCGCTGGGAACGCGGCAGCACCGTGGATGACCGAACCATCGATGCCAGTCCTGGTCACCTCGATGATGCGCCCTTCGTGAAGCTCGAGGTCGAACAAGCTCCACGGGTCCTGAAGGACGATGCTCGCATTGGGACGGAGCCGCCTCGTCGCGCGCAGCAGCGCCGATACCCCAAGCTCCTCCAGATCACCACGCGCCTCCCGATCGCTCGTCAACGATTCCTCCAGCCGCAACAAGGGCTCGAGCACACGGGACAGTCGATCGAGAATCTGGCGCGCCGGACCCTCGTCGAGCTGATAGCCCCGAGCGCCCCCCTGGAATTCGCGCATGCGGTGCAAGAAGTCGTCTCGCCACGACAACAACACGACGGGGACGCCATCGAGTGCGGGCTCGCGTCGAACGGCAGCGCACAACTCGAGGCCGTCGAGACCTGGCATGACGATGTCGGCGAGAATCAAGTCCGGCGCTTCGTCGCGAGCGAGCTCGAGCGCGTGCAGCCCGTCGCGCGCTTCGGTGACTCGGGCGCCTGCCTCGCGGAGGACCCCCACGTAGAACCAGCGCGCCTCAGCTTTGTTACCAGCCACTAGAATGCGACGTCCTCGGAGGCTCGCCTTGGCAAATGGCTGCTCGCCTTCCAGATCGCCACCCAGGATCAGCAACGGCTCGCCGAGCGTGTCCTCGGTCTCGCTCATCACCGGATGCGTGCCAGATTGGCTCGGCATGGCCGCAAGGGACTCGTACCGCCACGCGAGTGCCCGCACGGCCACCAGCGAGGCCGGCCCAAAAGACTCCCGCTCAAGCCGGGTCAGCGCCTCGGCGACCCGGACCTCGAGGTGCATGAGCCCAAGCTCACCGGCCGATTGCCGAAGGTCGGACAGATACTTTGCGAGGGCCGCACGGGCTGTCTCGTCTTCAGGGGAAATGCTCAGGGCTTCGGTTAACCGCACTGTTTCCAAGCCCTTGGCAGCCAAAGCTTGGATGAACCTGGCGTTTGCAGACGCCGGTTCCGAGTCGCCGGGAGCACTCAGCACTTGCGCAGTGTACGCATCTCGCCGATTTCTTCGAGCACCAAGTCGGTTGCTCCGGCAAAGAGGCCGACGTACTGACGAGCGTGGATTTCGTCGATGAAGTAACGCTGGAGGTCGCCGCCGGCGATGGGGGAAAGGGCGCCATTGCGTTTCGGCGGGAGAAGTTCGTCCCGCTCGGCGGCCCATCGGGAGGCGATGGCGGACGCGGCGGGAGTGTGATTCTGCTCGCGCACGATCGTTTCTCGACCTTGTTCGATCTGCGCTACCGCAGAATCGTTCGCGCCGAGCGTGGCGAAAACGGCCGCGGCAAGGACCAGTTCGGCAAGGCGGGCGCGGACTTTGAGATTCAGGTCCCAGTGGGCACCCAGGTCTACGACCAGGACAGCGGCGCCCTCCTCGCGGACCTCGACCAGTCCGGCGCCAAGCTCGTCGTTGCGCGAGGCGGCCAGGGTGGCCGGGGGAACATCAGATTCGCGACGCCGTACGACCGCGCCCCGCGCCGCGCTCAGCCCGGCACGCCCGGCGAGCGAAAGAAGATCCGGCTCGTCCTCAAGCTCCTCGCCGACGTCGGCATCGTGGGCTTCCCCAACGTCGGTAAGAGCACCTTCATCGCCGCGGTCTCCGGCGCGCGCCCCAAGGTGGCCGACTACCCGTTCACGACTTTGGCCCCAAATCTCGGCGTCGTCTCGCTCGGGGTCGACCGTACGTTCGTCGTCGCGGACATTCCCGGGATCATCGAGGGGGCGTCAGAAGGCGCAGGGCTTGGCCTCCGGTTTCTCAAGCATGTCGAGCGGACGCGGGTGCTCCTGCACATGCTCAGCGTGGACCCGGACCCGGAACGCGACCCTGTCGCCGATTTCCACACCCTCATGGTGGAGATGGAGCGATTCGACAGCAGCCTGTTGGAGCGGCCAATGGTGGTGGCGGTGAGCAAGTGCGACCTACCGGAAGCCCGCAAGGCCTACGAAGAGGTCCGCAAGGCGCTCGAGCCGCGGGGCCTTCAGGTATTCGCGATCAGCGCGGTAACCCGCGAGGGGCTCACGCCGCTGCTCGAAGCGCTCGAGGCTATTCTGACGCAGCGAGACGACGCTTGAGCTCGGTGCTGGCCCAGTCCGCCGCCTCCCGAACCACCTCTGAGGGATGGTTCCGGCAGACCTCGTCCAGCACTGGCAGGTGAAGCTCCTCACCACGATTTCCTAATACCAGCGCGAGGTTGCGCGCCAAACCTTCGTACTGAGCACGCTTCACCGCTGAGCCTTCGGCCCATGCTCGAAACGCCTCTTCGGTCATCTGAAGAAGTCGCGCCGCGTCGACCCCGGTCCAGCGCTCTCCTGGCTCGAAGGCCTCCAACGAGTCGTCGGCTGCGCCAGAGGTGTGGTTGTACGGACACACGTCTTGGCAGACGTCGCAGCCGAAGGCCCACGGCCCGAGCGCCTGCCGGTGTTCGGGCGGGATCGCCCCGCGGTGCTCGATGGTCAGATACGAAATGCACTTGCGGGCATCTAGGCTTCGTGGCCCCAAGAACGCCCGAGTGGGACACGCATCGAGACACAAGGTGCAGCTCCCACACCGACGGCTCATCGGTGCATCGGGGTTCAGCGATGCCGTCGTGACCACACAAGCCAGAAAGACGTGCGACCCGACCCCGGGAACGATCAGGCAACAGTTCTTTCCAACGAAGCCAACGCCCGCTCGCTCCGCCCACGCACGCTCAAACACCGGCTTTGAGTCCACCGCGACCCGCGCGACGAACCCAGCCTCCTGCAGCACCCGCGCCACCTTGCGGCTCTTCTTCGTCAGCACGTTGTGGTAGTCGCGCCCCACGGCGTATTTCGCGATGCGTGCCGGGGGCGGACCCGCGTAGCCATTACGCCGAACATAGGGCGCTGCCATCACGATGACGCTCTTGGCGTTCTCGAGCATGTTCGGATCGCGCGGATCCTTTCGTACGGACGCCGTCCGCGCCATCCACGACATCTGCCCGTGATGCCCTGCGGCAAGCCACGCATCGAGATGCGCGCCCTCCTCGTTGAGCGCCCCGGCCTCAGCAACGCCGACACGCGCGAACCCGGCCCCTTCAGCCTCCGCTCTAACCCGCGCGGTCAGCTCGGCGTCGTGGGTCATCCCAGGCCGGAGCCGGGCGGTGCGGGCGGCACCTCGGGCGCTTCCTCTTCCTGCTCCTTCGGCTGCGCGGGCGGGGACTTCTCAGGAGGGCGCTTTGGCTCGTCCTCTTCCTTCGATTCCTCTTCGCGCGTCCGCCAAGTCGGCCGCGCATCTGCGGGAACGACGGTGTCCCAGTCGGGTGCGTCAGTCAGACCATTCCGGCGCCCGGGCGTGCCCCTCGGGTTCGGAAGGATGTACGGCTCGGCATTGAACGTGCCGCACTGACGCTGGTTTCGATAGAAGCCCCAGTGAAAGTACACGCGCCCGTCCCCGCTGAGAATCGAAGATGGCGCCGGCGGGTACGGCTGCCCGCGGAGCACCGAGTTGAACGCGCCGAAGTCGAAAGGCAAGAGACCACTCGATCGGACGATTCCAACGCGATGAATGGACCCGTCACGATTGAGCACGATTTCGAGCTTGGTCATCAGCGTCGGATCCTGATAGGGGCTTCCGCCGATCGGCAGGCTTCGCAGAAACCTATCCGCGAACTGCTGGTGGATGCGCCGATGGACCGCTGCAATATAGGTCGCAAAAGGCGACGCTGCGGCATTGAGCGCCGTGGACGCCCCCGGCTTCACGCCGGGCACGTAATTCTCGATCGCGGCGCGGAATTCGTTCCAGGTCTTTTCGCGCGCGATGCCGCGCTGTGTGGACCTGCGTTCTGCGAGGTACGCGCGGCGATCCTCTTCGAGCTTGTCTGAGCCGACGGCTGCCTCGTATTGAGACCAAGCCATCTTGCCGCCCGGACCCCGCCCCTTCGCGCGCTCGCCACCGCCCTGCCCCGCGTTGCTCGGTCGCCGAATGCTAAACGTCCCCGCTGGGTCGGTGATCGTGATGGTCTCCTCGGCCCTCTGGCCCGCCCGGTCGCCGGCCGTTTCGGATTGTTTTCCATCAGGCGCCTGGCGCGACACCCGTTCGGCCTTGATCGGGTCTGCTTTGATGGCCTTGTCGGGGCGCTTGCGGCGGGCTTCCTCTTCGGTGACCTTGCGCGCGTCGCTTCCCTCCTTGTTGCGAGCCTCCGCAATTTCCTGCTCTCGGGCATTGCCCTGCTCTTCCAAGGTGTCCGACGGCTTCTCCTGGCGGCCGGGCGATGGAATCTGATCGTCGCGAATCATATTGCGAATCCGGGCGACGGTTTCCTCCTCGACCCGGCTGTTCTGCTCGGCAATGAACTGCGGGTTGTCTGGCGGCTCCACGTCGGGGTTGGTGCTATGTTGCTGCACCGCCTGAGGCGCTTCGACGGGGGGCTGCTGTGTCTGCTTGGCCTGTTGCTCCGCCCGCACTTGCACGGCCTTCGCCAGCCGCTCGCGCTTCACCTTTTCCCGCTTGCGTGGCTTTTTTCGAGCCCGCTGGGGCTTCGTGTCGTCGGAGACCTCGAAATCGACCTCGACCGGATCGAACTTCCTAGCCTGCTTCGTCTCCTCGTCCTCTAATCGAAAACGGTCGGCGAGCCCGCCGAGCACCTCGTACAACGGCAGGTGCACCGACAGCGACGCAATCAACGCGAGCGCGAAGGCAATGACGACTGGTTCTCGGTAACGGCGGCGCACGGAAGCTCTTATGGGATTAAATGCACTTCCCTGTGTAGGGTTACATCCCCCTCCCTGCCGAGCAAAGAGTCGACATGGGTTAACGGCTGCGGCTGGTGGGCACGCTGCGGCTCCCCCCAAAACCCCCTGAAGACGGCCTACTGAAGCCCCCGCCTCGTCCGAAGCCCGACCGAGATGGCCCGGAACTAGGACGGCCGAACCCGGCTCCCCGCGATGACCCGAAGCTGGGGCGCCGGACGCTGTTGGTGCGAGTCGGGCCGGTGCTCGGGCGACTGTTGACACCGCCACCCACGCGGGAAGCACCCGTGCTTGGACGCCGCACAGAGCCGGTCCGCGATGGGCTGTTCCCGGGGCGGCTGATCGAGGCTCCACGAGAAGAGGCCGAAGGCGGTCGGCGGACACTGCCGGTGCGCGTGGGATGCGCACGGGGTTGGCGCACGATGGAGGTCCGGCTCACCGACGCAGGAGGGCGATGGACAACCATCGTCCGGCCCGGAGTCGGACGTACGCGACTGACGGCGTTGACCCGCGTCGTGCTCGGACGAGTGCGCGTCACCGTCGCGGTCCGCCTCGTCGGCGCTCGAGTTACGGTAGACGTACGGGTTGGTGTTCGCGTAACCGTGCTCGTGCGAATCGGGACAGCGCCCACGCGGCCGGCGGTAGTCGTACGCCGCACTGGGCTCGTGCGAACCGTCGTCGGCCGACGCGCAATGCTCCTGTGCACCGGCACCGGCTGATGCGTGCGGTAGTACGGATAGTGGTACGGCGGGTACCAATGCCACGGGCGGTAATATCCAAAGCCGACGTACACGCCGTACGGGCGATAATATCCAGGCACGAACCACCAAATATTCGAGTAGTAGTCCCATCGTGGATGCACGAAGACGTAGTTCACGCGTTCAACGACACAGTGCCCGTCGACCCAAACGTAGTCGCCGTTGCTGTAGGCCCAATACCCGTCGACCCAAATTGCCCCGGAACAACGCACAACGCCTTGCGCGACCACCACGGTCTGTGCCGGCGGCGGCGCTAGCTCGGTGGCCGCGATGGGCTCCGGCTCCTGAACGACGATCACCGTCTGGCCGTCAACCTGCTCGGTCGTGCCGGAATCGGCTTCGATGATCACATAGGTCGTCGGATCGGCGGTCTCGCTCGCCTGCCCCTCTCGGACGTACCCATCGTGTGACACATCGAGCTCATAACTCGTCGTCGTGGCATAGCCGTCTGCACCTTCGTAGTCGGCCGACGCGGGAATGGCGATCGCCGACGCGAGAGACAATGCGAACAAGGTCGCGAACCGAGGGAAGTAATCCATAGATCCTCCTTTATATGTAAGTCTGCGTGGCCGTGGCGTCATCCTCTCCGCGAGGAGTGGGCCCGGCCCACTCGACAGAGCCCATAGAAAGTGCTTGGGTTTCGGCGATTCTGATGGCTGCACAAGAAATAGACGCAGAGACAGCCCAACTTCTTCAACGGTACGGATTTGAGGATATTCCCTTCGAATCGTTGAAAGAACGCCTGGTCCAAGGCGAGCTTGGAGCATCCCAAAACCGGATCACAGGCAAGGTAGAGCCCCCCGATGAGGGTGATCTCCAAGCCCTGCCTCCCCTCGGTGGCGACGTGCGGCGGGCGCTGACTGAACGCGGGGAGCAAGCCATGCGGCGGGGCGAAGTCGCCGCGGTGATCTTGGCGGGCGGCATGGCAACTCGGTTTGGCGGAGTCGTCAAAGCGGCAGTCGAGGTGCTCGACAGCAAGTCGTTCCTCGAGCTGAAGCTGGCGGACATCGCGGCGGTAGCAGAGCGCGCGGACGCGCGAATCCCAGTCTACTTGATGACGAGCTTTGCCACCGACGAAGCAATTCGACAGATGGCCGAGGCCCTCAGCACGGAGCGTTGTCCGGTCAAGACCTTCCCACAGTTCATCTCGCTTCGCGCCACACCGGAGGGCGAGTCCTTCCGCGATAGCTCGGGCGCCCTTTCGCCCTACGCCCCGGGCCATGGAGACCTCACCTTCGCGCTTCGCCGCTCGGGCATCCTGAAAGACTTCCGTGATCGTGGCGGTCGCGTCCTCATGATGTCGAACGTCGACAATCTGACGGCGACACTCGACCCGGCCGTCATCGGCGTGCACCTGGCGTCTGGTGCCGAGCTTACAGCGGAGATGGCCCCGAAAGAACCTGGCGACAAAGGCGGAGCGCCCGCCCGAGTCGACGGCAAGCCCCAGATCGTAGAAGCATTTCGCTTTCCGGAGGACTTCGATCAGGAGCGCATCCCGGTCTTCAACACAAACACATTCGTGCTCGATGCCGAAGCGATCGACACGGAGTTCCCGCTGACCTGGTTTGCAGTAAACAAGACGGTGGACGGCAAGCCCGCGGTGCAATTCGAACGGCTCGTCGGTGAGCTGACCGCGTTCCTCCATCCGGCATTCCTGCGGGTCGAGCGGCACGGGCCGGACGCGCGCTTCCAACCGATCAAGACGCCGGACGACATGGACAAAGAGCGCCCAGACATCATCAAAGCGCTCAAGGCGCGCGGCAGTCTCTGAACCGCCCTCCCTGAATGCGGGTCTAGTCCCGTTCTACGGGACGGCAGTCTCTAAGCGGAATCCCGTTCTACTGGGCCAGCCCTGCGGGATTGGCCGTGAAAGGCGAGCTGTCCGCAGGCGGCTGCGACATCATCTCCCCGTGTCTTGCGGATGAACACCGAGAGCCCCCGCCGTGTGAGCTGCTCTTGGAAGCGCGTGACGTGACTCGAGTCGGGGGCTCGCAGATCGGACGCGGAGATCGGATTCATTGGGATGAGGTTCACCTTCACGGGAATGCCGCGGAGCAGCTCGACCATACCATTCGCGTCCCTGAGCGAGTCGTTCACCCCTTTGATCAGCGTGTACTCGATGGTGATGCGCTGACGCTTCGGCATCGGATAGCGGCGCAACGCGTCGGTCAGCTCGGCGAGCCCGTGCTTGCGGTTCACAGGCATGATCTTGCTTCGGTCGTCGTCGCGCACCGCGTGAAGGGAGATGGCCAGCTGCACCTGCCCGCCGAAGTCCTTGCCGAGGCGATCGATTTGCTTGACCAGGCCGCTCGTGGACACCGTGACGCGCCGCTTGGAAAGGTCGAGGCCGTCCGGGTGTGTCAGCAGCACGAGCGCACGCGCGACCGCGTCGTAGTTGTGGAGCGGCTCGCCCATTCCCATGAAGACCACGTTGCGAATGCGCTGGCCAGGCTCGAGCTCGCGGCGGCCAAGGAGCACCTGCGCGACGATTTCGCCGTCGCTCATCTGGCGCTTCAAGCCCGCCACGCCCGACGCGCAGAACACGCAGCCCATCGCGCAGCCGACCTGGCTCGAGATGCACTGGGTGACGACCCGATCGTCACCGATTTGCGGGATCAACACGGTCTCGACCTTCTCGCCGTCGGGCATCCCCACGAGGAGCTTCTTGGTGCGGTCCGCCGACTCGTGTTCCGAGACAATCTCGATTGGCCAGCCTACCCCCTCCTCTTTCATGCGCTCTCGGAGGACCTTCGGAAGATTGCTCATCTGCGCCGGGTCGAGGACGCCTTGGCGATGGATCCAATCGAAGATTTGCTTGCCCCGATACGCGGGCTCACCCCAGGCGAGGACGCGCTCTTCCCATTCGGCGGGCAAGCGCGCGATGGGATGTGACGGGGCGGTCAATGTATCGGCCGGAAGCTTCACGACCCTTAGCGGTGGCAGAGTTTACGGCGGCGCGCAATCGCGCCACGCAGGAAGCTGCAGAAGCGCGCGATCTGGGATACAAAAGTCACTATGCGTTTTCTTTCTCTCTTGCTCGTTCTTTCAGTTCTTGAATTGGGTTGCAGCAGCAGCGAGGGTAGCGGGAGCGGCGGATCCAGTGGCACGGGCGGCGCGGGCGGCACAGCTGGGTTCGACGCGAACGACATGGTCCGCGTCGAGCGATTCTTCACAGCAGGGTTCGTTCCGGACGCCAATCCGGAGACCGCGGAAGATACTCCTAACGAGCTGAACCAAGCGCGAGTGGTTCGCTACTTCACGGCTGACGAGCCTTCCCCGGCTCCTCGCGCGATTGTCATTGCGATGCCTGGATTCCTCGGCGGCGGACCGAGCTTTGACGGGATCGCACGCTCGGTCGTACGGCGCTGCACCGAAGACGGCTTTCCCGTGGAGTTTTGGGCGATCGATCGTCGCTCCAATGGGCTCGAGGATCTGACCGGGATGAACGCGGCAGAGCGGGAAGGCGACGCCGAAATCGCCTGGGGCTACTACTTCGATGGTGCGGAGGTCGACGGTGAAACCTTTGCTGGCTACGTCCCGCAAGAAGACGTCTCCTACATGAGCGAGTGGGGCCTCATCGAAGATCCGATTCGCGACAACACGTTCGAGATCCTATTCGGCCTGGGCGTGAATCAGATGCCCAAAGCCACGAACATCGCGACACTCGGCCTGGCCTTCGATTCGATGCACCAGCCGCTCAGCTTCAGCCGGACTACACTCGGAACCCTGACTGGGGGGCCAACGGAGGACTTCACGTTCCCGATAGCCGGGGACGACGTCCTTCAGCGTCCGAGTGACCCCGACGCGACCTACGATTGGATCGATGCATTTGATTCCGACCCGCCGGAGTTCACCCCAGCACGCAATCTCGCGCGTTCGTTCACGATCGGAGAGAGCAACTTCGCCGAATGGTACTTCCCCCAGCGCATCAGCCTAGACGCAGGCGCGGCACGAGGCGGCAACGTCGATGAGGCGGGCTGGCAGGTCACCTACGGCATCCGCGCGTTCGATGGCGATCTCAACGACGCCCCCGCGCTTTGCATCTTGGCGCGAAACGCGGACCGCTGTGACGCGCTCCGCACCCGACTAGCACCAACCATCGGCGCGCAGGCCGTCCACGCGCGGACGCGACCCGAGAGAGCGACCTCGGCGTAACCGCCATCGAAGCCGTCGGCATGGCCCACCTGGACCTCATCCTCTCCGACGGACGCGCCCCGGCGAACCTCGTGCCCAACGCAATCGCGACTTTCGTGGAAACGCACGCCGAACCCGGCACCGTCACCCTCCCCACCCTCTAAACAGGGGTTTGACCCCTTTTGAAAGCCTTAACTGGCAGGCTAGTGGCAGCATCGTTGACAACGGGGGTCGCCGACGCAGGTTGGGCGCATGGATCGCCCTGGTACTGCTGCAGTCCTGTCGTTCATCATCCCCGGCCTCGGCCAGTTCTATAACGGCAAGGTCCTGCGCGGAATCATCTGGCTGGTCGTCACGCCCGGGCTCTGGATCGGCAGCGGCGGCTTCCTCGGCTGGGTATGCCACCTGGTTTCGTCGTACATGGCGTACCAGTGGGCGCGCAATAACCCTCCAGTAGAGGCCTAACTCGTCAGCCGGCCGGCCACCGGCGCCAACGCTGGCACTGCCGCTGTCGCTGTCGCCGCCGCTGCTACTGCCACTGCCCCCGCCATTCCCAAGATTTAACCCCTGAGTTGTCGGCTTTGGACGGGCTGTTATCCTGTGCGTGGGGGTTACGTAATGATTCGAACGCTTTTCGTTTCGGCGTTTGTCGCCGTATTTGCGCTCGGCTGCGACGCGGGCGGACCTGAGGAAGGCACGGTCCGATTGCAGGATCTTCCGAGTATCTGCGGGGAGGATGGCGCTCCTGAGGGGTGCGGAGACACATGCCTGAGCGACTCTGCCTGTGATGCGGGAACGTTCTGCGACAACGGCGTCTGCCTCGCCGTGTGCACGCCCGAAGGCGGCCAGTGCGGCACCACGGGCGAATGCATTTCGAATGGACGGTGCGTACCGGTGTTTGGCGATGGTGGCGTGAGCATCGGTGATGGCTCGGTGTGCGCTGAGCTCGAAGTTGCGACGGATCGGGTCATTCCCAACATCATGATCATCGTCGATCGCAGCGGCAGCATGCGACGCGACTTCGAGGGTGACTGCCCCTTCACCGGCAGTGGCTGTCCCAACTCCGGCACGCCCAACCCTGACTTCGATGCGGCGCGATGGGATTCGGTAGAAGACGCGTTGGTCGGAACGAATGGTCTCGTCCGTAGGCTGGACTCGATCGCACGCTTTGGGTTGACTTTGTACTGGAAGCCCGGCGAAGACCCGCCCTCGATGTCCGACGGCGAGATGTGCGCGAGCACCGACGGTGTCACAATCACCCAGAGCCTGGACAACGCCGATTCCATTGCCACTAGCTTTGGCACCAACGATCCGGGCGGCTACACGCCGACGGCCGAAGCGATCGAAGCGGTGACCAACGCGCTCAGCGCGACGCCGCCGCCCGAAGGACCGACGGTATACTTGCTCGCAACCGATGGACTGCCAAACGGCTGCGACCAGGACGGCGAAAGCGTCGACCGCAACAACAGCGTCGCCGCGGTGGAAAGCGCGTTCGACGACGGTATCGAGACATTCGTGCTGGGTGTGAACTTCGACGATAACCACCTGCAGGACCTTGCCAACGCCGGCCAGGGCGTCGCCTCGGGCGCTACACTCTGGACGGCCGACAGCGTCTCGGAGCTACAGACCGTCCTCGAGCAAATCGTCGTCCAAAACATCCCATGTACCGTGAGCCTCACCGACGGCACCATCGACCCCTCGAAGGCCTGCGAAGGCAAAGTCCGGCTGAATGGCGAGGTACTGGTCTGCAACGATCAGGGGCGCGGCTGGCGCGCGGTCGACGGCAACACCATCGAGCTGACGGGCTCGGCGTGCGCGGACTGGCGAACCGGAGATGCGGACCTCGAAGCGGTATTCCCATGCGACGTCGTCGTGGTGCAGTAGCCGGCGCCCGTGAGAACGTTCGCTTCCATTGCCGTGCTGCTGGCCCTCAGTGGATGTGCGAGCACCACATCGGACGCTAAGCCGACCTTGCAAGCGACGAACAACAGTCCGGCGCAGAACAAGGAAGTCGCACGCTACCTGATTCGGACCGAGTACTCGCAGTGGAACAACGAGCCCCAGTTTCAATGCCTCGACAATTTGTGGCAAGCGGAGAGCCACTGGAACCATCGCGCCAGGAACAAGCGCACGGGCGCGTGCGGTATCCCGCAGTCTTACCCCTGTAACAAGATGTCCGATTGGGGAAAGACCTACGAAGTCAACTACCGACGAAACCCCTGGCCGCAAATCGCCTGGGGCTTGCAATACATCAAAAAGCGCTACGGCACTCCGTGCGCCGCCTGGAAACGCTTCCAACGCGGCGGCGGGTACTGAGGAAGCGACACGGTCACGGCCGAGTTCTGCTAGTTTCGACAGCGATGTCCTCACCGTGCGCGCTGTCCGGAACCATGCACGCGACTGCTGCGGAGGCACTGCACGCGCTGGAGCGGGCCTTTGTGGAGGCCCACGTATTTCTGACCGAAGCCCACCAGCTTGGGGGGCTTGCGCTGGTGTTGCATTGGGACATGGAAGCAGACCATCGCCGCCAGCTGGAGGCCGCCCTACTCGAAGTCTCACTCCGACTCGACCTCGCCTCCCGCCAACGTCTCCGCGAACCGTGGAAGGGTACGCTCGACGGCTCGCTGTACGTTGCGCTGGAGCATGAGGGTCCGGATCAGAGAGTGAGCGTGCCTTCCGTGCCCGGCTGAGTCACTGGCACTGGCACTGGCACTGGCACTGACCCGGTCCGCGACCTACGGCGGGGTTCGGCGTGTCGCGCCGTGCCCCGGGACGTTGCGGGCTACTTCCCCAGGATTTCTTGAACGCGGTTCAGGAGCGCTCGTGAGTACATCCGTCCGACGAGCGACTCACGGGCCGTGAATTGGACTTCTTCCCACTGGCGTTGGGCTCGGAAGAGATTGACCACCTTGAGCCGCTTGGCGAGTGTCTGCGCTGCCTCATCGTCGATCTTGCGCCCTTCGACGCGCAACATGTCTTCGGTCTCGCCGGAAACCTCATCGATGTAGTCTCGAGCCTCTTGGGGGAGCGTCGCCAAATGTTCCTTCCTGATGACGAAGGCGCCAGTGACGATGCCGCCCGCCTGCTTGGCCATGGTCTTGAGCTTCGTATGCCACTGGAAGGCCAGCACGCCGACGGAGGACGCGATGATCGTGTCGATGATGCCAGTTTGCAAAGCTGAGTACACCTCAGGCAAGTTGAGCAACACGCCGTTGGCCCCCGTGGCCTTGATAAACGCCCTCATGGTCGCCGAGTGCTTCCAGACCCAAGGCCGCATCTTCCGCAAATCGGAAGGCGCAAAGATCTTGCTGGTGGAGAAAATCCGAGTCTTTCCCGCATCACCCCAGGCGACGAGCTTGTACCCGGCCTTGTCGAACAGCGCTTCGAATTGCGGTGCGAGGTCTTCGCGCACTGCATCGAGCTCGCCATAGCTCGAGATCATTCCGGGCGCCTCCATGACGAGCACCTGCCGAACGAGCGCGGACAGGCCCGTCGACGTGATCAACGCCCCGTCGAGTTGCCCAACGCGCATCTTCCGAACGACGCTGATCTCGTCCCCGGCGATACCGCCGTAGTACATCTTCATGTTCACTTGCCCATCGGTCGCCTTCCTCATCCCGATCTTGAGCTTCTGATAGATGTCGCCGAGCGGAGATTGCCGCGGAGCCAACGTGGCGATTCGCAACTGATGCGTGGCCTCCGCGCGGGCTTCGCTGGTGAACGAGTCGCCGCTGACTAGCAGGCCGAGAACGAGCAGTAGACAGATGTTCCGCATTGGGCATCTAAACACGGAAAGACGCCGGACTTCAAGGCCCGAATACCCGCCACCGCCACCGTCACCGTCCCTGCCGCTGCCGCTGCCGCTGCTATACTGAGACCCCGAAGTCTCGGAGGGCGTCGTTCAGCGAAACCTTCTTGTCGGTGCTCGGCTTTCGCTGGCCGATGATCAGGGCGACCGGAATTTGGTATTCGCCGGCCGGGAATTTCTTGGCGCGAGTGCCTGGGATGACCACCGGCGCGGCGGGACATAGCCTCTCGTCTCGAGCGGCTCCGAACCGGTTACGTCGATGATCTTCGTGCTGGCGGTGATCACGACGTTGGCGCCGAGCACCGCTTCTTCCCCGATGCGCGAGCCTTCGACGACGATGGCCCTGGAACCGATGAAAGCGCCGTCTTCGATGATGACAGGCTTAGCGCCGGGGGGTTCGAGGACACCGCCGAGGCCCACACCGCCCGACAAATGCACGCCCTTGCCGACCTGTGCGCAGGAACCGACCGTGGCCCAGGTGTCGACCATCGAGCCGGCGCCGACGTACGCACCGATGTTCACGTAGCCCGGCATCAGAATGGCGCCAGGCTCCATGTGCGCGCCGTATCGAATCGTGCCGGGCGGCACGACTCGCACGCCTTGCTGATCGAGATTCTTCTTGAGAGGAATCTTGTCGTGGTACTCGTACGCACCGACCTTCACGCGCTCCATGCCACGGATGCCGAAGTAAAGAAGAATCGCCTGCTTGGTCCACGCGTGGACGGTCCACTCCCCGTCGTCACCACGCGTTGCGACGCGAACCTTCCCCTTGTCGAGTAGCTCGATCGTTTCTTCGACCGCACTGCGGTACTGGACGTCTTCGAGCTTCGAACGGTCTTCGAATGCTTGCTCGATGAGTGGGCGCAGTTCGCTTTCGCTCGGATCGCCCATGGCTTACTTGAGAAGATACTCGGGGAAGAAGTACGCAACTTCGATCTTGCCGTTTTCGACGCTGTCCGAACCGTGGCAGGCGTTCTCGCCAATGTCGGTGCCGTAAGCCTTGCGGATGGTGCCCTCGTCAGCTTCGGCTGGATTGGTCGACCCCATCAGGGTGCGGTAGCGCAGCACGGCGTCGTCGGCCTCGAGCGCGCTCACGAGCACCGGGCCGCGCGTCATGAACTCGACGAGCTCGCCGAAGAACGGACGCTCCTTGTGAACCTCGTAGAAGCCCTCGGCCTGGGCGCGGCTGAGGTGCAGCATACGCATGCCGAGCACCTTGAAACCCGCTCCCTGAATCATGGCGATGATGTTCCCGATGTTGTTCTGCTCGACGGCGTCAGGCTTGATGATGCTAAGGGTGCGTTCGACAGCCATGTGGGCTCCTCTTTTCCTGCTGTGCGTGGTGGGGCAAAGCCCCATGGTGCCAAAGGCACTTTACGAGGGCGAAGGCCCGTGGCGCCAGAGGCACTTTACGGCGCCGCGTTTGTAGCGCGTTTTGGTTGCTGGGCAATGTCCTTGGCGAAGGCCGCAATATGCGCCGAGATGACCGCCGGATGCTCCTCTTGGAGAAAGTGGCGCGCGTCGACCATGTGCTCGGCGCGCAGTGGAAACACCTGCTTGATGTAGTCGAGCTGCGCTTTGGGGATCGCGATCTCTTGCTCGCCCCAGACGAGCTGCATGGGCTTGTCGATCGCGAGCAGTCCGTCGCGTAGCCAGTCCCGGTGCTGCTCGCTGAGATCAAATCCGTCCATGATCGCGAGGAAGCTGTGGTGACCCCCGTTGTTCTTGAGCAGGTAGATGTAGCTGTCGACCACGTCTTCATCGATGGCGTCAGGGTTCTTGACCCCGCTGTACCGGAAGAGCTTCAGCATGGTGGGGGTGTTCATCGTCGAAAAGACCAGGTGCCGCATGACGGGAACCCGGAACGTCCACATCGGGAACGGCGGGGTGAAATGGGCGACATCCATCAGCGTGTTGGTGACGGTGATCGAGCGAACCTTCACCGGGTTCTGAATCGCCCACTCCGCACCGATGGGGCCCGCAATATTGTGCAGGACGAGATGCACCGGTGGAAGGGCTAGCGTATCGACGACACGGCCGACCCACTTGGCGAGCGCATGCCAGCCGTAGTCGATGTCGTTAGGCTTGTCGCTCAACCCGACGCCCGGGAAGTCGAAGCTGACCGCCCGAAGCCCTTGCCCGGCGAGCTCGGGAAGCATCTTCCGATAGAGGAACGAGCTGGACGGCACGCCGTGGAGCAACAAGACCGGCTCACCCTCGCCCTCTTCACGGACGAAGATGTGCTGACCGTCCACGACGATACGCTTGCCTGCCGCTTCGTGCTCTTCAACCAGCCTGGGTTTTCGCATAGGGGCACCACCTCGATGGGGTTGGCCGAAGCCTAGACCAGATGTGCGACTGCGGCAGCTTCCTCTTGAAGCTCCGCGGCCGTGGCGTCCATTTTCGCCCGGCTGAACTCGTTGATCTCGAGCCCCTGGACGATAGACCACTTCCCGCCACTGCAAGTGCACGGAAAACCATAGATGAGGCCTTCGGGCACGCCGTAACTGCCGTCCGAGCGGACCGCCATCGAGGCCCAGTCGCCATCCGGGGTGCCAAGGTGCCAGTCACGGACATGGTCGATCGCCGCATTCGCTGCCGAAGCCGCGCTCGAGAGCCCGCGCGCCTCGATGATCTCCTTACCGCGCTGCTGCACGGTCGGGATGAAGTCGTTCTCGATCCAGGCCTGGTCGTTGATGAGCCCGGCGATGCTCTTGCCGTCGATCTCGGCATTGAAGAGGTCCGGGTACTGGGTCGCCGAGTGATTGCCCCAGATGGTGACCTTCTTGACGTCGGTGACCGGACGCCCGGTCTTGGTCGCGACCTGAGACATCGCGCGATTCTGATCGAGGCGCACCATGGCGGTGAAGCACGACGGATCCAGGTCCGTCGCGTTCTTCATCGCGATATAGCTGTTGGTGTTGGCAGGATTGCCGACGACCAGCACCTTCACATCGCGGCTGGCGGCGTCACTCAGAGCCTTGCCCTGCCCCGTAAAGATCGCACCGTTGGCCTCGAGCAGGTCCTTGCGGAGCATGCCCTTGCCACGCGGGCGCGCGCCCACGAGCAGCGCAATGTCCGAGTCTTTGAACCCCGTCGCTGGGTCGTCGCTGGCTTCCATGCCGGCGAGGAGCGGAAACGCGCAGTCCTCGAGCTCCATCATGACGCCGCTCACCACCTTCATGGCTGGCGGAATATCGACGAGCTGGAGGATGACCGGTTGGTCACTGCCCAGCATCTCGCCTGCAGCAATTCGGAAGAGCAGGCTGTAGCCAATCTGGCCTGCGGCGCCTGTGACCGCGACACGCATCGGTTTCTTCGACATCGTTTCCTCCCGCCCCATTCTTGTTACTTAGAGAAGGCTCTGCAGTGTGGTGCCCATGTCGGACGGCGTCGGCGCGACCTTCACGCCAGCGTCCTCTAGGGCCTCGATCTTGGCATCCGCGGTGCCCTTGCCGCCGCTGATGATGGCGCCCGCATGGCCCATACGCTTGCCTGGAGGCGCGGTGCGCCCCGCGATGAATCCGGCGACGGGCTTCTTGAAGTTCTCCTTGATCCAGGCTGCGGCCTGCTCCTCGGCGTTGCCGCCGATTTCGCCGATCAGAATTACCCCATCGGTGTCGGGATCGTCGTTGAAGAGCTTCAAGACATCGATGAAATCGGTCCCGTTGATCGGGTCGCCACCGACGCCAACCGCCGTGCTCTGGCCGATGCCGAGCGCGGTCAGCTGACCGACCGCCTCGTAGGTTAGCGTGCCACTCTTGGACACGACGCCGATTCGCCCAGCCTTGTGGACGTGGCCCGGCATGATGCCGATTTTGCACTGGTCCGGGGTGATGACCCCAGGGCAGTTCGGCCCGATGAGACGGGTCTTATCCTGCGAATCTAGAACTCGTCGAACTTTGATCATGTCCATCACGGGGATACCCTCGGTGATACAGACGACCAGTGGGAGCTCCGCATCAACGGCTTCGAGAATCGCATCGGCCGTAAACGGCGGGGGCACGAACACGCAGGATGCGTTGGCCCCGGTCTGCTTCACGACGTCACGCATCGTGTCGAAAACCGGCACATCCATCAGCGACTGGCCGCCCCGACCCGGGGTGCATCCCGCCACGACCTTCGTGCCATAGGCAAGCATCTGCTCGGTGTGGAACTGCCCGACACTGCCGGTCATGCCCTGAACGACGAGCCTGGTGTTCTTATCTACGAGAATTGACATCGCCCTTATCCCTTTGCCAACTCGACGATTTTCTGGGCGCCCTCGGCCATCGTGGCCACCGATGTGATGGCCAACCCCGACTCATCGAGGATCTTCCGGCCCTCGGCGACCTTGGTACCCTCGAGCCGAACGACGAGCGGAACCTCCAGACCGAGTTCCTTGGTGGCGGCGACCACGCCGTTGGCGATGGTGTCGCAGCGCATGATGCCACCGAAGATGTTGACGAACACGCCCTTGACGGTCTCCGACTGGAGAATGATCCCGAACGCCTTGGTGACGGCCTCCTGGTCGGCGCCGCCCCCGACATCGAGGAAGTTCGCAGGCTCGCCGCCGTAGTACTTGATGGTATCCATGGTGCTCATCGCGAGGCCGGCGCCGTTGACCAGACAGCCGATGTTGCCGTCGAGCTGGATGAACGAGAGGCCGGCTTCCTTCGCCTCCGTCTCGGTAGGCGCCTCCTCGGCAAGGTCACGCACCGAGTTCCAGAAGTCCCTGTGACGGAACTCGGCGTTGGAATCGAAGTTCACCTTGGCGTCGAGCGCGATGACCTGTCCGTCCTCGGTGAGGATGAGCGGGTTGATCTCGGCGATCGAGCAGTCCTCCTGCTCGAAGAGCTTCGCGAGGCCCGTGAGGAGCTTGCTGAAGTTCTTCTGCTCGTGCTTGGACAGGCCGAGCGCGAACGCGAGCTGCCGAATCTGGTAGCCCTGAAGGCCGACTGCCGGATCGATGGCGATGTTGTGAATCTTCTCCGGGTTGCTCGCAGCAACCTCTTCGATGTCCATGCCGCCTTCGGTGGACGCCATGATCGCGATTCGGAGGCTCTCCCGGTCGACGACGAGCGCCAGGTAAAGCTCGCTCTTGATCGCGAGGCCTTGCTCGACGAGCAGACGCTGGACGACCTTGCCCTCGGGACCGGTCTGGTGCGTGACCAGCGTCTTGCCGAGGATCTCGGTGGCAGCGGCGGTCGCGGCGTCCACGCCTTTGACGACCTTCACGCCACCGGCCTTACCTCGGCCACCGGCGTGAATCTGAGCCTTGACGACGACGACCTCGTTCCCGGTCTCTTCGATGAGCTTCTTGGCCGCAGCGGTCGCTTCATCGACCGACATGCACGCAATGCCGTTTGGTACGGGGATGCCGTACTTCCGATAGAGTTCTTTTGCCTGATACTCGTGAATGTTCACGCGTCCGCCTCGTCAGCGTCGTCTCTATAGGATGCAGAGCGGCAGGCCTATAGCACGAGTCTACGGACGCGCCCGAATCCAGATTCAGTCGGCTCGTGTGGGAAAATCCACGAGCACGCGGCGGTTTCCGACGAGGGTCGACGTGCGCACGATCTCCTCGACCTCGATCGAAGTTACGCCACGATAAACCACCGCATCGCGCCGTACGAAGCTCTGGGCGTCGGCGATGACGCGCTCTTGCTTACTCTGATCGTCCGGCAGTGTGACCACGAGGTAATGAGCGAAGCGAAAACCGAGCGCATCGGAATCGCAGACCTCGATTTGGGGAGCTCCGTCGGCGTAGAGTTTTTCGACGAACGTCTCGACGTAGTCCGGCCGGCGAACGTACTGGCGGGTGTTCGACGCGGACAGGTACTCTCTAGCCTCGTGCAGCTCGCACTGGCTCTCCCGCAGGGCGCGATCCACCCAGCTTTCCGCGGCGCTGCGATCTCCCTCGCGCGCGGCATCGAGACCGCGCATGGCGGCATTCTGGCGCCACGCGTTCAGGCCCCAAGCAATCGCAAGCGCCGCGACGAACCAGAGCATCTTTGGAAGGGTCAGTCGCACTGAAGCTAGCTCCTGAGAGCGGCGCCGAGGTCGTACACCCCGACTCCGAAGAAGTAGATGCCCAAACCATCGAAGCCGATGCCCATCCAGTCGGCTTCACCGCGCAATATCGAATTGCCGAAGAACCAACCGATCGCAAGGATGGCGGCCCCAGCGACGATACTGCCGACTGCTTGTCGCGCGAACTTGCGCCGCTGTTGGTCGCGTGAGGTGGCCAGCAAGGAGGCGGTGATTCGCCGCGGCTTCTCCGCTTCCGTCGGTGGACCGGTCTGGGCTACCGGAATGGGCGGAATGGCATCGTCGACGGAGATGCGGGGCACGCCGGTTTGGGAGGACGGAGCAAATGGATCGATCGCCGAAATGCGACCAGCTGGAAACAAATCCGCTCCCGGCGGATGAAAGACCGCTGCATCCTCCGTCCGGCCTGCGTCGACGACTGGTTTCGCATTTCGTGCCGGGCGGCACTCGACGATTGCGCCGATCGCCTCGAGCGCCTGCCGCATCTCCCCTGCTGCCTTCGCGGAAACAGCGTGCTTGACGATCTTGGGTACACTCTGTTCGAGGGATCGAGCGCCTGCCGCGTCAATGCCGAACACGCTTTGTAGGCGTTCCGCCGGTGATGAGTCCCCGGCCTCGAAACGGATGATCCAAACGTCGAAAGTCGACATGCTCCAAAGGATACCGACTCGGTGACCGCGGGGCGATTACTTGAACGTCCTGGCGCCAAGCCCTGAACTTCTGATCAGACTTACCCGCGAGGGTGATACCGCTCGTGCATCTTCCGAAGGTGCTCCCCGCTGATGTGAGTGTAAATCTGGGTGGTCGAAATGTCGGCGTGTCCCAGCATCGTCTGCACGGAACGGAGGTCGGCGCCGCCGGCGAGTAGATGCGTCGCGAATGAATGGCGGAGCTTGTGGGGTGAGATTGGCTTGGTGATGCCGACGGCCCGGGCGTATCCCTTCACCAGGCCCCAAAAACCTTGCCGCGTCATCCCCTGGCCGCGCGCAGTTACGAAACATGCACGGCTCGCCGGTCGCGCCCACTTCGGTCTCACCTCGGCGAGGTACTCGGTCATTGCTGCTCGCGCGTGCGCCCCGATGGGAACGATACGCCGCTTGTTGCCTTTGCCCAGGGCCGAGACGAACCCCTCCTCCAGGTTGATGTCGGCGAGGTCCAGCTCGATGAGCTCGGTCACTCGAAGGCCGGCAGCATACATCGTGTGCAGCATCGCGCGATCGCGAACGCGGTTCGGCTTGGACCCGGTGGGTGCCTCCAAGAGCCGCAAGACCTCTTCACGGTTCAAGACGTCCGGTAGCTTGCGCAGCAAACGTGGCCCTTCCAGCAGCTCCGTAGGATCGCGCTGATGACGCCCTTCCTGGACGAGGAAGCGAAAAAAACCACGCATGCCACTTAGCGCCCTCGCCTGCGTGCGCGCGCTCAGGCCTCCCTGTGACAGCGTGACGAGATAACCGGCAACGCGCGCTTCATCGACTTCGTCGAGCGACGCCCGTGCCTCCGCCAGCCACGCACCGAAGCGTGCCAGATCGTGGGCGTACGCATCCACCGTGTTTTTCGAGAGGCCTCGTTCCACGCGCAGATGCTGAATGTAATCATCCAACGCTCCGTCAAAGGCGTCAAACATACTACTCGGTACCACGATCCGATCCGTGAGCCCATTTTGTGTACGTTCACATCCGACGTGTGGGCTCCCCCGTAAAACGACTCCATCGCCAGGGGGCTAGGCCCACTTCGTTGATGCAGATCCGGACGCGTGGTATTTTCAAATGGGGATTGATGATGCACTACTCTACTTACCCTTCGCTTGGATGTTCGAACAATGAGTAGGCTCATCGGATACGTCGCGAATCGAGCCGACCGAATGCGCGATGCGCTCTATCAAGAGCGTGCGGTGCTTCGCCAAGAGACGGCGTCGGCTGACGCGAGCGGTTGGGGCATCGGCTTTTATCACGGCGACGAGGTGCTCCATAAGAAGCGCCCGACACGCGCTGGAGAGCGCGTCGATTGGCAGACCATCGCGGGCGACGTTCGTTCGGATTGTGCAGTGATGCACATGCGCCAACCGACGTTCGGAGACTTCCGGGCGGAAAACGCGCATCCCTTTCGTATGCGCAGCTGGCTCTTCGCGCACCAAGGCACGATCGGCCGCTTCGACACGATGCGCGAGAACCTCGCTGAGATGATCCCCGACTTCCTGCGCCGCAACATCCGCGGCCAGACCGACAGCGAGTATCTCTTTCACACGGTGCTTGCCTTGCTCCATGACGCCGGACAGCTCGACAACCCAGACGTCAACGAAGCGCAGGCCCTCCCGGCGATCAGCGCTGCGGTCACGTTGATTGAACGGATCGCCGCCGAGGTCGGTAGCACTGACAACAATTTGAGCTTCATTCTGACCAACGGTCGCTCGATGTACGCACTCCGCCACGGCGCACCGATGATGTACGTCGAACGCCAAGGCCTTCACGATCCGCCCGAGGACTACACGCTCCCACCAACCGGCAGCACGCAACTGCGTTACGTCATGATGGTAAGCGGCGTCGACGAAGATACGATCGGCTACGAAACCATCCCCGAACGCGCTGTCGCGGTCATCAACCGCGAGCTCGACGTGACGGTCCACGCGCTTTGAGTATGCTCGACCTGTGAGCGCCGAAAACCAGCTAATCGTCATCCTTTGCACGGCGCCTGACGAGGCTACGGCTCAGAAGCTGGCCAGAGGCCTCGTCGAGGCGCGCCTAGCCGCGTGCGTCAATACGATTCCCGGGGTGAAGTCGTTCTATCGATGGCAGGGAAAGCTCGAGGCAGACTCGGAGATTCAGCTGCTGATCAAAACGCGTCAGGGGCGGTTCGACGAGCTCGCGGCGTGGATCAAGGCGAATCATCCGTACGACCTGCCGGAGATCGTGGCAATACCGGCAGAGCACGTAAGCGAAGAATATCTCGCCTGGGCACTGGAGCAGACGCGGTAAGGTCGACACTGGCGCTGACACCGGCACTGCCGCTGACACTGCCGCTGACACTGACGCTGGCACTGGCGCTGGCGCTGGCGCTGACGCTGACGCTGACGCTGACGCTGACGCTGACGCTGACGGATCGCGACTTGGTCCTCG
>PVMS01039075.1_pt1 | contig 38149 bp, 35 predicted proteins | sample 1853461 | NCBI WGS metagenome assembly PVMS01 (sample SAMN08582032, study PRJNA380276) | Marine sediment metagenome, whole genome shotgun sequencing project. | isolation source: ocean sediment barecode stripped | collected 2017
CAACAATTATTGGAGACATAACGAAAAAAGAGAGTTCAACCTACAGAAATAACGCCTACGATATGACCTATTGGTCCTCCCCTATTTCAAATGCCAGCATAAATAATGTTTTTACCGGTGTTTCATCGAATAGAATTTACAGTTATGATCAGTCTCAGTCTTCCGCCTCAGATCCAAATGATCCAACTTTTTGGAATACCTGGATGCTGGCTTCCGGAAGCATGACAATAGCCAAAGGTTACGCTACAGAAGGAAAAACTGGTTCGATCGGTCAACACGATATTTCATTTACAGGAAAACCAAATAATGGGATAATATATACTGATGTTGTTGAATGGGCTGATAGTGATGATAATAATGATTTTAATCTGCTTGGCAACCCTTACCCATCAGCAATTGATATTGAATTATTCTTTGATGCAAATTTGGCCATGATCGATCCAACGGTATATTTATGGACCCATAATACACCTATCTCAAATGGCGATTCAGGAGATTTTTCTTTTGACGATTATGCAACCTATAATTATACAGGAGGCACTAGTGCTGGTGGAGGTCCGGTACCAGATAAAAATATTGGTTCGAGTCAAGGATTTTTTATGAGAGCCATCAATTCCGGCACGGTGTTATTCAATAATGCTATGAGAATGGAAAATGCAAATGACCAATTTTTTAAGGTAGAGGCTAGTAAAGAAAATATTGTTAACACCGACGAAAGAGACCGCATATGGTTAAACCTAAAAACGGATAAAGGAGGGTTTAATCAGTTGTTAATTGGGTTTACGCCAAAGGCAACGGAAGGAGCAGACAGAGGGTACGATGCTTTGAAATTTGAAGGCGGTAATTCGATAAGTTTTTATTCAATCATTGAAGAGCAGAATTATACAATACAAGGATTAGGTCCTTTTTCTGTTGACAAGACAATTAATTTGGGATTTGATACCAAAGTAGCTCCCAGGACATTTTCAATTGGTATTGAAAAGTTGGAAGGCGTGTTAAGGAACAGTGATATTTATATCGTAGACAATCTATTAAATATTACCCACGATTTAAAAATATCGGATTACCAATATGAAGTCGACGAAATTGGGAAAAACCCTGATAGATTTACTTTAGCTTTTACTAATTCCGTTGTGCTGTCTACTGACGAAATCAGAAATATTACAGGTGGCAATCTCATTATCAGTAATCTAAGTGATGTGCTAAAATTCAACAGTCGTAAAGTAATAAGATCGCTAATAATTTATGATATATTGGGCAGAAAACTGATGGATGTGAATCCAGACTCTAAATTATTTGAATTTGAAACGGAAAGTGTAAAAGCAGGTACTATACTACTTATTGAAGCAACCCTTGATAATAACACCGTAATTAGTAAAAAAACGATTATATACTAACTTTCATTAATATTTTTTACAATTCTTTATAGTTTTGCTCCGCAATCGGAGCAATATTTAGCACCATCTATGTTTCTATCACTCGAACAACTAGAACATGTGTGAGTACGACTACGTATCGATTGTTTTGTCATTTCTGCGCTTATAATTCCTGTAGGAATTGCAATTATACTATAACCTAAAAGCATAACAATACTGGCAACAAATTGACCCCAGCCGGTATGAGGAGCAATATCACCATAACCAACTGTTGTGAGTGTCACAATTGCCCAATAAACGCCACGTGGAATACTTGTAAACTCTCCTAATTCACCCTCGATCAAATACATTATGGTACCAAGTATAATACATAATACAATCACTGCAAATAAGAACACAAAAATCTTGATTTGGCTTGCTTTTAAGGCCGTAACCAATCTATTGGCTTCACCAATATATCTAACCAGCTTTAAAATTCTAAAAACCCGCATCAACCTCAATGCTCTTAAAGCCACTAAAGCATGAGTACCCCCAAAAATTAAGGACAAATATTTAGGGATTGTTGATAATAGATCAATGACGCCAAAAAAACTAAAAATATATTTAGTAGTCTTTTTTACTGTGATTATTCTTGCGATATATTCAAGAGTGAATAAAACTGTAATTACCCATTCCGCAATATTAAAAAAAGCATGGTATTTAGAATCCAGTGTTTTAACACTTTCCAGCATCACAAGTACTATACTTGCAATTATTACCCATAACAAAACAATGTCAAATACTTTACCTTCTTTGGTGTTAGTTCCATAAATGACAATGTATAATTTCTTACGCCAATTCCGAACTTTCTTTTTCAACGGGATCTAGATTTTTTTTAAAGTTATTAAACTATTTTGAGTTTTAATAATTTGATTATACAATTCTTTCAAATTGCTTCATCAATTTTCAGTTTGTAAAAAATATTTATTCCTGCCAGAGCGTTTAATACCCAGACGCTTGCTTCCAATTATAAAAGGACAGTTCCCTTAACACCACTAAACTTGTCCCAAGGTAAATTACTTAAAAAAATCAAAATGGTTTAAAATCTAATGAATTTTTCGATTTTATTATTCTGAAGATATCTATTAATGATATTGTCCTGATTTTGAATTTTTTTGGGTGCCGAAATAATCTTTTGCAAGACCTCCAAATTACTTATTTGGTAGCCCAAATCAGTATAACCATATCCCTTGTATTGATTATTCTCAATTAGTATGACCGATTTTTCCGATATATGCCTTCCTCTATCAATTAATACCATATTGGCATTACTATAGGCTTTCGATCCTATCCTGCTTGATTCCAAGGAGTTGTATTTGGGTTTATGAACATGAAGATCTTCGTGATATTTTAATTCGGTAATAAGTTCACTCCCTGTTAAATCATATGTTACAGAACAAATTTCCTTAAACATCACTCTTGCCTTCTTTGATACTTTGAGAAATATACTATTTACTCTTTTTTGAATATTACTTCCCTTTCCAATATAAATTACATCACCGTTATACTTGTGAAAGTAAAAAACACCCTCATCTAAGGGTATCCCATCCAGCATCGATAGAAATTTCTTTGACAGATCCCTGTGATTTCCTCTTTTAATAGAATGCTTAACAATTTGTTTTTCTTTATCCTTAATAAGTAACAGCTGTAACAATTTTAAAGTAGCTATGGCATCTCCGTTAGCTCTATGCCTGTCACTTACAGGAATACCCAGTTTACGACACAATTTACCCAGACTATAAGAATCCAATCCCGGAATTAATTGCTTGCTTAATTCAATTGTACAAAGGGTAGGCACATCAAAATCGTATCCTAATCTCCTGAACTCCGTTTTTAAAATTCTATAATCAAAACTAGTATTATGAGCGACTAAAATGCAATCCTTTGTCATTTCAACAATTCGCTTGGCAATTTCATGAAATTTAGGTGCATCCCGAAGCATTTTGTTATTTATACCAGTAAGATTCACAACAAAAGGCTGAATTTCTTTCTCCGGATTAACCAAAGTTATAAAGGAATCAACAACATCGTCACCATCAAATTTATACATGGCTATCTCGGTTATTCCTTCTTCATTGTATCTACCCCCTGTGGTTTCTATGTCAATAATTGCGTACAATATGGAATTATAATATTAAATGCTTAATTAGTAATGTTGAATTTTATCTTAAAACACCCTTATCTGCTTCGTATAATTCTTTTAAATCTCTGATAGTTTTGACTAATTCTATCCAATTTTCTATTCTCTACTCTTTTTTCTTATCAACAGTAATTCTAAACTCACGATTTGCTATTTCCCAGGCTGTATAGAATATTAATTTGGTTCTTTTGGCAAGTAGATCATAGTTAATTTTATCAGGTGTATCCGTAGCCTTATGATAATCTTCATGAGCACCATTAAAATAAAATATTATCGGGATATTATTTTTGGCAAAATTATAATGATCAGATCTTTCATAAAATCTATTTGGATCCTTTTCATCATTATAGGTATAATCCAATTCTAATCCAAAGTAGTCCTTATTTATAGCTTCTGATAATTTGTGTAGCTCTTTACTCAGTTTATCCGATCCGATCAAATATAAATAATCCGGTTGATCTTTGTGCTTTTCATCAACGCGACCAATCATGTCTATATTCAGATCAACAACAGTTTCCTCCAATGGATAAACCGGGTGAGAAACGTAATATTTAGAACCAAACAATCCATCTTCTTCACCGGTCAGGTTTAAAAATAAGATCGATCTCTTGGGACCATAACCCGATTTTTTAGCTTCTTGAAATGCTTGTGCAATTTCTAAAACGGCTGACGTGCCTGAGGCATTGTCATCAGCCCCGTAATAAATCAAATCCCCTTTTTTTCCTAAGTGATCATAATGGGCAGAAATTATAATAACCTCTTCAGGAAATTCACTGCCGGCTATAAAAGCCATAACATTTTCAGAGGAAGCCTTCGATTTTCCTCTAAAATATTCCTTCGGAATTTCTTGCATATAATTCTCATATCCCTCCGGAGAAGAAAGTTGTAGATGATCGTAAAAATCTGCGATATAATTTGCTGCTAATTTTTGTCCTTTTTCACCAGTCTGTCTTCCCTCCAGGACAGCAGAGGCTAAAATATAAAGGCGTGTTTCTAGATCTGATCTAATTATTGTTGCAGCGTATTTACTTTTGATCTCATCATCATTTAATCTACTTGATTTACTGCTTCCACAAGAGCTCAGAACGAAGCCAACCAACAAAAGTGTAATAATCTTTTTCATATCTCTATTTAAAGTTTACAAAAGTAACGAATAATTATACGAATTCACTCAGTTCATTAAAAACTGATTGGTTTTACTATCAAAGTGAACAACACTGGAATCAAATAGATCGTTGATATCGTTATTTTTAATTAATGTTTCAGAATCGCCATCAATTAACCCACCTTCCGTCATCAACCATAATTGATCAGCCAATTGCAGCGCCAATTGTGCTTCATGTGTGGAAATTATGATCGTCTTATTAAGTTCATGTGCCAATTTTTGCAATAACTTAAACGTTACCATCTTGTTTTGGATATCCAGATGTGCTGTGGGTTCATCCAGAATAATTATTGGTGTGTTTTGTGCTAAGGCCCGACATATCATTACTCTTTGCAATTGTCCGTCACTCAATTCATCACATCTGGAATTTTTGATTTCTTCGAGATTCGTCTTTTCAATCGCAATTCTGATCTGCTCCCGATCTTCTTCGGTCAACGTTCCCAACCAGTTGGTATAAGGTTGTCTGCCCAGAGAAATAAGTTCATATGCAGTCAGATTTCCTGTAGGAATTTTTTCCGTTAGAACCAAAGCAATTTTTTTTGCAAGTTCAATAGAAGTATAACTTCCCAAAGGAATATCACTTAAAACTATTCTTCCGGATATTTTAGATTGAACTCCCGCAATGGTTCTTTGAAGTGTTGATTTTCCAATTCCATTTTTGCCTAAAATACATACTAAGGTCCCTTGTTTAACTGATATATTTATATTCTTGAAAACTAATGTCTCTTTCTTCTTGGTCTTATAACCAATGCTCAGATTTAATAATTCTAATATGTTGGATTGATTTGTCATAATTTAGAAACTAACATTCTTTTTTCTTAATAATAACCAGATAACCACAGGAGCCCCAAAAATTGACGTTATTGCATTTATAGGCAAAGTATATTCACTATTCGGAAGTTGTGCTATAGTATCACTTAAAAGCATAATAATTGCTCCAAAAAAAGCCACCGCAGGTAATAATACTTTATGATTGGAAGTATGAAATACCAATTTTGTTATATGGGGTGTTGCCAATCCAATAAATGCAATAGGCCCTGAAAATGCCGTAATAACACCCGTGAGTAAACTAGTTGCGATTAAGATTAGATTTTTGGTCCTAGTAAAATTAGTTCCCAGACTTTTTGCGTAATTCTCTCCAAGCAACAAGCTATTCAAGGGTTTTACAGAAGGAATTACCATCAGCATACCTATGATATAAACAATTGAAAAAATTATTATTTCGTTCCATGATAAATTCCCCAAACTGCCAAAACTCCAAAATAAATATTGCTGTAAATTTTCAGCACTGCTAAAATAAGCCAATACACTAATTGTTGCAGCTGTAATACTTCCAAACATTAACCCAATAATTAAAATTGACATCGTATTTTTTACTTTTCTTGAAACCAACATTACTGCAAAGAGCACCAAAAAAGACCCTAAACTAGCCGCAAGTGCAAGAAAAATACTGGATTGTGACAATGCCAAAAAACTACCTCCGAGTATGGAGGAACCTAAAATTAAAATAGCAACTCCCAAACTTGCTCCGGAACTAATTCCCAGAACATATGGTCCGGCCAGAGGATTTCTGAATAATGTTTGCATTAATAATCCGCCAATTGCCAAACCTGATCCCACCATTATAGCCGTAATAGCCTTCGGTAATCGATAATTAAATATAATATATTCCCATGTATCTTGCCTGGCGGAACCGCCCAATAAACTTCCTAAAACGTCCTCCAGAGGTATATTTACCGATCCAAGACTTATATTGATGATAATAGTCAATACCAATGCAATAAAAAGTGCTAGAAAAGAATATTTGTATGTTTTTGAATGTTTAATTTTTTAGCGGTCTGTTTTTAATTAATTAGATAATTACCGTTTATAGCAAATTTAAAATTTTCACTATAATTTTTATATTTAAAATTTTTTGTTCTGGCAAAGGTCGCAAAGTTTTGCCGCAAAGAGCTCCTTCTTAAAAGTAAAATTCTGCAATCTTAAATTAATCACTTTTTATTCCACCTTTTCCAAAAAAAATGGCTCATACATCGGAAGAACTTCCGGATGTGTTATTTTTATCAAATCTTGTAGTACAATGTGTGGTTGAACCGGCGCCAGCTCAAAATACAGAACGCCATTACTTTCTCCTCTTTTCTTTGAAAAAGTATAAATTTTTTTATCTTTAAATGGCTTAAATTCCTTATAATGTACATTGGCATCTCCTAAGTCTTGCATAGACGTAAAGTAGCCTGAACCAATCCAAAAATCTACATTTTTTGCTTTTTGGAATACCGATTCAAAGCTTAATACCAAACTCCCCTGCCCTTTCGTTTCGCTCCATAAATAATTTGTGTTTGCATCTTTTAAAAGTTGCGCCGTAAAACTCTCTCCGGCAGGCAAACTCCACTTATCTTTGTACAACACGCCTGTCAATACAGTTGGCCTGTTCCTGGCATGCTGCGCTTTTTCTTTTGCAATATTATATCTATTTTCAATAATGCTAAAAATACTATCTGCTTCCTTATCTTTATTGAAAAGGACCCCGAAAAATTTTATCCATTCGGCTCTACCGAGAGGAGTTTCCTCTAGCCACTCACCATTGAAGATCACCGGAATGCCATTCTTTTCTATAATATCATACATCTTAGATGTATTGCCCATGGTAAAACCAATAACGGCATCGGGCTGTAAACTAATTAATATTTCCGTATTAAAATCTTGTTCATTTCCAATCTCTTTAATCAAGCCCTTGTCAATAAGCAACCTCGTTTTAGGAGAAGAAATAAAATCTGTATTTGGAAATCCTATCAAACTATTTTCTTCTTGAAGCAATTCCAGCATTGGTATATGAGTAGTCGAAGTGGCTACAATTTCTTTTAAGGGAATGATGATCGTACTCCCCTTATCAAATTGATTCTCAAGGGAATTATTCGTTAGCAGAATAAATTCCTGGTAATTTTTTGCTCCCGGATAGGGCGATTTAATAACCAATTTTTTATATCCATCAAATACCTGTATATCAAATCCTTTAGCATATTTAACTGCATTAGTAAATGACTTTTCCTTCGCTACTGTATGCTTCTTTTTTTTTGATTTATTGCAAGAAATGATCATCGTGCTAAAACCAAAGAAAAATATCAATAATTTAATTATTGAGATGGAGTTATTACTGAATGATAAACTGAAGAATTGCATTAATTAAATTTTTGGCAAGTTTACGATATTTTAAAACCTTTTTGATAAAAAGTTTTTCCACACGCAGTTTTTAAATTAAATTTGTTTAAATTTTGGTGCCGCGATAGCGGGATAAATAAAATGGGAATCTTGTTCAAATCAAGAGCTGTCTCCGCAACTGTAAGCTGAGTCACACCAAACGCGTGATGCTTGTTGTAAAAATTAGGTCACTGTCCGCTAATTAGGATGGGAAGACTAACAACTAGACGCAAGCCAGGAAATCTGCCAAAATATAATAAATACAAAGTTTTCGGATGAAAAGCGGTTGTGATATGAGATATCTATTTTCATTTTTCTTTTCTTTTATTTGCGCACTGGCGTTTACACAGAACGATCACATCAACGAGCTGAGTGAAATTGTTTTAAGGGGTAATTTTTCACCTGCTCTGAACGATGGTTATTCGATAGAAACAATTTCGGATTCTATTCTTAAAAGTACTTACCAAAGTTTTGGAAACCTCCTCCAAAATAATTCAAATCTTTATTTTAAGCAAAATGGAAACGGGATGGTCTCTTCCATTTCATTAAGAGGCACCGGAGCTTCTCGCACAGGTGTTTACTGGAATGGAATCCCTATTAACTCAAGTTTGAATGGGCAAACAGATTTTAACACGCTTTATTCGAACGGGTTTGACAATGTGGAAATTAGAAGGGGTGGCGGTAGTGTTTTATTGGGAAGCGGTGCAATTGGAGGAGCCATTAATCTGAGTGATCAAATCCTTTTCGATTCTGACAAAAATGGATATCTTTTATTGGGGATTGGCAGCTACACCACCTTAAACGGACAATTCACAGGTAAATTCAGTACAGATAAAATATATGCTAAAATTTCTTTTGGCGCTTTTGGGTCAAAAAATGACTATCCTTATCTGGGAACGAATATAAAGAATGAAAACGGAGAATTAAAAAATTACAATTTTAATGGGGTGTTCGCTTATAAATTAAGTAAAAAAAACACGATTAATTTTCATACTACCATTTTTGATAGCGATAGAAATACTTCCCGGACCTTGACTGCATCCAGTAAGGCAAAATTACTGGATTTCAACAGTCGGTTTTTACTGGACTGGACAACCCTTGGCAATAGATTTACTTCATCTCTTAAGGCGGTTTATTTATACGAGAAAAATACTTATTATTTTGACAGGGAACAACCTGATTTCTCGGAGAGTATAAGTAAGAAGTTCATTGGAAAATATGATTTCACTTACTTTGCAGATAGTGGAATCTCATTAAATGCCGGAATTCAATTTGACGATATTAAAGGGCAAGGAACAAATATTCAGGAAACTGTTCAAAACGATTTTACATCTTATTTTTTGTTTCATCATGAACCCATCTCCCAGGTAAATTACAACCTCAGTATTAGAAAAGGTTATTCTAACCAATATGAAATTCCATTTATCTATGCCATTGATTTTAAATTTGATATTTTAAGCAATTTCACCCTCAAAGGAAATTATTCAACAAATTACCGTTTACCAACAATTAATGACTTGTATTGGGAACCAGGTGGCAATCCTGATCTAATTCCTGAAACTAGTAATACCATTGAAATAGGATTGGCATATACTCCATCCTTTTTTGAATTTAACCTAACCACTTTTTTAATTAAAAGTAATAATTTGATTCAATGGCAACCCATAAGCAATGATCTATGGCATCCCTTAAACATCCAGAGTTCTAAGAACTATGGTGTCGAGTTATTAGCAAGGTTTCAAAAGAGATTCAGAGTACATAAAGTAGATTTTAAGCTTCAGTATGACTATGTGCATGCTATAGATGAGACCTTAAATAAACAACTAATTTATGTTCCAAATCACAAAGCAAATTTCATTTTTCTTTATCAATACAAAAAATGGGGATTTGCGTATAATTTGCAATACACTGGAAAAGTATACATAACCACATCAAATACCCAATCCCTAAATGCCTATACTTTATCGAATATCTCATTAAACCGAAGTTTGCTTAAAAGTAAATTACAGCTTGCATTTAAGGTTAATAATTTATTCAACGAAAAATATCAATCGGTTGCATTCAGGCCAATGCCCAATAGAAACTTTACCCTTAATATAAATCTAATAATTTAATTTTAAAATGAAAACCCTAAAAGTAATACCCATTTTTTTTCTAGCCATTTTATTGTTTATTTCATGTTCTGACGACAGTGACAACGATACTGATCCGCCAATCTCCGGTGATTATAAAGATGGATATTTCGTTACCAATGAGGGCCCTTTTCAAAATGGTAGTGGAACAATAACATTCGTTGGTACCGATGGCACGATCGAACAAAGTATCTATAATAAAGTGAATGAGGAAGATCTGGGCAATATTGTTCAATCCATGTTATTGATTGATGACAGAGCCTATATCGTTGTGAACAACTCGCATAAAGTTGTTGTTGCGGATCGTTATACTATGGAGAAGATTGATATTATTGAAGGCGACAATATTAACAACCCACGATATTTCATCGTTTACAAGAATGTTGGGTACCTGAGTAACTGGGGAGATCCGAATGATCCGTCAGACGATTTTATTGCAATAATAGACTTAGCCACAAATGAAGTAGTTAACACTATTCCTGTAGAAGAAGGACCAGAAAATATGGTTATTTCAGATGCTACATTATTTGTGAATTTAGAGGGAGGTTATAGTCAGAATAATAAAGTGACAAGTATTGATCTGCGCACTAATGAGCTAAATACCAACATAATAGTTGGCGAAGTACCCAACTCCTCATCAGTAGATTTTTTAGGAACCGTTTGGGTACTATGTGGTGGAAATCCAAGTTGGACAGGAAACGAAACGGCTGGTAGATTATATAAAATAACAGAATCTGATACTAGTTATTTTGAATTTGGCCCGGAAGATCATCCTGAGAATCTAACTTATGGCAATGGAAGATTGTATTATAATTTAAACGGAAAGGTGTATGAAATGGTTATTTCAGACATACTATTGCCGACCGAAAAAATGAGTGGCTTTGACGGAAACTATTATACTTTAAAGTATAATGATGAAAAACTGTACGCTACTGACGCAGGAGATTTTGCGAGTGAAGGTATTCTGAAGGTTTTTGATATTACCACAGGGGATTTATTGGAGACCATCACTACTGGGATAATACCCGGTGATGTTGATTTTCAATAAAACTAGAGAATATTTTATTTTTTCTTTAGGGTATAGTATTGATTGAATAGGCAAATAGCTCTATTTTGATGAGGAACGATGTGTTTTATTTTCGCGTAGATATATCAGACTCGTATTTAACTCAAAGCCCAGTAGCAAAATAATAGAGTTTAACCAAATAAAGAGCATGATCACGATAACAGTACCAATAGAACCGTATAATTGATTGTACTGTGCAAATTTTAAAAGATATACCTTGAAAATTTCAAAATTAATGACCAAAAATATTGCCGTAAATACTGTTCCCGGTGAAAAAAAAGAAATTTTATGGCCTTCTTTTGTTCCAAAATAATAAAGTATGGATATCGCGACCAGAATCATGGAAATCATAATAATTATTTGAATGATTACTACCCAGAAACCTGCATTACTTACAATTCCATCTTTGTTCAGCGTATTAAGTAGATATTCTAAAAATATAAGAACTCCAACAGTAATGAATAACAAAAGAGTTAAAATCAGCGAAAGTCCAAGAGACACCAAATATTGTTTAATAATGGTTCGGTTTTCAATATTGTGATGCGTATACTCAAAACCACTTAAAATAGCATTAACCCCGTTGGTCATGAGTAAAATTGACAATAAAAAACCAAAAGAAAGTAATCCACCGTATTTATTATTTGCTATGTCATCCAACACTCCTGATACAGCATTAGCCGATTGTTTAGAAGGCATCGCTTTAAAAATAAATTCTATAAAATCCTCCTGAAAACCTTCTATAGGAATGTAAGGAATAAGTGTCAGGACAAATAAAGCAAAAGGAAACAAGGCTATAAAAAAACTAAATGCGATACTACCGGCACGTGAAGTAAGTGCTCCCTCAATAATTCCGTGAGTGAAGAGTCTTAAAAAATTATACAAAGACATTCCTTCAAGCCCAGGAATCTTTACTTTTTGAAAAGTTCCTACAAACCATCTTAAAGATTTCTTTTTAAAAGATCTACTTCTGACACTCATAATTAGTCATATTTTGCATCAAACTGGGTAGTCCATTTGTCCTGTACCTTTAAAACTTGTTCAATAACATCACGAACACATCCCTTTCCTCCCTTTTTTTGGGAAATATACATGGAAATATTTTGGATCTCCGGTACCGCATCTTTTGGGCAAGTGGGCAATCCAACCAACTTCATGGCCGGATAATCCGGAATATCATCACCCATATATAAAACATTTTCTGCCGATATTTCATTGATCTCCAAATATTCATTTAATTGATCTATCTTTTTATGAGCTCCCAGATAAATATCTTTTATTCCTAGCCCGCCTAATCTGGATTTAATTGTCGCATTTGACCCTCCTGTTATAATACAGATATTATAGCCCAAATCAACAGCAGTTTTAAGGGCATATCCATCCTTGGTGTTCATACTTCTTATAAGTTCTCCATTCGGAAAAATAGTTACCGTCCCATCCGTTAAAACTCCATCAACGTCAAATATAAAGGTTGTTATCTGGGGCATTATTTCTTTGTAGCTTTTTTCCATTACAAGCAATTTTTATTTTGTGGAGTCGATGATAGAATTAGTCACTAAGGTATAAATTTCCTTTTGGTTTTTATTTAATAGTAGTAAATGATTTTCAATTATATTTTTATCATTTCTCATGGCCGGACCCGTTTGAGCTTTTATTGGAATAACGGATTGTACCTTAGTTGCTGTTTCCAAAATAATGGGTTTTAATAGATCAAAGGACATTTCATAATCCTCACAAATATCATATGCTATTTTACACATATGATTCGTGAAATTATTTGCAAATACAGCTGCTATATGTAGGTATTGTCGCTGCTCACTATTTAAGCTATACACTTGATTACTAATAAATTTAGCCAGCTTTTCTAAAAGTTTAAAATCTGATTCCCTCTCCGCCTCAATAGCCATAGGAATATTATGAAAATCAACCTCTCGATCTTTTGAAAAAGATTGTACAGGATAAAAAACGCCTTTATTCGTTTTGCATTTTAAAGCATCCAATGAAGCCGAACCAGAAGTATGTACTACAAGACCTTGTTGAAAATGTAATTGTTCTGAAAAGTTAGATATGGCATCATCTGAAATAGTAATAATATAAACGTCCGCGACCTTAAGATCTCTTAATTCACTAGTAATGGGAATAGAGTCATGAAATAGCTTTGTATTCTTTTCCGTACGATTATAAATTTGTAACAATTCTATTTGATTGGAATCAATAAAAGCTTTTGCCAAATGAACACCAACATTTCCTAAGCCTAATAACACTACTCTGATCATTCTGCTAAGATAAGAATAACTATAAATGACTCACTATAATCTAGTAATATAAACTAAATAAAATCTTGGTTTTGTTGCTGTAAAACAATTCTGACACGGTTTTTGATAGGATGTTAAAAGATGTCAATTTTAACTTTTATGATTTCGATGAGCAAGTTTTTAAATATTTTTTTATACAGGACGGTATTCGTATTATTCCTCACTCTTTTGTTAAGCTGTAACGGTGATAATGAAGACGAAAATCCAGATCCCGACAATACTGCCTTAAGTCATTGCGAAAATGGAATGGCAGGAATTTACCCTTGCAATAATTATGATCTAATGGGGCATATCCCCGTAAATATGCTTGCCGGCCCGGGTGAACAGGCAAATGATTCTTGGGGGTGGACGGATGAGACAACCGGTAAGGATTATGCTCTTGTTGGAACCACGTCTGGAACTACTTTCGTAGACATATCTGATACAGATAATTTAATTGTTGTTGGAATGCTTCCAACCGCTACTGTAAAGAGCTCATGGAGAGATATTAAAGTGTATGACAATTATGCCTTTATCGTTAGTGAAGCAGCAGGTCATGGAATGCAGGTATTTGATCTGAATAAGCTTAGAAAGACTAAAAATACTCCTGAAACATTCACAGCTGATGCACATTATAACGGTTTTGGGAATGCGCATAATATAGTAATTAATGAAGATTCGGGTTACGCATATGCAGTAGGAACCACAACTTTTAATGGTGGCCCGCACTTTGTTGACATAAAAGACCCTCTAAATCCTGTGGCTGCAGGTGGTTTTGATGAATTTGGTTATAGTCATGATGCCCAGGTAGTTACATATTTAGGGTCTGATTCTGACTATGCAGGAAATGAAATATTCGTGGGAAGTAATGAAGATGGAGTAGTCATTGTTGATGTTACTGACAAGGCAAATCCTTTAGGGATAATAACAATTACCTATAATGATATTGGTTATACGCATCAAGGTTGGTTTACGGATGATTTAAAATATTTTATAGTTGGCGATGAAGCAGATGAAATTAATAATGGGTTCAATACACGTACTCTGATATTCGACTTTACCGATTTGGATGCGCCTTCTTTACATAATACGTATTCAGGCCCTACTCGTGCTATTGATCATAATGGCTATGTCAACGGAAATATATTTTACTTGGCCAATTATACTGCTGGTGTTCGATTTATTGATATTTCTGAAATTTCAAATGGCAGCCTGAGAGAAATAGGATTTTTTGACACTTATATCAACAGTAATAGCACAAATTTCAATGGAGCCTGGAATGTTTATGCCTACTTCGAGAGCGGAAACATTTTAATAAGCGATATAGAAGGTGGGCTATTTATAGTAAGAAAGAGCGGCACTTAAATCTTCCAGAACTTAAGGATGAACTCAAAGATCAAATAGCTCTTTTCGGTACTTTGTTTTTTGTGTAATGCTATGTCAGGACGCGACGAATGGATAATAAAAAAGGAGGTGAAATTTCACCTCCTTTTTTTATTTATTTATTGTAAACTTTTCTTAATTGACGCTTGTGCCGAGGCAATTCTAGCGATCGGAATTCTGTAAGGAGAACAACTTACGTAGTTCATACCTACACGATAACAGAATTCAATCGAGCTTGGTTCTCCCCCATGCTCACCACAAATTCCTACTTTCAGATCAGGCTTAACACTCCTGCCTTTTTCTGTTCCCATTTGCACCAATTGCCCAACACCCTCCTGGTCTAGTACTTCGAATGGATCAACTGATAAAATACCCTTTTGAATATAAATTGGCAAGAATTTACCAGCGTCATCTCTTGAATATCCGAATGCCATTTGTGTTAGATCGTTCGTGCCAAATGAGAAGAATTCCGCTCTCTGAGCAATTAAATCTGCTGTTAATGCAGCACGAGGAATTTCAATCATAGTTCCAACCAAATATTCAATAGTATCATTTCTTTCTTCAAATACTATATCTGCAGTTCTTCTAATAATTTCTTCCTGGGCCACAAATTCATTTAAAGTACCAATTAAAGGTACCATTATTTCAGGTTTGGAATCAATTCCTTTTTCCTTCAAATTCAATGCTGCTTCGATAATCGCTCTTGTTTGCATTTCAGTAATTTCAGGATAAGTATTCCCTAATCTACATCCTCTATGTCCGAGCATTGGATTAAACTCTTCCAGTTCGGATACTTTATTTTTTACTGCCTGAAGCGATATATGCATATCCTCTGCTAAATCTTTTTGTTGTGCCAATTGATGAGGGACAAATTCATGCAACGGTGGATCCAATAGTCTGATGGTTACAGGCAACCCCTCCATCGCTTCAAAAATTCCTTCAAAATCGCTGCGCTGCATAGGGAGCAAATCATTTAGGGCTAGTTTTCTTCCCTTAACTGTATCTGCCAGGATCATTTCTCGCATTGCTTTAATTCGGTCAGTTTCAAAGAACATATGCTCCGTTCTTGTTAATCCAATACCCTGGGCACCAAAACTTCGGGCTACTTTTGCATCTTTAGGAGAATCCGCATTTGTTCTCACTTTCATAGTTGCAAATTCATCCGACAATTCCATGATTTTCGCAAATTCACCGCTCAATTCCGGTTCAACCGTAGCTACTTTACCTTCTATAATATTTCCGGTACTACCATTTAATGAGATCCAGTCACCTTCATGATATTCTTTTCCATCAACAGTTAGTGTTCGGGTTTTATAATTAATTTTTAAGGCCCCTGCTCCCGACACACAACATTTACCCATACCTCTGGCCACTACAGCTGCGTGAGAGGTCATCCCACCTCTGGCGGTCAAGATTCCTTTGGCAACATTCATCCCTTCTAAATCTTCCGGTGAAGTCTCTATTCTGGTCAAGATCGTGTTTTTATATTTATTTGCCTCGTCAGCAAAAAATACAATTTGACCTGTTGCTGCACCAGGTGATGCCGGTAATCCCTGAGCTATTACATGAGATCTGTCAAGTGCGTTAGGGTCAAAAACCGGATGTAATAACTCGTCCAGTTTATTTGGTTCAATTCTCAATAGTGCTTCTTTTTTATCAATCATACCTTCCTCTAAAAGGTCGATCACTATTTTTACCATCGCTGCACCGGTACGTTTTCCATTTCTCGTTTGTAAGATCCAAAGCTTGCCATCTTGCATGGTAAACTCCATATCTTGCATATCACGATAGTGCTCTTCAAGTTTATTTTGATATCCGTTGAGCTCTTTAAAAATAGAAGGCATTAATTCTTCTAAAGATGGGTATTCCATAATCCTTACTTCTTCTTCAACTTTAGCTAATTCAGCCCAGCGCATTGAACCAAGTTTTGTAATTTGTTGTGGAGTTCTTACTCCTGCAACAACATCTTCACCTTGTGCATTGATCAAATACTCGCCATTAAAGACATTTTCTCCTGTACCTGCATCTCGCGTAAAACATACACCTGTACCAGAATTATCGCCCATATTGCCATATACCATTGCCTGAACGTTGACTGCAGTTCCCCAATCTGCCGGATATCCATGCATTTGTCTGTAATAAACTGCTCTATCTCCATTCCAGCTATCAAAAACTGCCATCACGGCACCCCACAGCTGATCCCACGGATCGGTTGGAAAGTCTAATCCTGTTTTTTTATGGATCGCATCCTTAAAATCATATACGAGATCCTTTAGATCCTGAATCGTAAATTCCGTATCTAAATCAATACCTCGCTTATGTTTAAGGTTTTCCATTATTTCTTCAAATGGATCAATATCTTCCTTTGATTCCGGTTTCATTCCCATGACAACACCTCCATACATTTGAATGAATCTACGATAGGAATCCCAAGCAAAACGTTCATTATTTGTTTTTTTTGCCAAACCAACAACTACCTCATCGTTCAAACCCAGGTTTAAAACCGTGTCCATCATCCCTGGCATAGAAACTCTCGCTCCTGACCGGACAGAAACTAAAAGTGGATTGTCTTTATCCCCATAAGTAGTTCCCATAATACTTTCTACGTTCTCTATTGATTTTTCAACACTTTCTTGTATTAACTCAACTGCAGTATCCCTTCCTAATTGATTGTATTCAGTACAAACCTCTGTCGAGATTGTAAATCCAGGTGGTACCGGAATGCCTATCAAACTCATTTCAGCTAAATTAGCTCCCTTACCTCCTAAGAGGTTTTTCATAGAACTGTTACCATCGGCTGTTTTATTTCCAAATTTATAAACTCTTGTTATTACTTCTTGTACTGTCTCCATCAGAATATATTTTTAAATTTTATTCAAAATTACATATACTTACATATTGTTTATATGATTTATATCATGGCATCTCATATTGTTGAAGTTATGTATACATTGTTACTCAGAACTGTAATTTTTTCAAATAAATTGGTAATCTTAAAAACCTATAAAATAAGAAATTTAATCGTACTATCCGCATATTTCCTCCATTACCCTATTTGTTCTGGCGCCGGATTCTCCTGTACTATTACATTTTCCTTTACCTAATAACTCATCAACTATTGTTTGGATAAGACCTTGTTGAATATGTTTTGAAATATTGAATTGAAAAATTTCCTTTTTCTTATCCCTTATTTCCAAAGTAACACTATTGTCACCAAAAAATGGGAAAGAAACACGTCCCCTGTTTCCTTCTATAATGGTTATCTCTTTATCAGAAATACTACTCGTATTAAAAACCCAAATTCCTTGTCCCAGAATTCCATTTTTAAATTTAAATATGGCCATGGTAATATCATCCGCGGTATAATTCCCAGCCTGATTGATTGAAAACCCTTTAGCTTCTACCACAGGTCCAAAAATAAAATCCATGACATCTAATTGGTGAGATGCCAGATCATAAAAATATCCGCCACCGGAAACTTCAGGATCAACACGCCAATTTAAGGGGTCATTGACCGCCCCAAGAATATTAGGCTGTTCGGTTTTTTGCATGGTTATATTTATGAACCGAATGTCTCCCAGTATACCACTATCAATAATATCCTTAACTTTTAAAATATTGGGTAAGGCCCTCCTATAGTAGGCAACAAAAAGAGGGACGCCCAAATCATCACAGGCCTTCACCATCTCTTCGCATTCGCCATAGTTTCGAGCCATCGGTTTTTCCACATAGACAGGCTTTCCGGCCTTGGCAGCTTTTAAAGTATAATATTTATGAGAATCAGGTGGAGTGGCAATGTAAATCGCGTTCACTTCCGGATCATTTATAAGTTCATCGGCATTATCGTACCATTTTTTTATATTATGTCTCAAAGCAAAATCCCTTGCTTGATCTTCATTTCTTCTCATCACCGCAATAAGTTTCGAGTTTTTGGCTAACTGTAAGGCGGGACCACTCTTCACTTCGCATACATTCCCTGCCCCAATAATTCCCCAACGAACTTCACTTAGTAATTTTGTCATTTTTATCATAAATTATGTCAGCGCTTGCAATATTTACAGAACCGAAGTACTAATTTCAATATCTGATCTACTCCAGGCCTCATCAAACTTCAATTTAACTTCATTGGCTCTTTCTTCTTGTCCTTGTCCTGACAAACTTTGATATAATCCCATTAACGACCAACCATTATCTCTGTAATATTCTAAGTCCTCAATAAAAATTATTTCCGCATCTTCATATTTCTTTGCCTTCAGCAGAACAGCCCCTAAGCTTTGCCTTGTGGGTATGTACCATTCTGCGGGTTCATTATAAGCTAACTCATCCTCAAAGATCACCGCTTTTTCCAAATGTTCAATTGCCAGATCCAAATTGCCCTTTGCTGATTCAATTTCACCTGCAAGGACCTCATAGGCAACCTTGGCCTTCTTCTCATGATTGCTCTTTATATCTCTCTCTGCCAGTGAATTTAGTTCTTCCTGAGCTTCCTTCAAATTATTTTTTCTTAAAAATGCAATTCCTCTCGCATAATGCCAATAAAATTTCATCTCAGTGTATTCATCTCCGGGATATGGTATTGTTAGAATTTCATTCCATTTCCCAAATCTTGTATAAGCCAATATTGGAGTAACCGCAAATGTTTGTAAAAAAGGTAATTCCTCCAACTCACTTAACGGAATTTTTTCGGCGGTTTTTTTTGCTGCGTCAATGGCAATTTCACTGTTACCAAGCATACTTGCTGCAGACCATAAAAAATGAATATTATGCGGGTAATATCCCAGAGGATATAGGCCTTGGGCATAACATTGAGAGATATAATCTTCATCTGCTAAAATAGCAGCCACATTTACTTTTACAGCGTCCTCGTATCTACCCACTCTCATATAGATATGACCTGGCATATGAACTAAATGACCGGCACCAGCCATTAATCCAAATAATCTATCTGCACTTGGTACACCCAGGTCGGGTTTTGGAAGCTCCACCATATGTATATAATAATGGTTTGCACCGGGGTGGTCAATATTTATCTCCATTGCTTTTTCTAAAGCAGCTTTCGCGCCTACCACATTTGGTGATGGATTGCCTTCATTATCCCAATAGTTCCACGGAACCGTATTCATTACAGCTGCTGCATATAGCGTTTGAACCTCCGCATCATTGGGAAATTGTTTCAAAACCTTGGCCATCTCATTCATATAGTCCAAATTTAATTGGGCAATATCTACCGAGTCTTTACTATATCTAAAAGCTAAGGCATTGATCAATGCCTGTTCTTTATTTGTTGATTTTGAGGCAAGGCGTTTCGCTCTCTGAATTGCTTCATAGGATTTGTTTCTTCTTTCCTTATCCGGAAACTGATCATTTATATTTGGTCCTAATACGTAAGCTTGCCCCCAATAGGTCATCGCCGAATTTGGATCCAATCGTGAAGCCTCCATAAAAGACCGATGTGCCTCAGCATGATTAAATGCATAGGTTAGATTTAATCCCTGGTTAAAAAATATTTGAGCCTCTGTACTTGAAGTAGTAATGGTATAATAATGCTTTCCTAAGTCTTCGAACAGTGGTGCTATTTGTTGTGTAGTATCGACATCTTTCAATAAAAAATTTGCTGAGGAACATTTAACAATTTTTACAGCAGTCTTCGGAATCACCTCAAGCTCTCTATCTGTGATTTTTGTAATTACAAAAACAAGTACAAAAGTGGTCAATGTAAATAAAATGAGATTTAACTTGGTTTTCATTTTTTTAAGATTTTTAGTTAAGTTTTTATAAATGATGGTTTTAGCCAAAAATACGAAAAAAAAATAAATTTTATAATCTGCAATTGTTACTACGAATTTTCATTCCTTCCAATTAATTAACACAAATAATTAATCATTATCAATACAGTTTTACACTTCAATTTCATTATTAAAGTCTGGCACATTATGTATCTTTGTTCGTCACATCTTATAAGACAATCAAATAAAAATAAACCAAATGAGAACCATTAAATTATTAATTTTATTCATTGCGATTCAAATGTCCGCCCAACAGGGAGGCATGTGGATACCATCACTTTTGGAAGGGATGAATGAAACTGAAATGCAAAACCTTGGCAGCAAACTATCAGCAAAGGATATTTATGATGTCAATAGCTCAAGTTTGAAAGATGCGATTGTACATTTCAATGGGGGCTGTACATCGGAAATTATTTCGGATAGCGGTCTTCTTCTTACTAATCATCATTGCGGTTATGGTGCCATACAATCGCATTCTTCCGTAGACCATGATTATCTAAAGGATGGTTTTTGGGCGATGAAGATCGAAGAAGAATTATCGAATCCGGGTATGGTTGCGACTTTAATCAAAAGAATTGAGGATGTTACCGATCAAGTTCTGACAGGACTTGAATTGAATATGACGAATAAGGAAAAACAATCTGTTATAGATAGAAATTTGGCTTCGGTTAAGAAGAATGCCATCAAAGAAGACTGGCAAGATGTGAAGATCAAAGCATTCTATAAAGGAAATCAATATTTACTTTTTGTTACTGAAACCTTTAAAGATATTCGATTGGTAGGAGCTCCCCCGTCCTCTATTGGTAAATTTGGGTCTGACACGGATAACTGGATGTGGCCACGTCACACTGGAGATTTTTCATTGTTTAGAATATATGCAGATAAAAACAATAAACCTGCGGAATATAGTCCTGACAACCAGCCTTATAAACCTAAACACCATCTGCCAGTTTCCTTGGATGGTGTTTCAGAGAACGATTTTACCCTGGTATTTGGCTTCCCGGGAAGTACTAATGAGTACCTGCCATCTTATGCAATCGATCAAATAGTACATGTTATTAATCCGGCAAAAATTGAGATCAGAAAAGAAGCTTTGCAAATTGTGGATAAATTTATGAGGCAGGATGAAAAAATTAAAATACAATATTCTTCAAAATATGCCCGAATAGCCAATTACTGGAAGAAATGGATTGGAGAAAATCAGGGAATTGAAAAATCAAAGGCAATAGATCACAAGCAATTGCAAGAGAAAAATTTTGACAATAAGGTCAAGAACAATCAGGAGTATAATAAATTACTACCCGAATTTTCTAAACTTTATAAAGATATTGAAAGTGTTTCCCTGGCAAGAGCCTATTGGGTAGAAGTTGCCTATAGAAATGTTGAGTTGCTTTATGCGACCGTAATGATGTACCAGTTTGAGCAAAAAATTAAAAAGGACCTGATATCTATGGAGACAGAGAAAAAAAAGCTTTTAAAAAGATACAAATCATTTTACAAAAATTATAGCCCAATGGTTGATGAACCGGTATTTGAGAAATTAATGACCTTGTATAAAGAAAAAATACCGGATAAATATTTACCTGATATTTTGCGGGATTCTGACATAGAAACTTTGACCAAAGAAATTTACGATGAATCCAAATTAACAAGTTTATCGGGTGTGGAAAAATTATTATCCGGGACAGCGGCAGATGTTTTGAATAAAATAAATTCTGATAAAGGGTACAGATTAGGAAGAGTATTATCTGAATCCTTTTATAAAGATATCAATCCCAAATACAATGAATTAATTGTACAGATTCAGGCAATTCAAAAGGTTTATATGAAGGCATTGATGGAAACTTTTCCTGATGCCAGATTTTTCCCGGATGCGAACAGTACTTTGCGTATAACCTATGGTAAGGTTAGTGGATATTATCCACGTGATGCTGTGTACTATGAACCGGTCTCCTATCTGAGGGGAGCGATAGAAAAATATGTTCCGGATGATTACGAATTTGATCTCCCTTCAAAATTGTTTGAACTTTATGAGAAGAAAGATTTTGGCATTTACGGTGAAAACGGTAAGATGCCCGTTAATTTTATCGGCACTAATCATACAACAGGTGGAAATTCAGGAAGTCCGGTTATAGATGCACATGGGAATTTGATTGGATTGAATTTCGACAGAGTTTGGGAAGGTACAATGAGTGATTATAATTACGATCCTGATATTTGCAGAAATATTATGGTCGATGCCAGATATATTTTATTTATAATCGATAAATATGCCGGTAACCAAAGACTAATTGATGAAATGACATTGGTTCATCCTAAGTTTAAATAATTTAAACTAAATAAAACCTCAGATATAACTTTTAAGGTTTTACTTTAAATGTATCCTGCCTTTCACCTGGTCCGGTAAACGATGTGCATCTCTCAAAGATTTATGCAGCATCCATTCTAACTGTCCATTGGTAGATCGGAATTCGTCTGAGGCCCACTTTTCGACAGCTTTAAGTAAATCTTCATTAATTCTTAAGGCAAATGCTTTTTTCTTCGTCATCTTTTATTATGGTCAAAACTATAATTTGTCAATGTATTGTTACCAAATTACGTTATAGTTGCATCGGTTAATTTATATGAATAAGTGTTGAGAACCTGCTTTGCTTTCTCCATTTTTTGTGTTCCAATTAGTATTCTGCTCCTATCTTTTAATACCATTTGAATACCAATATTTCCTTTTACATTATAGGCTTTCCCATTTTTGCCAAGACCGAATAGCCTCGACTTAATTAACCCTCGAAAACCCCATCCCCCATATTCCAGAATCGGTGAATACTTCCTGACACTACATTCTTCGAGACTTTCCCATGGAATATTTTTTGCTTTTAAATGAAAGGGCCAAAATTGATAGCTCATTCCCTTTTCATCAATTCGAGTTTCCAATCTAAGAGAAAAAATCAACAGGGTCACTAAGACAAGAAGTATACTTGAAACAATTAGCATAATTAATGTATCCATATTAATCTCCGTTTTCTCTCTATAAGCACCTAACAGGTCATAGCCATATTTGAGATAAACAAATACGAACAGGACAATAAGCCACCATTGATTAAATCTTTGAATTTCTTTAAATATTTTCAATTTTATTCTTCTTTATTCCTTACAATAAGTGCTTTCAAAATACCTCTATGTGTAAACATGTTCACGACCGTCCATTTCATTTTAGCATAGCTATTAATAAGATCCTCAAAATTCTGTTGAGACTTAACAGCAGTTCCCGTTTGTTTAATTATTTTGTATTCAACCATAATAAAATATTAATTAGAAATTAGTGACTAAGCGTTCCTGTATTAACAACAGGAGGCGCATTATTATCTGAACACAAAATTACTATTAAATTTCTAACCATTGTCTTTCATCTATTTTTATCTCTTTCTAAAATTACCTTCGTAAAACTACCATTTGTGTCTCCAATAGCACAAGCTATTTCCCAACCACCCCTCGCATGTTGGTTAATTATTTCCTCCAAATCAGCATCTTTTTTCCAAAACCCTTTTTTTATTATTTTATACTCCTTCATACCTTAAACATATATAAGTGGTTTAATGTTCCTGTATTTACTATGGGAGTTGCATCTTTATCCGAACACAAAATCACCATCAAATTACTAACCATTGCCGCTTTTCTTTCTTCGTCCAGATCAACAATTTCTTTTTTGCTTAATTCTTCCAGTGCCATTTCCACCATACTCACTGCTCCTTCTACAATTTTGTGTCGTGCTGCTACAATGGTAGTAGCCTGTTGTCGTTTAAGCATGGCATTTGCTATCTCCTGGGCATAAGCTAAATATCCTATTCGGGCTTCCAATACTTTAATACCCGCCATAGATAATCTTTCAGCCAATTCCTTTTCCAAGGCCTCGCTAACTTCATTTACACTGGCTCGCAATGTAATTTCTTCTTCTTTACCTTCATCTTCAAAATTATCATAGGGATATAAACTAGCTAATTTTCTTACGGCTGCATCGGATTGAATCCGTACAAAATTCTCATAATTATCTACGTCAAAAGCCGCTTTATAAGTGTTTTCTACTTTCCAAACTAAGATGGTACTAATCATAATAGGGTTTCCAAGCTTATCATTTACCTTCACCCGTTCACTATCGAAATTGCTAGCCCTCAATGAAATTCGTTTTCTTGTAAAAAATGGATTTGCCCAGAAAAAACCATTCACCTTTACGGCACCTATATATTTACCAAATAACAGTAAAACCTTTGATGAATTTGGATTAACCAAGAAAAATCCTTTAATCAGGAACACTCCTATTGCCAGACCAGGGACCAGCCAAAAGAATTCAATTACAACTCCATAAATGCCGGTTGTTATGAACAATATTGTAAAAAACAATAATAAATAACCGTTAAAAACTTTAATTATTTATTCATTTTTCATAAGAATAAGATTTAAGTTATATCATAATGATATTACAAATATATCATATTAATTGATAATTGCCAAAAATATCATTAAATTTCATCCATTCAATTTATGAATATGTAAAAATTGCTATTTAAAAATACCTATACCCGCATTTTTTTTAGGGATTTTTTTTCATAATTATAATAATACATCCAATCGGTTTGTTTTTTTTGGATGATTAATAATATAATTTACATTTACCACGATTAATCGCACATTTTATTTATTTACTATCTAAAAAAATTAATTATTATGCAAACTAATACATATTCAATATGTTCTAAACATATTAAATCCAATTATATACTATTCCTTGTTTTCCTTCTAATATCAGCCTCTGGGATTGCACAAACCGGCGAAGAGAAACCTGAAATAAAAGAAGAAGAAGAGAGAGAAGAAAAAAAATTCGAAAAAATTAAAAAGAATTTCACCTTTAATGGGAGTGCAGATGTCTATTTCAGAACAAATATTGGCGCACCTAACGGAGGTGAATACCATCAGGCCCCTGGTACATCTTTCGCTAACGGAAATGGATTCTCCATTGGAATGGCTAATGCCATTCTAGCTTATAATGGAAAAAAAGTGGGTGCAGTAGCTGATTTGGTATTTGGACCAAGAGGTACCGATGCTGTTTTCGGATCTTTACAATGGGATCTAGATGGCGACGGCACCGCTGACTTAGGAAACAGTTCTCAAATAATTAATCAATTATATGTATACTGGAATGTTACTGACAAAGTTACATTGACATTTGGAAATTTCAACACATTCTTGGGCTATGAAGTCATTTCTCCAGTAGGAAACTTCAATTACTCTACTTCCTATATGTTCTCTTACGGGCCTTTTTCTCATTCTGGTTTAAAAATGGATTGGGCAATCAACGATGATTGGTCATTTATGGCTGCCATAATGAACGACAATGATTTTACGAATTTCAACCCGACGAACAACTATACTTTAGGAGCTCAAATTGGATTTAAAGGCACATATTTAAACTTCCTTTACGGACCCCAATTTCAAGTAGACCTGACGACCGGTTTTGATATTACTGATTCATTCTATTTTGGTCTTAATTCAACTTACTATAAAAACAACGATGACGACGGTTCGTTTTATGGCGTGGCAATCTATCCGCAACTTCAAACTTCTGAATCATTTGTAATTGGCTTCAGAGCTGAATATTTCGGGGAAGGTGACTATGGTGTTGGTGCCATAGGTGAGTATGATGACGATGGAAGGGCAAACGTATTTGAATTCACTTTAACAGGAAATTACGCCATTGGAGATTTAATGCTCATCCCTGAATTCAGAATTGACACCACTAGTGAAGATACATTTTTAAATGATGATCTTGAGCCGACCGCATCTTTAACATCCTTTCTAGTAGCAGCTGTATACAAATTTTAAAATATATTTAATCATGAAAAAAATTGAAGCAATTATCAGAAAATCAAAATTTTCTGATGTAAAATGTGCCTTACACGATGTTGGAGTTAATTTCTTTACTTATTGGGATGTTACCGGGCAGGGCCATGAAAAAGAAGGTCATGTTTATCGTGGTGTTACCTACAGTACGAGTGACATCCAACGCAGATACTTGTCTTTTGTTGTAAACAACGATTTTGAAGAGGCAACCATCAATGCAATAATTGAATCAGCCAAAACTGGAGATGTTGGAGATGGAAAAATATTCGTGTCTGATGTTAAAGAATCTTACAGGATCAGGACGGGAGAAAAAGGTGGTGATACCTTAAAATAATAATCAATCAATTTAAATTTTAACAAATTATATTATGGAATTACTGACTATAAATAATGTATGGATGATGATCTGTACGGCTCTCGTTTTTTTTATGCACCTGGGATTTTCCCTATTAGAAATTGGATTAACGAGACAAAAAAATACAATAAACATTTTATTTAAAAACATATTTATTATTACCGTTGGATTACTACTATATTGTTTAGTTGGTTTTAATCTGATGTATCCGGGATTTGGAGAGGGATCTTCAGGATTTATCGGTTTTGCAGGGTTTGGATTAGACGCAGTGGCAGCTGCAGATTTAGCCTACAATCAAGGCTATACCTATTGGACAGATTTCTTATTTCAGGCAATGTTTGCGGCAACAGCAGCCACTATCGTCTCAGGAGCCGTAGCCGAGCGTATCAAAATTGTACCCTTTATGATTTTTGTAATAATATATGTTGGAATAATATATCCTTTAGCAGGCTCATGGAAATGGGGTGGAGGATTCCTTGATATGAGAGAAACTCCATTCTATGACTTCGCAGGTTCTACCCTGGTACACTCAGTAGGTGGATGGGCAGCCTTAATAGCAGTATGGCTGCTAGGTTCACGAATTGGAAAATATGATAAACATGGTAAACCAAAAGCTATTCCAGGACACAATATACCCCTGGCAACTGCTGGAGTATTAATTCTATGGTTAGGTTGGTTTGGGTTTAACGGTGGATCAGTATTGTCTGCAGAGCCTGGAGCAACATCATTAGTATTAGTAACAACTTGTTTGGCCGCCGCATCCGGGGGAGTAGTAGCTTTTATAGTGTCTGCTTTGAAATATAAAAATTTGGATCTTACCATGTTCTTAAATGGTATTCTCGGTGGCTTGGTTGGTATTACCGCTGGTGCAGATCAAATGAGCCCAACAGATGCAATATTAATTGGAGGGATTGCCGGTGCTATCATAGTATTTGCGGTTGCTTTTATTGACAGATTAAGATTAGATGATCCGGTCGGAGCCATTGCTGTACATCTGGTTTGTGGTATATGGGGAACATTGGCCGTTGGTATATTTGGTAACTTAGCTAGTGGAGCTCAGTTAGTTAGCCAGATGATTGGCATTGTATCCTATGCTGCTATTTGTACCGTATCAACTTTTGTTATCTTATTCACATTGAAGAAAACTGTTGGAATAAGAGTCTCCGAAAAAGAAGAACTGGAAGGGCTAGATTCGCATGAACATGGTATTTCTGCTTATGCTGATTTCGCATTAAGAGAACACTAATATCGTTTTTTGTACATAAAATGAGGCTTTGTTCTTGAGAACAAACCCTCATTTTTTATATCTTTGTTTCTCTAAAATAAGTAACATGCAAAAACGAATTAGTTTATTTTTCGCTATAATTTTTTCTCTAAATGTTGCTCAGGCAATAAGCAATCCTAACTGGGGTACAACTGGTCATAGAACGATAGGTGAAATAGCTCAAAAACATTTAAACAAAAGAACATCTAAGGACATAAAAAAAATACTCCAAGGCGAAAGCTTGGCTTTTGTTTCAACTTACGGGGATGAGATAAAATCTGATAAGGACTACAGGAAATTTGAAACATGGCACTATGTCAATTTCCCCTTTGACACTAAATATGAAAACTCGATAAAAAATCCAAAAGGAGATATTATAGTTGGGATAGATCATTGTATCAGCGTTCTTAAAAATATTAATTCAACAGATGCGGATAAAAATTTCTATCTAAAATTATTAGTACATCTTATTGGTGATCTGCACCAACCACTTCATGTAGGCAGGGCCGAGGATAGAGGAGGAAATGATATCAAAGTAAAATGGTTTTATAAGGGTTCAAATCTTCATCGGGTTTGGGATAGTGATATGATCGAATCTTGGAATATGAGTTATACTGAGCTGGCCTTGAATACGAAAAAAATATCAAAACAACAACTTAATGCCATACGGCAAGGCGATATTTTGGATTGGGCCTATGAATCTCAAAAATTAGCTAAAATGGTCTATAGTTCGGCAAAAAAAGGGGATGATTTAGGCTATAAATACTCCTATGAATATTTTCCTACGGCAAGTGTCCAAATACAAAAAGCAGGAATCAGGCTGGCAAAGATTTTAAATGAGATTTACAGTTAGTTAACCGTATTTTTTGGTACATACCAATTACGGGATCAGCCAATATATTGATTGAAGATTAATTGATCAGCCGTTTTAATATTTTTTATATAAGTGAGATTTTCCAATTTTACATTTATTAAGACTATGTCAGAAGCTATAACAACAGCATCCCATTTTCTAAGGTTTTTCATTGGAAATTTCTTTAAAAGGAAAGGAAGACTTTAATCATCCATTAATTATCATCAATTAAAATTTGATCCACAAAACCACTAATGCTAAAAATAATTGCAACTGTTTTAGTAACTGACATCTAGCTCTGATTAGTTAATCCTAACTCTAAATCAAAAAATATAGAGTTAGTGAATTCAAATTTTCGTTATTCAAGTAATAAAATAGATATTTTAGCGTTTTAATGGCTAATCACTATTAAATAATTGTACAATGAAATTGAATGTTGTAATAAAAGCAATAGTCATCCTATTTTTAGTAAGCTTCACTACCCTAAGTGAAACCTCTGTTGATACTCCGCCATTACACCAAGATTTTGTTTACTTAAAGGATATGATGCCAAATTTAAGGTCTGATCTAAGATATTACGGATCTAATAATTTTGTTGGCCAAAGAATAGCTGGGTACAATGCACCTAAATGTATATTGAGTAGAGAAGCAGCTGAGGCATTACAAAAAGTGCAACAGGAACTTGAAAGAATAGGTTTTGGATTATTAATATACGATGCATATCGCCCACAACAAGCCGTGGACTATTTTATTGGTTGGGCTCAGGATGACAGCGATACTCTAATGAAAGAAGAATTTTACCCAAATGTAAATAAGAAGGATCTGTTTAAAGAAGGATATATTTCCAAAAAATCCGGACACAGCCGTGGAAGTACAGTGGATCTGACAATAGTATCCTTAAAAACTCGTCATATTTTGAACATGGGAAGCCCCTATGATCTATTCGATGAGAAATCAAATATTGACTATCCACATATAACAAAAAATCAACACGCATTGCGATTATTATTAAAAAGAAGAATGGAAAAACACGGTTTCAAATCCTATGAAAAAGAATGGTGGCATTTTACATTGATCAATGAACCATTTCCTGAAACTTATTTTAATTTTCCGGTAGAGTAATAATTATTGACCGCATAAAAAAATACCTTGACTTTCATCAAGGTATTTTTTTTTCAATTCATTTTGGAATTAATTCATCAAATCATAACTTCTTTTAATAAAATCTGTCAACTCTTTTCCTTGTAACAAATTTTGAGAAAGTCTGGCCAAATCTAACGCCTGATTAATATATTCCGTTCTTTTTCCCTTGGCCTTCAATATTTTTTGCATTAACTCATTATTTGTGTTTACCACCAAGTTATACATTTCAGGGAAATTTCCCATACCCATCATACCACCGCCACCAGTTTGCTGCATCTCTTTCATACGTCTCATGAACTCAGGTTGCGTAATAATAAATGGATTCGAATTTGAATCCAAAGCTTCAAGTTGTACCGTATATTTCTCCTTAGGTACTATTTCTTCAATAAAAGTCTTTAATTTTCCTTGATCATCATCGCTCAGTTTCGAGACTTGATCTTCTTCTTTTTGAATAAGTTTATCTATAGAATCCGCATCTACCCGAGCAAATTTAATTTTCTCGTTATCGCCTTCCAATTTTTGAATAAGATGCGATACAATTGGTGAATCCAACAGTAACACTTCATACCCTTTACTCTCAGCCTCAACAATAAAACTATGTTGTTCCTCAGCATTGGTCGCATATAAAACTATCAGGTTCCCATCTTTATCTGTTTGTGCAGCAGTTGTCTTTTTCTTTAATTCTTCAAAAGTAAAATACTTATCATTTACCGTTGGAAACAAAGCAAATTTTTGTGCTTTTTCAAAAAATTTAGGTTCTGAAAGCATACCATACTCAATAACTATCTTAATATCATTCCATTTCTTTTCAAATTCTTCTCTGTCATTTTTAAACAAAGAACTCAACTTATCCCCCACTTTTTTAGTGATGTAAGACGCAATTTTTTTAACAGCTCCATCAGCCTGTAGATAGCTTCTTGATACGTTCAAAGGAATGTCCGGCGAATCAATAACACCGCGTAACATCTGTAAAAACTCAGGTACAATACCTTCTACATTGTCTGTTACAAACACCTGTTTCTGATACAATTGTATTCTATCCTTTTGTATATCAATATTAGTGGTCAGCTTTGGAAAGTACAAGATTCCGGTTAAATTAAACGGATAATCCACATTCAAATGAATATGAAATAATGGTTCTTCAAATTGCATTGGATACAATTCATGATAAAATTCCTTATAGTCGTCATCTTTTAAATCACTTGGTTGTTTAGTCCAAGCCGGATTCGGATTATTAATGAAATCATCAACTGTGATCATTTTTTGATCCTCCGTAGTTTCTTTACCGTCTTTATCCTTTGTAGTTTTCGGTTTATGCTTGGGATCAGCAATTTCTTTAGTTCCATATTTTATAGGAACCGGCATGAATTTATTATATTTCAATAATAATTCTCTAATTTTATGATCTTCTAAAAACTCTATAGAGTCGTCATCTACATGAATAATTATTTCAGTACCTCTTTCCTTTTTATCCGATTTCTTTAATGAATACTCAGGCGACCCATCGCATATCCAATGTGCAGCATCCTCATCTTCCTTATAAGACTTAGTGAGGATCTCTACTTCACGAGCCACCATAAAGGCGGAATAGAATCCTAATCCAAAATGACCAATAATTCCTGAATCATTTTTTTCATCTTTATATTTCTCCAAAAATTCATCCGCACTGGAAAAAGCGATATCATTAATATATTTTTTAACTTCTTCCCTGGTCATCCCAATTCCTTCGTCGATGATGTGAATTTTCTTTCCTTCCTTGTCAATTTTAACCTCGATCTTAACATCGTCAAGATTTCCCTTAAACTCACCAATAGAAGACAGATGCTTCAATTTTAATGTTGCATCGGTTGCGTTAGACATTAACTCTCTCAAAAATATTTCGTGATCTGAATATAAAAATCTTTTGATCAGTGGAAATATATTTTCAACAGCTACATTTATTTTTCCTTTAGCCATAATTATTTTGTTTTTATTTAAATTATTACCCAATTACTCTTTCAAAAAAAATACCAAATTTTATTAAGTGACAAGTTGACATATAAAAAATAAAGATTTTTAATAATACAGCAATTCAATAAATAATTAATGTTTAATACTATTCTTAGCATGATAAATTTAAATGGTTAACTTTGATTAACCGATCCAATAATAACTAATAAAATAATTAATGTATAATTCTAAAATTACAGGTCTTGGGTTCTATGTTCCTGATAATATTGTAACAAACTATGATTTAGAGAAAATCATGGACACTGATGATGCATGGATACAAGAAAGAACTGGTATTAAAGAACGTCACTGGATTTCTGAGGGCAGCAATGAAACAACCGCAAGCATGGGAGCAGAAGCTGCCAAAATAGCTATTGAACGATCGGGTTTAAAAAAGAGTGAAATTGATTTTATAGTATTTGCCACGCTCAGTCCTGATTATTATTTCCCTGGATGTGGTGTTCAAATACAGGAGATGCTGCAGATGGATACCATTGGTGCTATTGACATTAGAAATCAATGTTCGGGTTTTATTTATGCACTGTCTACGGCAGATCAATTTATTAAAACAGGCATGTATAAGAATATCTTAGTGATTGGGTCAGAATATCACTCTAACGGCTTGGATAAAACAACTCGGGGAAGAGCAGTTTCGGTAATTTTTGGTGATGGAGCAGGTGCATGTATCTTGTCGAGAACAGAGGACAATAAAAAAGGTATCTTATCTTCCCACCTTCATAGTGAGGGTAAATACGCTGAAGAGCTAGTGGTTATTTCTCCAAGCATCAAGCATTGGGTTCCTGAAATAATTGATTCCAAAGGTGAGGATATATCCTATTATCCATACATGAATGGCACTTTTGTTTTTAAAAATGCAGTAATCCGATTTAGTGAGGTTATTCAGGAAGCCCTGGCTGCTAACAATTTATCTGTTAGTGATATAGACCTTTTTATTCCACATCAGGCGAATTTAAGGATCTCTCAATTTGTACAGCATAAATTCAAGTTGCGAGATGATCAGGTCTATAATAATATTATGAGCTATGGGAATACAACTGCAGCGTCTATAATCATAGCCTTAACGGAAGTTTGGGAAATGGGTAAAATAAAAGATGATGACATCGTATTATTGGCCGCATTTGGTAGTGGTTTTACCTGGGGATCTGTTCTGATTCGATGGTGACACCAATAGATTAAATAAAATATTGTCTTAGGCTATTCGTCTTTTATCTCAGGTTTTAAAGCAGGCTGTTCCGTGCTAACCAATTCTCCATCTACATAATTTTCCCATGTTCCAACACGCATATCGTCTTTAAAAGGACCTTTCTTTATCAAATCGCCTGTTTTTCTACTATAATAAATTGCCATCCCATTTAGTTTTCCTCGGGAATAATTGAAATCATTATACAATAGTCCTTTTATGGAATATTTTTTATAATTGCCATCAATTAAGCCATTCTTATAACTTGTTATTTCTGTCAATTCACCATTTGGATAAAAGGTATTATACACACCATTCAATTTCCCATCCTTGTAATTCTCTTCACTCATTATGGATTTTCCATCGCTGTGAAAGAATAACCACTTCCCTTCTCTATTTTTACCATTCATTAATCCTTTGCTTTCCAATATACCTGCCGTTGTAAAAAATTGTACTTCCGCCAAATCGTCATTTTTATGATATTCTTTTACAATAATTGGATTATCAGAACTGGATGCAGAGTAATATTTAAAAGTACCGACTTCCTTTCCATGGTCAAATGTTCCAATATATCTTATTCTATTGTTTGTGTAGTGCTTTTTCCAAACCCCTTGACGCTTTCCATTGGAATCTACCTGGTTCACTCCTCCTTGTGCATGAAGAGTTTGAAATAACGGACTGATGGTTAAAATTGCTATTAAAACAAATTCATAATGTTTTTTCATATTTTTTAAACTGTAAAAAGGGATTAATGTTGTGTGAATAAAATTAAACCATTCAATTTTAAATGTAAAAATAGAAAAATTTATATTTTTGGAACAAAATTTATTGTGATGCGCGGATCAAATTTTTGGTTTTATACTATAATGGTGATTGTAATTCTGCATTTTATTGTAGGATTTGCTTATCTAATTTTTAAATTATCTCCTAAAAAAGGGGATAAAAAAAATAGACCCGAAAATGAATAAGTCGGATTTATTGATGCAAATTAACTCTATGCCCAATGGCAAGAGAATGTACAGGGATGTTGTGACAAAATTTGTAATAGATAATGAGGAAACAATTCCATTTTTAGTTGAAATGACTTTTGGAGATCAAAAAAAAGTTGCGATAAGATCCTCATGGATCTTAGAATTGGTTTGCCTTCAAAACTTAAATTTCTTAGCTTCCAGAATAGATTATTTTATAGAAAATATTGACAGACCATCTGACGAAAGCATATTACGCCCTTTAGCTAAAATTTGTTTTCTAATTGCTGAGGCCTGCTATTCCGATACTGATAATCAAATTAGATCAAAGGTTACTGAACTACATAAGAATAAAATTATTGAGGTTGCTTTTGACTGGCTAATAAATAGGCATAATGTGGCAAATCAAGCATATGCTATGGATACATTATTCTTATTTGGAAAAGAATTTAATTGGATATCAAATGAACTGAAACTAGTTTTAGAAAAACACATTATAAATGGTAGCCCGGGATATCAAGTCAGAGCAAAGCGTATACTAAAAAAGTTAAATTTTTAAGAATTTTAAAGATTCTAATGGCAGAAAAATCTTATTTTTGCACTTTATAAAAAAATGTCAATCGAATGAATCTTACAAGCCTGAATGCTATCTCACCAATTGATGGTCGTTATCGAAGTACAGTTGCTGCGATAGCGCCTTATTTTTCGGAGGAAGCGCTCATCAAGTACAGAGTGAAAATTGAAATTGAATATTTCATAGCATTGTGTGAAGTTCCATTAACTCAATTAATGGATTTTGAACATTCCATTTATTCCGATTTGAGAAATATTTATATTAATTTCTCATCTGACGATGCGCTAAGAATTAAAGAAATTGAAAAAATTACCAACCATGATGTAAAGGCTGTAGAATATTTCGTTAAAGAAAAATTTGATCTATTAGATCTTGATCGCTATAAAGAATTTATCCATTTTGGATTGACTTCCCAGGATATAAATAACACTGCGGTTCCTCTTTTAATTAAGGACGCTTACTTGAATGTATATGTCCCTGATCTCAATGCCGTTATAGAGAAATTAGACGATCTATCCAAGCAGTGGGAATCTGTTTCTATGCTCGCAAAAACTCACGGTCAACCCGCATCACCTACCAGATTGGGAAAAGAAATTAATGTGTTTTCGGAACGAATCAAGCAACAGTTTAATTTGCTGAGCACCATACCAATGGCTGCTAAATTTGGTGGAGCTACCGGAAATTTTAATGCGCATAATGTGGCTTATCCAAATTATGATTGGAAAAAATTTGGTACTGATTTTGTTGAAAACAACTTAGGATTAAAGCATTCTTACCCTACGACGCAAATCGAACATTACGACCATTTGGCAGCATTTTTTGATGGACTAAAACGAATAAATACCATTCTCATAGATTTAAACAGAGATGTTTGGCAGTACATTTCCATGAACTATTTCAAACAAAAAATTAAAAAAGGTGAAATTGGTTCATCGGCCATGCCACATAAGGTAAACCCTATAGATTTTGAAAATTCCGAGGGAAATTTGGGTCTTGCAAATGCAATATTCGAGCATTTATCAGCGAAATTACCTATTTCTCGATTACAACGTGATTTAACAGACTCTACAGTCCTTAGAAATGTTGGGGTACCTTTTGGCCACACATTAATAGCCATGTCATCAACACTTAAAGGATTGAATAAACTTTTGTTGAACGAAGCAGTAATAGCTGAGGATCTGGAGCGAAATTGGGCAGTTGTGGCGGAGGCAATTCAAACGATCCTTCGACGTGAATCGTATCCAAATCCGTATGAGGCGTTAAAACGACTGACAAGGACGAATGAAAGTATAACAAAGAAATCTATTGCCAATTTTATAGAGACACTAGATGTGTCAAATGAGATTAAAAATGAATTGAAAGCGATCACACCAAGTAATTACACAGGAATTTGATGTGAAGGTAATTAATTTGGTTAACTTGATAATAATACAATTAAGTCCTTATGTATCGAGCCTATATTATGTTTTTTTTACTGTTAACCTCCTGTAACGAAACACCTGGATCTATACCAAATAATTTTAAAATTGGCAAGTACAAAACTATTTTGGAGGATGGTGATATCACATCCTATGCGGAGAGAAATGATTCTATTCAGATAGAATCATACGATAATAAAAAAGATACTTTTAATATTAGATGGATAAATAGTTTTGAGTATGTATTATTAAAGAAAAATCCAAAATCGAAATTAGATAGTACTCCTTTTCATGTAAAAATAACCGCAGTTAAAAAAGATTCTTATAATTTTAAGGCTTATTATAAAGGATCAAATTTCAAACAAAAAGGAAAGGCCCTAAAACTTAATTGAAAGCAAGAATCTTTGACAAAAAAGTAAACAATGGAAATATTTTTACATCCCGATGCATGGATAGCATTGCTCACACTTACTTTTTTAGAGATAATTTTAGGTATCGATAATATTATCTTTATCTCTATTTCTGCAAGTAAACTTCCAAAAAATCAAATTAAAAAAGCAACAAATATTGGACTATTATTTGCTATGCTGTTTAGAATATTGCTCCTTTTTGGTATATCCTACTTAATAGCAATGAAGAGCTCCATCTTCACAATTAATTTATCCTGGATCCAAGCCAGTGTTACAGGTCAAAGTCTTATTCTTTTAGCCGGTGGTATTTTTTTATTATATAAAAGCACACATGAAATTCACCAAAAAGTAGAGGGCATTGGACCTGATGATTCAGAATCGAAAAATAAATATAAAAAGGTGTCTCTAACAGGTGTTGTATTTCAAATTGTTTTGATAGATATCATTTTTTCATTCGATTCTGTTTTGACCGCTGTTGGCATGACAAGTGGCATTGACGGTGCCCTTATCATTATGGTCACCGCAGTGATCATTTCAATTCTTATTATGATGATATTTGCGGTTCCGGTGGGAAAATTTGTAAACAATCATCCAACTATTCAAATGCTCGCGCTCTCTTTTTTAATTTTAATTGGTTTTATGCTGGTTACAGAAAGTGCTCATTTGTCTAATGCCGAAATTTTTGGTCAACATGTAGGTGCCATACCAAAGGGCTACTTATATTTTGCAATCGCTTTTTCTTTAGGGGTGGAAGCTCTAAATATGAAAGTACGCAAAAATAGGAGTCCAGTTAAATAGTTGATTTTCAGACTAAATATCCGCAGATTTCATTAAAAAAACGACTAAATTCGCTGCTGTGTAGGATTTTTGCACTACATTTGTATCAAATTGCTAAATTTAAATCCCCTTGCTATGAAAAGAAAACTACTTTTTTCGTTTTTCGTGCTATTTACTGTTTTTTACTCAAATGCCCAGGTTATTGATATCATGGGTCTAGGAGTACATGGTAAAGTTAGTGCTACTTTAGAATTGACCAATATTGACAATATAGATCATGTTGACGCCGTTGCAGTGTCAAAAGGTTTATATGAAACTCCTCCACCTGATGGTGTTTTATTTGATAATAATAATAATAATGATCAGGCTTCTGCCTGGAGTGCTGTTGTTGAACATAATTCAACGGATAATGACATATCAGTTGGTTACTATTCAAGATCATTTAATATTTTAACTGATAAAGATATAAATGCAACAATTAATATTAAAGATTATATCCATTCATTTTATGTTTATGTCTATAGAGATATACCCGATGCTCAATATATAAGTTTCTCAAATTTAAAGACATCCTTTATATTCCACAATGGCTCAAGTGATCCGGTAGAATATGATATACCGATTAACACTGCACCTTCTGCGAGAGATATTTTGGTTAAAATTCCGATTACGGAATTAGATGATACAGAAAGAATGATGGTAATTGATATCGATGCCGGATCTGTATCG
>PVMS01072686.1_pt1 | contig 37972 bp, 27 predicted proteins | sample 1853461 | NCBI WGS metagenome assembly PVMS01 (sample SAMN08582032, study PRJNA380276) | Marine sediment metagenome, whole genome shotgun sequencing project. | isolation source: ocean sediment barecode stripped | collected 2017
GGCTGGATGACGGGGACCGAGTCCCCCCAATGAACCAGATCAGGCGACCAGGATAGCCAGATACACCAGGGGTTGATTTCCGAGTGTGGTCGATCAAGTCGCGCGTAACGACCATTAAAGGTGTCCGGGAATATCACCACGTTACGCATATCGGATTGACTGATTAACGATATCCTCTCGACGGTCTTGAAGTCGCGAGTGACTGCAAGTCCGATTCTTACGCCAAACCTGGAATAAGCACTATAGGTAATGTAATGCTCGTCACCCATCGAACAGATTCGGGGATCCTCGACACCGTACTCCTCGTGCGCAGCAAAACCAATTTCGCTGGACGGTTCCATGAAAGGTCCGGGATCTGCTTTGAACTTGTAGCCGTCGTCGCTGCGTGCGACGCCAATAATCGATCGACCGTTCCGTAAGTGCGAGCGAAACAACAGGATGTACTGCCCGTTAAATTGTGTTGCTGCCGCGTTGTGAACCGTCTCCACCGGGTAGGGAATGTCGCGTTTCGTGAGGATCGGATTGCCCTCGTATCGCGTTACTAATGGCTTATCGATCATTGCGCGCCCCCTTGTTTAGAATTTGCTCGTAAACGCGAACATAGTCGCGTGCCATACGAGCGCTGGTAAATCGCCGTTCAACATCGGCCCGGCAAGCGGATCGGTCGATTGTCCTGATCGCTGATACCGCCTTAACCGCGCCTTCAACGTCGTCAACCAGGTAGCCCGTTTCGCCGTGTTGAACCAGTTCTGGCATTGACCCACGCCGAAATGCAATAACAGGTGTTCCGCAGGCCATGGACTCAATAAGACTCAATCCAAAGGGTTCGTCGAAACTGATCAGGTGCAACAATGCCAGCGCCCCACCCAGCATGTCCGGTTTGCGATCAGGTCCGACGGAACCAAGATACTCCACTGTCGTGCCATCAATATGAGGCTCCACTTCGGTCTTAAAGTAATCGCGATCCTGAATTATGCCGGCAATCACCAGCTTGATGCCTGCGCGTTTTGCTACTTCGATTGCCTCGCGCACGCCTTTCTCTGGATGGATCCGACCGAAAAACAGGAGGTACGTACCTGCAGCACCGGAAAAAGCGAATTGCTCTATATCAATGCCGTGATGAATGGTGGCTGCGTAATCGAGCTCCGGCGACTTATCGGACTCACTGATCGCTACATAGTGGCCACGAGCATTGTATTTTTTGTAGACGGGGATGATCGCAGATGACGAGAAACCATGGATAGTGGTTACGACAGGAGTCTTAACCAGGCCCGAGTAAGTCAGCGGCAGAAAATCGAAGTGATTATGAATCAGGTCAAAATCGGCTGAGCGCTCGAAGACCTCCGAAATATGCAGACACTCAGCAACCTTCGGGTCAACGGAAGAGTCTTCGGAATATGGGTGCGGGCATACGGCGATCAGTTTCGCGCTTGTCTGGGAATCCCCGGTGGCGAAAAGCGTTACGTCCAGCCCCAATTGAACCAATTCTTCCGTGAGAAGGCTCACCACGAACTCCCAGGGGCCGTAGTGGCGGGGCGGAGTTCGCCACGAAACGGGACTGAGGACGGCGATACGAATGGATATGCTCCGGTTGCTAATGTTCAAAAGTGAGATCTGGAGCGTGGGCCTGATTAGATGCCGCGCCTATAATCCTTGAGATCTTTTTCCAGACCAGTAACCTGTGAATATTGTTAGTCAGATGGCACTAGTGCGCAATCATCATATGAGAGTTATTGAGAAACGCAAGCAGCTGGTTAAGCGGCACCCGTCCTTGTTGGGCGCCGAGAGCTCCCGCGTAATTACGCGGCTGCATGTCCCGGGTGACAAAATACGTACCAGGGCACTGATTGAGCGGGTTGTAAAGCTCGACGATGACGATGTACACGACCTGCTCGAGGGCGTAATGGAGGATTTTGCGGCGCGTCATCGAAATTTTCGAGCGGTTCTCGAACGAAACTTCGAACGTATTGCAGAACACGTCCGGAAACGGCTCTCCTTGTCGTCCGAGCAACGCCTCTTGCTTGGGGCCTATTTCACGCAAGAGTACTCGGTTGAGTCAGCCGCATTTTTTAATCCGTCAATTATTTCCCACCCAGATCAGAAAGGCGTTGACAAGGGATCGCTGCGATTCATCATGAGTTTCCGGGCGACAGGTGAAGGTCATATTTCCTCTATTGAATTTCGTAGCGGAATCATTGACACAAACAACGACATCTACTTTGATCCCGTCAGCCGATACGTGGCCACGCCCGAGATACACACGGACCCTGTCTATCACCGCCTTCATTTTCGACGCAAGCTCGAAGAGATAGGTGCACGTGACCGTGTCATGAATCAACTCCTTGAAGGCCTGAAAGAAACATTTACCTTCGGTGAACTGGAACAGCAGATCAAAAAACTGCGCTCGACCAAGTTTCGTCTGGCCGACAAGCAGCATGCAATCGATACGGCCCTGTGGCTGGCTCGCTCGAACTACGAGGTGATATTTCGCCCTGAGGAGCCCATCTCCGAGAGAGTGTTATTTCCCGTGACCGAAAACGAAAGCTCAGGCATTGAGGACGCACGATTTGTGCGTTTCGTCGATGACGATCGATCAGTCACTTATTATGCGACCTACACCGCATACAATGGGTTTTCCATACTGCCGCAGATTCTTGAAACCACTGATTTCCTGACGTTCAAGATTCACACACTAACTGGTGAAGGCGTACACAATAAGGGTATGGCGCTTTTTCCAAGGAAGATAAACGGCCAATATGTAATGTTGTCGCGCCAGGACGGCGTCAATAACTACATCATGTTCTCGGACAGTCTTCGTTTCTGGAATGAAGCGCAGCTGCTGCAGGAGCCGGTTCATCCATTCGAGTTTATCCAGGTAGGAAATTGTGGCTCGCCGGTGGAGACCCCAGAGGGATGGATCGCACTGTTCCATGGCGTCGGACCGATGCGCAGGTACAGCATCTGGGCCGAGCTACTGGACCTTGACGATCCGTCGAGGGTCATCGGTCGGCTCGATGACCCGATATTGACCCCTGACGAACATGAACGGGACGGCTACGTGCCCAACGTGGTCTATTCCTGCGGCAGCATGATTCATACGGACACGCTTATCGTTCCGTATGGTGTCGCCGATCAACGATGCAAAGTCGCCACGGTCTCGATTACAGAGTTGCTACGCCGATTCAAAGATAATCCTCAAGCCTAGATTACCTAGTGCGGTTTTCGAGCAGGTCCTTTTGCAACCCTGGTTTCGCAGAATCCAGATTCTTTCCAGTCAAACCACGGAGATTGTAAATGGCGATCAGGGATTTCAGGTATGACAGAGTTGACTCCGCCCCCTGATTTTCGTTTACGCCGTCCCGCATGAGTCCATCGCGGCAGCCGCCGCTGGTATGGTCGTAAAGCTTGATATGCCGATCGTTTTTCCCGAGAAACCAGTTAAAGCTGGTCGATGCCAGCTGTACCCATTCCTCACGCTGGGTGCATGCATAGGCTTCGAGACAGGCACCAATCATGGCGGCCGCCTCGAGAGGTTGTTGATCGTATTGTGCTTTACTTCCAGCCTTCGGATACCAGCCCTGATTGCCTACTGGTGCGAACCATCCGCCGGATGGTTCGATCTGGATGTCTCGTAACCATTCGAGCACACGGAGACCGGTCGTCACCATGTCATCATCGTTGATGATGCGACCACAGGCCATCAGCGCCTGGGGTAGTCGTGCATTGTCATAGGCCAACATCTCCTCGTGCCATTGCCAGTCGTTGCTGGCATATTCCTTGAATCGGGCCAGGATCCTGCAGCCCAACGACCCAAGTTGCTCACGAACCTGGTGGTCGTCATCGTGCTGGCGGAGGTAGGCCTGCATGCCAAGAACAGGGAAGGCGATCGCACGGGAATCCGAAAAGGATGCAAGTGCTGGCAGCGCGTCGTGGAAGAGCTTGGTCGCGAGAGCGACCTGACCGGGGTTCCGCCCCCAGCCAGCCACCACGCCTAGGGCCCACACCGCGCGCCCGTGAGAGTCTTCGGATCCGATGGACTCCAGCCATTGACGTTCATAGGACATGAAATTGCGAAAGCGCCCGGTCTCCGGATCGAAAGCATCATCCAGAAAACTGAGATAGATCGACGACAATTCGGTTAGTGAAGAGTCGGTTCTATCCAGATCATGTGCTCTCGCAGAGACGATAAGTGCGCGAGCATTATCGTCAACACAGTATCCGTGTGCCCGGTTGGGAACGGTAAACTTCGCGTGCTGAATCACACCGGTGTGATCCGTCATACGCCGCAAATGCGCCAGATTAATCCGTGGCAGTCGCTGGTCACGCTGGCTGAGCGTATCCAGCGCCGGCAGATCGTCTGCGGATGCATACTGTGCTTTGGCCCGGGAAAACAAAGCCAGATAACGGCGGCCCATTTCTTTCATCACCATAGGCCGCGCATAGTCATATGCGGCCCGGCGCATCCTGAGGCGCTCCTGCGGGAAGTCCAGAAGTTTATTGATTTCCTCGGACAAAGCTGTGGAGTCTTTGAATGGTACGATCCTGCCGCGCCCATCAGCCAACATTTCCTGCGCATACCAGTAGGGAGTGGACACGATGGCTTTGCCGGCGCCCACCGCATAGGCCAGTGTTCCGGACACAACCTGAGCCTCGTTAAGATACGGGGTGACGTAGATATCGGCAGCCCGAATGATCTCAATCAATTCATCGCGCTCCAGGAACCGGTCAAGAAATACAATGTTGTCGCCGACGCCCAATTCCTTTGCCCGATGATGCAGGCCCAGGCGGTAGTCCTCGCCGCTTTCCGCTTCGCAATGCGGATGGGTGGCACCAACCATGTAGTAGATTACGTCCGGATGTGAGCTGATAATTCCTGGCAAGGCATCGATCATAAATTCAATACCTTTGCCCGGTGAGAGCAAGCCGAACGTCAGGATGATCGTTTTGTCACCTGCCCCGAGTTTGCCCTTGCAGGGATCCGGATCCAGAAACGGAACATCAGGGATTCCATGCTGAATCAGAGTGATCTTGCTTTCCGGAACCTGGTATATGTCTCGAAGAAAATCGGCTGCGCACTGACTTAAAACTACCAGGCTGGCGGAGAGCTCCGCCAGCTGGCTGATGATCTTTCTCTCCTCCGCCAGTGGGTCTCTCAATACCGTGTGCAAGGTAGTAATGAGAGGGCATTTCAGGTTCTGCGCAAGCTCGATAATGAAGCTGCCGCGTTGTCCGCCGAATATTCCGTATTCGTGTTGCAGGCAGACTGCATCCACATTCCTCAGGTTCAGGAAATCGGCAGCGAGACGGTATTCGATCAGTTTGTCCTGGCTGATCTGAAACTTCACGGTGTCCGGGTAAACGTAACCCTGACGCCGATCGTTCATGGCCACGATAGTGCAGTCAATACCTGGATCGTTGTCGGCAATCGCCACTGCGAGATCAGAAGTGAATACAGCGATACCGCAGCGTCGCGGTGGGTATGAGCCGATCAGAGCGATGGATTTGAGAGATTGTGGCATATTGATGGGTGTCCCCTAGCCGGCCATCGTCGATTTCGACGTGGCCAGGTCGAGCGATTCCGGCGATACTTCTGCGTAGTGGCTGAAGTCCATTGTAAAACTGCCGTCACCACCGGTTAATGATTTCAATCGGGAATGGTAATCCTGTATCTCCTTGAGCGGGGCCTGGCCCGAAACCACTATGCGATTGTCGGGAAGCGCTTCGGTACCGCTTACCATTCCGCGCATCGAGGAGAGATCTCCCGTCACTCCACCAGCACATCTGCTCGGCACCGTGATTGTGACGTCGACGACAGGTTCCATGATGATCGGTGATGCCTTGGCAATGGCATCGAGGAACGCCTTCTTACCCGCCTGAACAAACGCGACTTCCTTGGAGTCGACCGGATGATGCTTGCCGTCATAGACCGTTACCTTGATGTCCTGCATCGGGTACCCATAGATGGCCCCGGCGTTCATCACCTGGCGAACACCGGTTTCCACTGCCGGAATATACTGATACGGAATCGATCCACCGACGACGGCGCTGGCGAACTCGAAGCCTGTGCCAGAAGGCAACGGCTCTATCCGCAGGTACACTTCGCCGAACTGGCCGGCACCCCCGGTTTGTTTCTTGTGCCTGTGGTGACCTTCTGCTGCCGCAGTAATGGTCTCGCGATACGCGATTGATGGCAGGGCTGTTTGTACGTCCAGATTATATCGATCGGATATCTGCTCGAGCACGGTACGCAGATGCAGATCACCGAGTCCACGCAGCACGATTTCGTTCAGCGTGGCTATATGTTCTACATACAGAGAAGGATCCTCTGCTTCGGCAGCGTGCAGTGCGTCCGATGTTTTTTGTGCATCCGCATCCCTTGGTGGTTTGATCGCCAGGCCGTACATTGGCCTTGGCAGGCGGATGGAATTCAGATGGAAATGGTCCTCGTCATGTGAGTCATGCAATACAGCGTCGTAGTGCACTTCATTAACACGGGGGATGGCGCAGATGTCCCCGGGCAGCCCAACCTGAATCTTGGTGTGCTCGCCGCCGTTGAGTTTCAGCAGCTGATTTACCTTGATCGGCTTCCGTGCGTCCCCGACAAAGAGCTGATTACCGGGTCGAATCGTGCCCTGGTGAATGCGAAAGACGCCCAGCCGACCTTTGAAAGGATCGATGTTTACCATCACCACATGCGCAATGGCGTGCAGTTCCGGATCAGGCGTAATGACAATTTCCTCGGCGTCGTCACCCTCACCTTTGAGGAATGCAGGTGGGTTGCCTTCGAGCGGGTTCGGCATTAGTCGTTCAAATACCTCGAGTAACTCCGGTATCCCGGCGCCGGTTTTGGCTGAAACAAAACAGATGGGAACGAGGTGGCCGTCGCGCAGCGATTTCTCGAACGGTTCGTGCAATTGGTCCGGTTCAAGGTCTTCCCCTTGCTCCAGGTATACCTCCATCAGGGCCTCATCGACTTCCACTACCTGGTCAATGATCTGTGTATGTGCCGACTCAACGGTGCCAAAAGCAGTATCAGCACCCTTCGGATGAAAAAAACAATCGACAACGCTGTCGCCGTCAGCCGCTGGCAAATTCATCGGCAGGCATTCCGGGCCAAAAGTGGATCGGATCTCATGCAGAAGAGCCTCGAGATCCGCGTCTTCGGCATCGATCTTGTTCACGATGATCATGCGACAATGCCGCTGCTTGCTGGCAGCCTCCATCATTCTTCGGCTGACCATCTCGATTCCGGCCTGGGCGTTTATGACGACCGCAGCCGTCTCCACGGCGGGCAATATGGATAAAGCGCGGCCGATGAAATCCCGGTACCCCGGGGTATCGATCAGGTTGACATGTATACCCTGATGGTCGAAATGGCATATCGACGAATACTGTGAATGGCCAAGTTGTTGCTCGCGCTTGGTGAAGTCCGACACGGTGTCACCACGGTCAACGGAACCACATGTGGTGATAGCGCCACCGGCGTAAAGGAGAGTCTCTGTGAGCTGGGTTTTTCCCGCGTTGCTCGGCCCAACCAGGCACACGTTGCGAATGTCTCCAGAACTATAGGCCATTTGCTTAATCCCCTTGAAAACTCAATAGATCCCGATCCCTGACCCTACCACGGGCAGAAATATGACGAGATAAGGGAATGCCGAAGACGAAAAATCAGAGAAAAACGGCCTGCTTTCGTCAGTTCACCGATCCGTATTGATAAATCGGGGGATTCGCCTGGAATTCTTGCGCCAGTTGCCTGGCATATCGGGTCCAGGTGCAGGGCTCGCAGGTGCAGGCTTCGGAGAGTAGATGTGTTTGCTTGCTGCGCGTTTCAACCAGGTTGATGCTGTAAAGCAAAGAAGCATTCATCGTGTAGGTAGACCTGTTCGCAAAATCAGAGAAACTGTTGAGGCAGCTGAGCCAGTGGCATTCCTGCTGCAGGTCACAGTTGTGGCAGCGATCACAGGATGCGTCAAAAAGGCTCTCGTGCGGACAGTCTTCCAGGTTGATTCTGTCCAAAACAAACAGACGTGGATAGGTTAATGCTTCAAGTAATTGTCGCCGCATGACTGTCTCCCATCATGTTGGTACTACCGATTACTTCAACTTGCCCACCAGTCAAATTAATCCTATTTAAGGCTGCTGTCTATCGTGTTTCGCGACTTCGAACCCTCGGATTACACGTATGTTCAAAGGGTACATTTCGAGCCATTGTTCTAAAGGTACAGAACCGCAAATCGATACATTGATCGCGGTTTTTTGCAGCGTAAGGTACAGAGCTCACGATGCAAAAAGGTACAGTTTCCCGGGCGCAGCCCTGATGGCCGCGCGGCGTACAGGCCAAAGTGAATGGAAGAGACAAGATTTCTTTTCAGGCGGGACCAGACGTGGTGGGTGAAGATTGCAGTACCGCGGACGCTTCGCGATACGCTGGGCTATGATCTGCGTGAATCCCTGCACACTCACAACCTCGAAGAGGCAAGGGCCGCACGTGACACGGTCGTGTCCGGGTTGCGCCAGAAAATCCGCGATGCCAGGGAGCAGCTGAACGAAAGCAGGGCATGCCGGAAGGACGTGGAACCGGACGACGCTGGTGGCTTTGAAATCGTCGCCCGCGAAGATTTTTCCGATGTTACGTTTCTCCTGGAGGTCGATGCGCCACTGCTTGCCCGGGCAGCGAAGCCCGGCCAGTTCGTCATTGTCATCTTGCACAAGCGCGGCGAACGTATTCCTTTGACCATTGCGGATTTCGATCGCGGCAAGGGCACGATTACGCTCGTTATCCAGGCCGTCGGAAAGACCACCTGCGAGATGCAGCAACGCTGCCGCAAAGGGACACATCTTCACGGTCTCGTCGGCCCGATGGGATTTCCCAGTGAGCTTGGAACAAAAAAGGTTGTCTGTGTTGGTGGTGGCCTCGGTGTTGCGCCAATATTCCCGCAACTTCGCGCGTTCAAGGAAAGTGGCGCCTACGTCATAGGCGTTGTCGGATTTCGCAATAAGGACCTGATTTTCTGGCAGGACAAGTTCGAGCAGTACTGCGACGAACTGATCATTTGCACCGACGATGGTTCGGCCGGTATCGAAGGCCGGGTGACGCTCGGTTTGGAAAACGCACTCGACCAACACAGCGATATCGACCGTGTTATTGCGATCGGTCCGCCCATCATGATGAAGGCCTGCGCCGAAACCACGCGACCCAGCGGGATCGAAACCATCGTCAGCATGAATCCTATTGTTGTCGATGGCACCGGAATGTGCGGTGGCTGCCGGGTGACGGTAGGTGACGAAATAAGATTCGCCTGTGTTGATGGCCCGGAGTTCGATGCGCACAAGGTCGACTTCGACGACCTGATGAGCCGCCTGGGACGCTTCCGCGGCGATGAGTCGCTCGCAATGGAAAACTGGAAAGAAGGCCTGGCCTGACATGGTGAAAAAAACCATACGAAATATTCCGCAGGATCGAGCCAGCATGCCGGCACAGGAACCAGCCGTGCGTGCGCACAATTTCGATGAGGTGTCTCTCGGCTATCGTCTCGAAGATGCCCTGGTCGAATGCGAGCGTTGCCTCGTTTGTCCGAAACCGAATTGCGTACCGGCATGCCCGGTGAATATCGATATCCCCGGTTTTATCGTAAAAATTTGCGAAAAAAATTACCGCGGTGCTTATGACATCCTGACGGACTCCACGATGCTGCCGGCGATTTGCGGAAGAGTTTGCCCGCAGGAAGACCAGTGCGAAGGCGTGTGTCCGGTCGGCGACTCCCTGGAGCCGGTGGCCATCGGCCGGCTCGAACGCTGGATTGGAGACATGGCAATCGCCGAGGGGTGGGAGAGCACACCTTACATCGAGCCGAATGGACTCAAGGTTGGCATCGTCGGCTCTGTGCCTGCGGGCATGGCCTGCGCGGCGGACATGGCTAAAGCCGGTTGCGACGTTACCGTTTACGAAGCGTTACATGAGCCTGGTGGCGTATTGCGATACGGCATTCCCGAATTTCGCCTGCCAAACGAAGTACTCGATGGTGAACTCAAGAACCTTGAGAGGCTTGGCGTGAAGATCGAATGCAACATGCTCGTTGGCAGGTTGTTCACGATTGAGCAAATGCTGGACGAGCTCGGATTCGATGCCGTCTTTATTGGCACCGGGGCGGGTTACCCGAGCTTCATGGGAATCGGCGGTGAATCATTGAACGGCGTACTGTCGGCGAACGAATTGCTGACTCGCTGCAACCTGATGGGCGCTACCGAATTCCCGAGGTACGACACTCCGCTGGGCCTCGGCAAGCGCGTTGCGGTCATTGGCTCCGGAAATACCGCCATGGACGCTTTGCGTGTGTCATTGCGGGCTGGCGCGGAGCAGGTCTACTGTGTCTATCGCCGTACCCGAAATGAGAGCCCTGCAAGGGAAGAGGAAATCGAGCACGCCGAAGAGGAGGGCATACAATTCGAGTGGCTTACCGTGCCGGTCGAAGTACTCGGCGATGGCAAGGGCAATGTGCGTGCGATGCGTTGTCAGCGCATGGAACTCGGCGAGCCCGATGACTCGGGCCGCTGTCGTCCGGTACCGATAGAAGGTAGTGACTTCGAGTTCGAAGTTGACACGGTGGTCTATGCGATTGGCACCAATGCCAATCCAATTATCGGCCAGACTTCAAAGATCGCGCTCAACAAATGGGGCTACATAGAAACCGATGACGATCTTGCCACCTCGATGGCGGGTGTATACGCCGGCGGCGACATCGTTACCGGCGCCGCAACAGTCATATTGGCCATGGGCACCGGGCGCCAGGCGGCGCGAAGCATGCAAGCCTATCTCGGCATACGCGATTCGGCTTCGGTCTACCGGCAGGCGCAGGACGGCAGCGACATCAGGATATTCGGAATAGGTTCGATGGAACGAGCGCCCGTCCGCGTTCGCGTGGCATAGGAGTCGGACAATGCCGACAGCGAGACAGCAAAAGACAATAACGCCGATAAGAAAACCGGCGATCGAGATAGACGAACACATCGTCGAGATTCTCAGCGACTCAGGTGAGGGTGCACAAAAGTGCGGGCAGTCATTTGCGGCAATAGCGGCGCGGATGGGCTACGGCATCTGGACGGTGGAGATTATACCAGCGGAAATTCAGCCTCCCGCGCGCAGCATCGATGGAGCCAGCGGCAACAGAGTTCGTTTCGCCAATCGTCGAGTGACCAATGGCGGCGATGAAGCGGATCTCGCGGTGGCATTCAATGAGCAGGTGCTTATCGGTCGGCTGCGGGCAGATGAACTCAAACCAGGCAGTATCATTCTCCTTGAAGACAAGTGGCGCAATGATGATGATCCTTCAGTCGCGGCATCGTATGTCCGAGTCTACGATGAGCTGATTGAGCGCGAATTCAACGTTTACGAAATTCCCATGGAAGTTGAATGCCTCAAGATCGTCCGTGATGCGCGGCGCGGCAAAAACATGTTCGTGCTCGGCCTGCTCAGCAGCATTTACAGCCTCGACACAAGAGCCGCCCATGAGCAGATCCGATTCATTTTCGGTAAAAAAGGCGACCTTGTCGTTACCGCCAATCAGAAACTGCTCGATGCGGGCTTCAAATGGGCCGAAGAAAATCTGGACATCAAGTTCAAGATGGATGCGTCGCCGCTCAAGGAGGCGAATATTGTTGTCAACGGAAACATCTCGCTGGCTCTCGGCATTATGGCCTCGGGCATGGAAGTTTGCGCGATGTACCCCATCACGCCTGCGACCTCGACATCACATTACCTGAGCGACGTATTCGAGAAAGTCGGTGGCGTGGTACACCAGGCGGAAGACGAGATTGCTGCATGCGCATTCGCTATTGGCGCGTCGTATGCCGGCAAGTGCGCTCTGACGATCACGTCAGGACCAGGTTACTCGCTGAAACAGGAGTGTATCGGTCTGGCCGTAATGGCAGAGATACCACTGGTGGTTATCGACGTTCAACGCGGTGGCCCGTCCACAGGTCAACCAACAAAAGCCGAACAGGGTGACCTGCTGACCGCGTGTTTCGGCAGCCACGGAGACGCCCCGAAGGTGGTTATGGCGGCAAGCGACATCGAGGACTGTTTTTATTCGGTCATCACCGCCCGCAAGATCGCAGAGACTTTTAACACGGTTGTCGTGCTGTTATCCGACGCTGCTCTGGCTACCGCGCAACAACCGTTTCCGCGACCCGAGCTCAGCGAAGACTGGCTCGCGCCACCCATCGATCAAAGTCCGGTGGTCAACGGAGACCTGCCCTATGACTGGGATTCCCGCAGCGGCCAGCGGCAGCGCGTCATCCCGGGGCAGCCAAACGGCATGTATACCCTGACCGGCCTGGCGCATGATCGCCGAAGTTGCGTTGCCTACAACCTGCAAACCAACAAGGAAGGTATCCGGCACCGCAGCCTGAAGCTCGCGGCCCTGCAAAAAACAATCAAGACGCCGCCGGTGTTTGGCGACGACAAAGGTGAACTGCTCGTTGTTGGCTGGGGCAGCACGAGGGGTGCCATTGAGGAGGCGGTAACCAGGGTTCGCGCCGATGGTTACAAAGTATCGGCACTGCACCTCAGAATTCTGCAGCCACTGGCATCTGGCATCAAAGAAATACTGCACCGATTCGACAAGGTACTGGCGGTCGAGAATAACTGGGCGGATTCGCTCGATGACGAATTGATTGACGAGGAAAACCGCCGCTACTCGAACCTCGCCTGGATTCTGCGGGCTCGTTGCCTGGTTGATATCGACTGCTGGGGCGAGGTAGGCGAACAGCCAATCAAGCCAGGAACGATTGAAAGAGTCATACGCGAGAGGTTGCAGTGATGTCTGTTCGAGCTTCTGAATTCTTGCGACACGCCGGCGAGGAAGAGCATACGCTCGACGACTACGCCGGGCGCGTGCCGCGCTGGTGCACCGGCTGCGGCGATCTCGCTATTCTCACCGCCGTGCAGCGCGTTTGCCGCGATGAGCAACTGCCACTGGAAAAAATCGTATTTGTATCGGGTATCGGTTGTTCCAGCCGCTTTCCGCATTACATGGGCACCTACGGTTTCCACGGACTGCATGGTCGCGCACTGCCGGTTGCCGAAGGCATCAAAATGCGCCGGCCGGACTTGCACGTATTTGTGAACATGGGCGACGGTGATTGTTGCAGCATTGGTGCCGCGCACTGGATGCATGCGACGCGTTACAACATGAACATGACTGTCATGATGCATGACAACAATATCTACGGCCTGACCAAGAACCAGGTATCGCCGACGTCACCGAAGGGGACGCGCAGTAATACCACGCCGCGAGGCTCCGATCTCGAGGCATTCGATCCTTTGCAAGCCACCCTCGGCATGTCGAACCTGTCCTTCGTGGCGCAGGTCGTCGACTGGATCCCGGAACTACTGTTCAAGGTTATCTCTGAGGCGTACAAGCATCGTGGATTTTCATTCATACGTATCCTGCAGCGATGTCCCGAGTTTCAGCCGAACCGCTGGGAGCCGTGCATAAACGACCCGGACCGCCTGCTGATGCTGACGCACCAAGACGGCGTTCAATTATCGCCCACGCTGTCGCGCGCCTATCGCTATCAGCAGGAGCACGACCCCGCCGATCTTGTGGAGGCCAGGCGAATCGTCGGGACAAGCGAGCGCCTGCCGATTGGCATCATTTATCGGAACCCGGATGTGCCGTGCTATGAGGAACTGCGCAAGCCGGATCGCCTTTACACGCCGGAGTTTATCGAGAAGGGACTGGGCGAGGAATTGGACAAATTTACGATCTGGCCGCCGGACTAGCCAATCATGAGCGTTGAAATGCAGGAAATGATCCACTTTCACCTCACCGGGAAGCGAGGTGGCAGTGAAATTCAGGACGCTACGCAGCGGGATACTTACCCGGCACTGCTGGCGCCATACCGTCAACTGGCAAAACTACGCTACGACTTCCCGCTGATACTCCTCGATGATGACGGTAACGAGGCGTTCGTAGATACGCTGTCAGGCGTCATGAACAGGTTGCTGCGGGAAATTGCGCCGGAGGGTAATAAAGGTGCGCGGTTGCGCCAACACGTACTTCGGCTCGAAACCAGGATACGCGAGCTGGTTGCCAGCGGACTTGAGGGGACGCTGGTAGAACTCTGGACACAGGCGGAAAAAGCTCTCCTGGCCGAGTGCAAAAAGTCCGATACCGAGTCGCTGCAGAACAGCCTGGCCACCGCGCGCTTCGCCCTTGGCACGGACGGCCAACTAGTCGATTGTGGCGATCGTTTGCCGCCGCTGTTGCTGCAGCACGCGTGGGAGAAAGTCGAAGCACAGCGCACGCAGCAGTCACTCGAACAGATAAACACACTGATCGTCAAACTCCGCAACATCCTGAAGGTCGACGACCTGAAAACCAGCCGGTCACGAACACCACAAAGACTCAAACAAACATTGGGCAGGCGTTACAAGGACGCGTTTGATTTTGAGCTGATGTCCAAAATCCTGGATGATGCGGCTCCGACTAACAGGCTGCCTGCTGATCGCCGCCGCCGCGTGAAATCTGCACTTTCGGTTCTCGAAGCACAGAAATTCTTTACCAGGAAGGGCGATGATAAACGCATGCAGTATCGTTTCATTTTTGATAGTGCATCGGGTGCGATGAAAGCCTACAACGACCGGCTGCGCGAAATTGCGAACGTCATCAAGGCCATCGCTATCGCAGAACTTGAGTGCGAGAACGCTTATCGTGAGTCCACGCACGCGGCATATTTCGATCGGTTCGGTGTGCAGGCGCTCGCACTCGCTGATCTGGCACTGTTTCCGTCGTACCTGATCCGCCTGCAGGAAAGCGAGTGTGACGCACGTGATCAGGCTGAGTTGATGGAGATTGCGTCATCTGATTTGCCGATGAAGGTATTGTTGCAGGTGAGTGATGTGCTCGGTGAGCCATCGCCGATTGACCGGCAACCGCAACACGGTGCATTTGTGCGGCTACTGGCTAACACGTTTGTTGCGCCGGGCAACGCCTACGTACTTCAGTCCGCAAGTTCCAATCTGTACCAGCAGAAAGAAGAGATTCGAAAGGGGCTTGAATTCGGCGGGCCGGCAATCTTCAGCATTTTTGTGCCGAACGACCAGCAGGGTACGACGATCCCCGCTTACCTGTTGGCGGCCGCGGCAATGGAGTCGCGAATCTTTCCGGCGTTCAGTTACGATCCCGCGGCCGGGCCCGGATTGGCGGATCGATTTAGCATAAACACGAATCCGGAGATTGAGGCAGCCTGGCCGTGCAGGGAATTCCGCTACGAGGATGAAGAACTGCAAATGGTCACGGAAGATCAGGCCTTTACGCTGGTGGACTTTGCAGTCACCGATCCGCGTTATCGCGACCACTTTGCAACGGCCCCAAGGGAAAGCTGGAACGACGATATGTTGCCGGTCGCAAACTACCTGGACCTGGAGGATGCGGAGACATTTGAAAAGGTCCCGTACGTGTCGGTCATCGACGCCAACAATGTTTTGCGCCGACTCGTCGTCGACGACAGTTTAAATCGCATTGCCCGCCGCTGCCTCGATCGTTGGCACGTACTGCAGGAGCAGGGCGGCATCAACAACTCCTATGCGTCAGCGCAGTTGTCGATAGAACGTAGCGCCTGGGAAGAGGAAAAAGAGAAGCAGATACAGGCGATCAGGGCGGAGCTCGCGCAAACCAATCACAGTCAGCCCGCCGCGGCAGTGGCTGTGCCGCCGGTCGCGGCGGATGCAGAAGAACCTTCTGTCCAGGAAGCTGCGGTGGACGAAGCCGAATTTGTGGTTTCAGACGATGCCTATATAGACACACCGAGTTGCACCACCTGCGACGAGTGCACCAACAAAAACGACCGCATGTTCGCCTATGACGAGAACAAGCAGGCGTTCATCAAAGACCTCGATGCGGGCACCTACAAGGATCTCGTTGAGGCGGCCGAAGTCTGCCAGGTCGCGATCATTCATCCCGGGAAGCCTCGAAACCCGAACGAACCCGGCCTTGAGGAACTCATAAAACGTGCTGAGCCGTTCATGCCCTAGGCGGCAGTCGTCGACTATCAGTCTTCTACCTCTTGCTCAGAAATATCTGCATAGCCCGTGAGTTCGACGTAGCCACGGCCGCCCAGCATTGCACCGTTTCTTTTCCCGCCGACATCTACTGCTCCTTCCCAATATGCAACAATCGCGCCCAATTCCTGATCGTCAATTACCGGTTGCACATCGAGCTGCAAATCGAGACCCGGTACGCTGACCTGCCAGCCACTTGGGTATCGGCGACCTAACGGACTGTCCCAGAATCGAGTAATCTCTATCCTGAATTCACCTGCATCGAGGTTATTGCTGTCTCCGCTTCGGCTAATCCATGTGCCAGCGCTCCGTGGATCCCGCGAGCCGTCAAGGCGCCGTAGTTGATAAAGCATCAATTCACTCCCATCGTCGAGTTGCAATGCGAACCAATCCCAACCCGCCTGATCCGCGGAAAGTGCACTGCTGCTCCATTCGCGATCCAGCCAGGACAGGCCGGTTACGGCAAACTGCTGCGCGCCGATCTGCAAAAAGCCCTCTGTCTGCAAGCGAGAGATCGAATAATAGTAAGAGGCATTTCCGGGCTCGGCGGATTTTCTCGACAAGCCTAGCTGCCCGTTCAAGACCGGCGGCTTGAGCTGCGTCAGGTTAAGGTCAATCAACATATCCTGATCCGCAGCCTGGACGCGCCACGTCTTGGCGGTACCCGGCCTGGCGGCGATCGACCAGTCTTCCACCCAGACGCGAAAGGGTTCAGCTCGTGCGCCAGCGAGGCCCATACTGCCGCGGGAAAAACGCCGCGCGACATGGAACTGCTCTTTGCCGACATCGGTTATCGCAAAATGCCCGATGTAGACCTGATCGGATTGCCAGCGTGATGTCTGCTGACGCTCGCCGGGTGGTGTCAGCAAAAAACGAAATATCGTCAACTCAAAGCCAAATCGCTCGCCGTTTTGTCCATCCAGATTGCCCGTCAAATACCACCATTCATTTCTGAATTCGGGGTGCGGTCCGTGGTCGGCCGGGAAGCTGAAGATACGTGGCTCTGTGGCGGTGGCGTAGCCGGTTGTGCCATCGTCGCTCAACAGCTGCGACAGCCGGGAGCCGCCGCTAAACCGGGACGGGCTCGGTGCGCCCGGTCGGGGATTCACGCTGATTATCAACATCGCGATGAAGAGCATGATTAGCGCAGTGATTGCCAGTCCTTTTTTCATTTGCAACCGGGCCTATTCCTCGCGCATCGCCAGCGCCGGCTGGGCGCGCGCCGCGCGGTACGCCGGGTAGATGCCGGCGAGCAGCGCTGCGCCAACGGATAGCGCCAGCGCGCTAAGCAGAACGTCTGGCGAAATCCGGATATCCATGCTCCAGCCAAATGAGCGTCGGTTGATAACGTCGATCAGTATCCACGCCATGAGCAAACCGAGCGGAATAGCCGCAATACCGCTCAGCAAACCCATCAGTCCGGTTTGCAAGGTCACCATGCCGCCCAGCTGCCCGGGGGTCATGCCAAGGGCGCGCAGGACAGCCAGTTCCCGTGCATGTTCCAGTTGCAGCGCCAGCATCGCGCCGAGAATGCCGATGACAGCGACGCCGACGGCAAGCCAGTACAGGACGTCGGTGATGACAAACGTACGATCAAAGATTTGCAGCGACATATCTCTCAATTCACGATTGGATCGCACGAGAATCGCCTGTTTACCGTTGCTTGTACGCTGCAGTTCAAGCATCACTGTATCAATGTCGGCATCGGGTTCCAGGTAAATTCCGAGAGCGTCGATCGATTGGTCGTTCCAGTGTTTTATGTAGGTTGCCCGACTCATAAATACAGACCCGGAACCGGCGTCATAGCTCTGGTAGGTAGCCGCAATTCGGAATGGCTTGCCGCCCGATCGAGTAACCAGAACGACAGTATCGCCGCTGCCAACCTGGTTACGATAAGCGAACGGCTCGGATACAAACACAGCTTCCTCTTCGTCAAATTGCTGCCAGGCCAACGCGGCATCGGCGTCAAGAATCGTGGCAGCGGCATAACTGCCCGCTGCCATTTTCTCTGCGATGATGCGCGTACGTCCTTGCGGCGTTTCAAGCCAGGCCCAACGCCGCGCGCTATATTCCGCAACACCAGCAACACTTGCCAAATCCTGGATAAGTTCGGGATTCAGGCTTCCATGCGGCACACCGACATAGATATCTGATCGCAGCGAGTTACCGATCCACTCGCTGACTGCGCCGCGAAAGCTATCGACCATCACTGTCACGCCGACGGTTGCGGATACGGCCACCGCCAGCGCTACGATAGCGACACCCGTCCGGCTCAGGGACGCGCCAATGCCGGAAACAGCAAGTCGCGCTGATGTTCCGCCCGCGCGTCCAGCGAGCGGCGCAAACCAACGGGTGATGAGTTTCACGAATACCGGAATGCAAAAAGCGAAACCCAGTATTAACAGGAATAACGCCGCCAGCCCGGCGACCAGGCTGGACCCCGAGGTTTCCAGCAGCACGAACGCCAACGCGACGGCGGCCAGGCCGATCGCTGCGAGGAATGGCAGCAGGCGACGTGTACGATGCTCCAGAACGGATCGTGTAATCGCGAGTTGTGGTCTGTATGACGCGGCTTCTATAGCGGGGACGGCCGCGGCCAATATCGTTGCACCGAACCCCGCAATTAGTCCTTTGGCAACAGACCACGGGCTGACAAGAATGTCAGTCACGCTGATTCTAAAATACAGATCATTGATCGACCTCGATACCAGCGCCAGTAGCCCGTCGCCTAACCAGATACCGAGCGCAACACCAAGAGCTGCACCGGCAAGTCCCAGGATGGCAGCTTCGGCCATAATCAGCTTAAATACTTCATTGCGCGTCAGACCCAATGCCCGGAGCACGCCGATGAGTCCGCGCCGTTGCAAAACAGCGAAACCGACGCTGTTGTAGATCAGAAAAATACCGACCAGTAATGCGAGCAGGCTCATTGCCGTCAGGTTGGTCATGAAGGCTTTACTCATTTGGGTGACGGAGCGGGATCGGCCGCTGGCGTCAAGCAGTTGTGCATCCAGTGGCAATATGGCGCGGATTTTCTCTTCAAGTCCGCCTTCATCGTCGGCCGGGATACGTACATCAATACGCGACAGCGTTCTACCAAAGGCGAGCCACTCCTGGGCAACCGCAATGTCGACAATGGCGAGATTATGTAGCGCTTGTCTGTCATCAGGAAGCAGGCCGACCAGCACGGCAGCAAATGAATTGCCGGCCGCGACAACCTGAAGCTCGTCGTCGACTTGCAGGCCGAGCGTGGAGGCTGTCTGAGGTGACAACAACAACGCACCGGGTGTGGTCAGAATGCGGCGAATAATATCCTCCGCGGATGCGCCGGTGTCTTGCTGGTTGCCAGGCAGGGTGTAAGCACGAAGATTCTGTTCGGCAAACAGATCTAAGCCGAGCAAATGCAATACCGTGCCGTTGTAGTCGATGTAGCCGTCGATAACAGGCGCAGCATCTCGCACCCCTTCATCTACGCGCAGCGTGGTATACAGGTTTTCATCGAGGCCTGCCGGACCACCGACGATCTGATGCGTCGCTGCGCCATTGATGGTACTCATCGACAACAGGAATGCTTTTCTGGAGCTGTCATTGGCGAGATCAACAGCGACCATAACGGCAACACCAACGCAGATGCCGAGCAGTGCGAGCACGAGCTGCCAGGGATGTCTCCACAGATAGCCAAAACTGGCGCGATACAAGATTGGCGTTTTCAAGTGCTGTCCTGTGGCACCAGCCGGCCGTCGTGCAACTCCAGCACTCGATCGCAACTGGACGCGACCATCGCGCTGTGGGTCGCGACGATCATCGTGCCGCCCACCTCACGCACCAGCCGATCAAGCATTTGCAGGACATTGTCCGCCGTCTTGTCATCCAGATTGCCCGTCGGTTCATCGGCCAGAACCAGTGTTGGCCTGTGCGCCAGTGCCCGGGCGATCGCGACGCGTTGTTGTTCGCCTCCGGATAACAGATCCGGGTAGCTGGTTGCACGATCGCCCAATCCAACCTGATCCAGCAACGTACTTACGCGGTCCGCTGCAGCGGTCCCTTTTACGCCGTTTAATTCAAGCACCAGCCGGATGTTGTCGGCAACCGTGAGAGTGGGCACCAGGTTGAATGCCTGATAGACAAAACCGATATGTTTTCGTCTGAAAAGAGTGCGATCGCGTTCCGACATTGCGGTAATCAACTGCCCGTCAATCTCCACCTCGCCGTCATCGGGTGCATCGATTCCACTGATTAGATTAAGCACGGTAGACTTTCCCGATCCGCTGCGTCCTCGCAGCGCCACCGTCTCGCCGCGGATAAATGTTGCGTCAAGAGCCTGCAAAACGGCATGCAAAGCATCACCCTCACGGTAGCTGCGCGTCAGATTCGTCAGGCGGACGTGTATATCGGAAGTCATATCCATCATCGTCATACTCGCACCCGTATACAATAGAGCGTATACCGGCAATTGTATCGGGGTGCGGGAGGTATCATGCGAATGATTGCGACGCTGATCGCAGCGGCTACCATCTTTTATGTGCTGCTTTGCGTGACTCTGTACTTCATGCAGGAGCGGATGGTGTTCCTTGCGCGGCTGCCGGGTCGTGCGCTTGAGGTAACGCCACAGGACGCAGGCTTCAAGTATGACGATGTCACTACGAAAACCGCCGACGGTCTCGCGCTTCACGGCTGGTACGTCTATGCCCAAAATCCGCGTGGGACAGTCCTTTTTCTGCACGGTAATGCGGGCAACATATCGCATCGCCTCGATAGCATAGCGATCTTCCATGAACTCGGGCTCAATACGTTCATCATCGATTACCGGGGATATGGCCAGAGCGAAGGAAAGCCCGGGGAGGAGGGGACTTACCGGGATGCTGAAGCTGCCTGGGAGCACCTGGTCTCCGAGCGTGGCGAAGATCCTGCGCGGGTTATCGTGTTCGGGCGCTCGATTGGCGGCGCCGTTGCGGCCTGGCTCGCGACCCAACACAAACCAGCTGCGCTGATTGTAGAGTCGAGTTTTACCTCGGCCGTCGAGATGGCAGCTCACCTCTACCCATTCATGCCTGTACGACTCATCTCACGCCTGCGATACCCGGTAATTGATTTCGTGGCCAGGACCACATGCCCGGTTCTCATTGTTCATAGCCGTGACGATGAGATCATTCCGTTTGCCATGGGCAAGGCACTGTATAAGGTGGCGCCGGCGCCAAAGGCGTTTCTTGAGCTCGCAGGCGATCATAACAACGGATTTCTTTTGTCCCGCGATCGCTACCGTGAAAAAATGGCCGAATTCATCTCGGAGCATCTCGAAGACGGGGCAGAATAGACGTGATGCCCGATTAGTACGTAATGCGAAGTATTTTGACGCCAGGCGCCGCCTCCGGGTTATTCGCGAACGATTGTCGCCGCCGCGACATAAAAGCCAAGTGCGAGTAGTACGACCACTGTAAAGCCAAACTCTATCGCGAGAAGCGTTGCCGTTGATGCACTCATCACTGAGGCAAAGCCGTTGATGCCCCACGCCCACGGGATGAAGTCCGGCGCACTGTCCGCGACCCGGCCCAGGACGATCGGGAACGGCATGCCCATGAAAAAAAGCCATCGGCGCGATCAGAACAATCGACACCGCCACCTTGATGCCGTCTGCGAGTCCTATCAATTGTTGAAACAGCGTTGGTAGCAGAGTCATATATAAAAGCGCCACGGTCGAAATGACGGCGACCGCGATAACCACGGGTGAGCGACCGTTCTGGCTAACCCGCTTCACCAACCGACCGGAGTAAGCGCTGCCGAGGCCGGCGAATACCAGGAAACCGCTGAGTACCACGGCAACGGCATAGAGTGGATGACTGAGGAACAGGATGAACTTCTGAATAAAGGCCATCTCAACGAAAAGAAACGCAAGGCCGAGCAAAAAGAAATAGCTGCCCATCCGGGTGCCGGTGCCCCGGGGCCAGCTGCGCTTTACGCGCGATAACGGCAGCAGGATCAGAATAACGCCGGCAATCGCCGCCTGAACGACGGTGGCGATAAGGATGAGGTAGCCCCACTCGATTAAACTCGCTCCGCCGCGTTTGCGCAGCGCCATAACCTCTGGCAATGCGCTCCATTTGAAAAAGTGAAAGAAGTACGGCTTATTATCCGTCGCGGGTGCAATGTGGAACTTGTAACGTGTGACAAAACCGTCCGCATCGTTACCGAGCAGCGCAATGATGCCGTCATAAAGAAAGGCCTGATCGAGAAGATTGAACCGATTCGCTTCGCGTGCCGGCATCGAAGGATAAAAAGCAGTGTCGAAGGAGTGCGAGCTGGCAAACTCGCGAATAATTTCGATGTCATCTGCCGAGAACTCACCGTTCCTGACCAGCAGCGTGCTCGTGTTCCAGCTCCGAATAACAGCGAGTTGCCGTCCAGGATCGTCGACCCCCATCTCCCGCAATGCCTCGATGACGGTGGCGACGAGTTTCAGGTTATCTCGCGGCGGCAGTTTCAGCCAGCGCGTAATGGCGAGCATGCCTCCGGCTGTCGTGTGCTTCAGGTATTCCTGAATGGCTTCGACGGTGTACAGATAGCTTTCACTGAGCGCCTGCACGCCGGAGCCGGAGGCCGCGAAAGAGTCCAGCATCGCGACCTGGATGAGGTCGTACTGGTCCTTGCTTCGTGCCACGAAGCCGCGCGCCTCCTGCGTGTGGATCGTGATCCGCTCATCGTCATACAGATGTCCGGCGAAGTCGGCATAGGTGTCTGCAACCAGGCTGGTCATCTGCGGGTTGAGTTCCACAGCGTCGATCCTGGTTGCGCCGTTGTATAGTGCGAGTAGCACATCGGTGCCGCCACCAGCACCCAAAATCAGCACATGAGGTGCATCGAGCAATGCATATGGCAACGCGGCCGTGACGTCGCCCATGTAAGCAAGTGCATCGAATTCGTTGTTGAAACGCGTGATTACACTCAAGCCGTCGCCATCGGTAAAGACGGCGAGTTGCTCCGGCGGTTCGAAGCGGGTGTTGAGGCTCAAGCCTGGCGCGTAGCGAAAGGGTATCCGCGGACTCTCGACCACGGTCAATAGTCCCAGGGGACTCGACGAAACCTGCAAAACGTTGCTGTCGATCACCTGCATGGCCTGGTTCAGCCCTTTGTACTCCGAGATTCGCAGTCCGAGCCAGTCTTGCGGCAGGCTGATGAGCAAGGCAATCAGGCAGAAAATTTGCGTGGCGATGAGCGGTTTGCGCGCCGTCGACATGAAACCCATCAATGCAGATGCCAGCAGCGCAAGAATCGCCAGCACGGTCAGTGCGTCCTGTACTGATAGAAGGAAAAGCAACCCTACAATCAACATGGCACCCAGTCCTGCGCCAAACAGATCGAAGAAGTAAATTCGGCTGATGTACGAACGGCGACAAGTGAACGCCAGGCCGATACAGCAGGCGGCAAAAAAGAACGGCACGAAAAAAACCAGGTAAATGATGCTGAGGTGGATGAATTGCCGCGGATTCCAGACGATTTCCAATGCGTTGAACGGTACTCGCTGACCAAGTACAAAACAGGTGACCATCGTGATACTGAACAGGAGTCCACTGATACTGAAGGCCAACTCAAATCGAGGCTCGAGCCAGCGCTTGTTAATCGCGATAAAAGTACCGCTGGCGCCATAGCCCAGAAGTGCCAGGCTGATAATCATGTAGGCGAAGTGATGCCACTGCACGATCGACAGCATGCGCATCAACAGGATTTCGTACGCAATCGCCGAGGCTGAGATGAGCAAGGTTGCGAGGAACAGGATGCGCAACATTCGGGCTAATGCTCACCTGTCAATGGAACAAAACGTACCGCGGCGATTTGTCGGGTTATGATTCTGTCGTCCTCTGTTTTCTCAAGCAATAGCAACTGCTGAGTCATGAATTGGCCGCCGACAGGAATGATCATGCGGCCGCCGGGCCGCAGCTGCTGAACCAGCGGCGGAGGCACATGACTGGCGGCCGCCGTTACGACAATTGAATCGAAAGGTGCATGCTCTTCCCAGCCGTAGTAGCCGTCGCCAAGCCTGGTGGTAACGTTCTCATAACCGAGACGCTCCAGGTCTGATTTTGCGCGGTCGGCCAGTGGCTCGATGATTTCGATGCTGTAAACGTGATTGACGAGATTCGCGAGAATCGCTGCCTGGTAACCGGATCCGGTACCGATCTCTAACACCACATCGTCGCTGTCGGGCTCGATGAGGTCGGTCATCAGCGCGACGATGTAGGGCTGCGAAATCGTCTGTCCATGACCGATTGGCAATGGACGATTTTCATATGCAAAGGGTTTCTCCTCTGCCGGGACAAACTCGTGACGTTTGACTGTGTCCATGGACCGCATGACATCTTCATTGAACGCCTCTTCTCCCGTATCGCGGGCGAGCGTCGCGTAAAAATGTACTTCATCCACCATCGCAGCTCTCGCTGACACGTATTCCGCTTCGTCAGCATTTGCTGTGAATGCCAGCAGCAAAACACAAAAGACTGCGATTCCGATATTCGGTAATTCCCTTAACTGCAGTTCAGACATCATTTCTCGACTCCTTGGATAATGCTTCCTGTTCCGATTTACTCCAGGAATAACCACGAGCCGTAACCGACGACCTGATTCCTGTCGCCTGTTGTATCGCCGGAATTCCGCAGATCAAGCGTCGTGACCTTCATGCCGCGGCGTTTTGCCGCGATGAGTAAACCACTGATCGGCGTGGCGCCGCAGGCTGCATCGTGATCGATATTGCGGGCCTCGAGGCTTTCGATCGCCTGGCAGGTGGCTTTATCACTGGCGCGGGCTCCGTCGTAGCTCAGGTAATGGCTCAGGTCTGAGCTGACAACGATCAGCGTCTCGGGTCCTCCCCACAGGGCATCGATTACTCCTGCCACGGTCTCCGGTGCTGCATCACCCACAACGAGCGGCACCAGCGAGAACGAGCCGATTACGGTCTGCAGGAAAGGCAGGTGGACCTCAAGGCTGTGCTCGAACTGATGCGTGGCATCGAAAACCTGCACGTCCGGCATATTCAGGGCGGCGATCGCCTCCTTGTCCAACAGCACATCACCCAGGGGCGTTCGAAACACGTCGGCGCTACTCAACGCCAGGCCGCTGACGGCAACCCGGTGGGCCGGACCCAGCAAAATGGCGCGTGTGTACTGCTCACGCCAGGGGCGCAGCCTGGCGTAGGCGGTGGCCGCCACCGGCCCCGAATAGACATAGCCTGCGTGCGGTACGATAAGTGCCTTCGGGGCGGGGCCAGGCTCTGCTTCTACGTCCTCGAAGAACAGCCGAATCGTGGCGCTCAACTCACTGGCGCTGCCGGGGTAGAACTGCCCGGCAACGGCTGGTTTCCGAATCACGGTCATAACTGAATGTCCTCGTCTACCGGCCTCCAGTTTAGTCTTCTGGCCGGCCGGTTCACATGCGTAAAAATACAGTCCCTGGCCCGTTGCGTCCGGGCTTCATGACCCCAATATCATGACGATGATCCGGCAAAAGACGATAATCTCGAAGGAAGCAAGTAGTGGCGCTGTTTCCGGACGATACTGGCACAAGCTCAATGACGGTCGCCTGCAATGTGACCTCTGCCCGCGCTTCTGCAAGCTCAGAGAAGGCCAGCACGGGCTCTGTTTCGTCCGATCCCGTCGGAAAGACGAAATAGTCCTGACCACCTATGGTCGATCCAGTGGCTTTTGCGTCGATCCCATCGAGAAAAAGCCGCTTAATCACTTTCTGCCCGGTACCAGCGTGCTGTCGTTCGGTACGGCTGGCTGTAACCTTGCCTGCAAGTTCTGTCAGAACTGGGATATTTCCAAATCGCGCGAGTTCGACAGGTTGCAAGTCAGCGCCTCACCACAAGCGATCGCGGCAGCGGCGCTCGAAACGGGAAGTCGCAGCGTTGCGTTCACCTACAACGACCCGGTGATTTTTCTGGAATACGCTATCGATGCAGCCGAAGCGTGTCACGAGTACGGAATAAAGACCGTTGCGGTGACGGCCGGCTATATTACAGAGGAACCCCGCGAAGAATTTTTTCGGCATATGGATGCCGCCAATGTTGATTTGAAAGCGTTTACCGATCGGTTTTACTGGAAGGAGTGTGGTGGGCACCTGGAGCCGGTTCTCGAAACCATCGAGTATCTGAAACATGAGACTGATGTCTGGTTCGAGATTACCAACCTGCTGATTCCCGGCGAGAACGATTCGGAAGCCGAAATCGAGAGAATGACGCAATGGATCATGGAACACTTAGGATGCGATGTGCCATTGCACTTTTCCGCATTTCATCCGGACTGGAAAATGAGGGACAAGGCGTACACTCCGCTACAAACGCTGCTTCGATCCCGTCAAATCGCGCTGAACAACGGACTCCTTTATGTCTATACAGGCAACGTACACGATTTCAAAAGCTCGAGTACCTATTGCCACGCGTGTGGCGAGACCCTGATCGGACGCGAATGGTACAAACTCTCGACCTGGAATATCGAAGTTGAAAACGGACAGGGCAGCTGCGCGGTATGCGGTACACCTGTCGCAGGTATCTTTTGATCTCGGACATGGCGACACAATAGCAATCGAAAAAGGGCGGCAGCCTGCGCTGCCGCCCCAGTAACCAGCAACTACGTGCTGTCATGTGGCGTGAATGCCGTACCAGGTCGAATTAGCTATCTCGAACTGCCGAACCAACGGGGTGCCATCAATGGCATCTTCCATCTTTTTGGATACCTGGGGATAGATATCGCGCATGTACATCTCAGCATCATGCTTTGTGTCCCAGAAGCTCATAGCGACGGCTTCATCTTTTTCTTCGTCGAAGAACGATAGCTCATCACGAAAGCCTTTTTGCTTTTTGAGCAACGGGATGATGTCATTTTCGAGCCGTTTATTGAGCAGATCAAATTTGCCTGGTTTGAAGTGTGCTGTAACCTGTCGAACAAACATGACTGTCTCCTTATTATCAATCTAATACCCGCGTCTGGACACGCTAGCGATGAGCCGACGCGCCGAACTCACCGCATCTGATAGGTGAGCACGGAATGTCGAATATTGCATTGACATTTGTCATCTCGGGCTAAGTAACATCCACAATATCCTGGTGTTAAGGCAGGCGCCTATAATGGCGCCATATTTCGCGGAGCTGGCGCTTGCGCGCATACGCTGACATGAGCCCTCTGGAGCTCGGTGTGTTTCGCCGAGCCTGTGGGCTCTGTTCGCTGAATGAATTGTGCTGGCCGATGGAGCTTGCGCCCTCAGATCTGGATCGTCTGCAAACAATGGTCAGGCACGCCGGGCCGCTAGCCACAGGAAACTACCTGTTTCGTATTGGCGATCCGTTTACCGCCATATACGCACTGCGCTCTGGCTGTATCAAGAGTTACAGCATCGACGCTGGCGGGCATGAGCTTGTGCACGGTTTTCACCTGCGTGGAGAGGTCCTCGGCTTCGATGCCGTCTACCCTGATCGTCATCGTTGCAATGCGCTGGTACTTGAAACCAGTTCCATGTGCGTCATTCCGTACCGGGACATCGCCCGCCTGAGCACCGAATTTCAGAGCCTGCACGACCAGGTACTACGACTTATGGGCCGGGAATTCTCCAGGCAACTCACGTTCGCTGAAGGCTTCGGCGGAACACAGCGAATCGCCAATTTTCTTTTAGACATGCGCACCAGGCTGCACCGGGCAGGCGCAAGCGAGTATGAATTCACGCTGCCGATGTCACGCGAAGACATATCAAATTACCTGGGGATTACACCCGAAACACTAAGTCGTCTGTTCACCAAATTGCAAAGAAATGGTCTGATCGCTGTCGATCGCCGTCATATTTTCCTGGCGGATCCGATTCGCCTCGACCTGATTGCTCAAGGTATTACTTAAGGCCGTAAATCGTCCTGCATTTATTCGCAGGCCTGATATTACGTCAGTCGGTTTCGCTCCTCGCGCGTTGGAACGTGCGCTGGCGAAGCGAGGATGCGCAGCCAGTATTTTTCCGTCTTCCCGCTCATCTGCCCTTCATCAAATCAGGCCATCACTTTTAAGTACCGCCGAAGCACCGAAAGCACGATGTTTTTACGGTTAACCGCCGCAAAGGACGCGACAGAAGTTACCATACCCGGAGTATGCCAATCCCACTACCGTTCATTTTCTGTTTGCTCGCTGTTCTCTCGTTGTCGTGGAAACCTGTTCTTTGCGCGGAAGCCGCGCAACCAACACCGAGCACGTGCCTGCAATGCCATGCAGCCAAGCAAGATGGTTTCAGTCCGGCGCATGCGTTTGCCGCGACCAATTGCGTCTCGTGTCACGATGGCGATAACGAGGCGATAGAACAGGACGATGCACATGACGGGTTGATCGCTTTTCCCGGCGAACTCGCCAATGCCGAGCGGGCTTGCGGGAATTGTCACGCAGCCAGAGTGTCTTCTGTTTCCGATAATCTAATGCACGGCGGACGCGGAATGGTCAGTGTCACGCGGCAGGTACTCGGTGAAGCGACTCCGCCGGGCGATACAGCCAACCTGCAATCACTTGGCCACGGCGTCGCTGACTCGATGTTGCGCAAACTTTGTGCAAGCTGTCACCTGGGCCAAACAAAATCAGAACATCGTCACGATGTCATGAGGGACCGTGGCGGCGGTTGCCTGGCCTGTCATGTCAATGAGTATCCGGAGGAGGCACATCCGGCTCTCACGGCCAGTGTTACAGATGCACGGTGTTTCGGCTGCCACTCTCGCTCTGGAAGAATTTCTCTCAGCTACACGGGACTCGCCGAAGTCGATGTTTCGACAGTCGGTGACAGCAAGCCGGGACTGCGATTGCCGGATGGACGACACGTCGAGCGCATGTCTGCAGATAGTCACTATCTCGCCGGGATGGGTTGCATCGACTGCCACACGAGCGTGGGACTGATGGGCAGCGCCGGCGATGCCCGGCACCAGAGGCAGGCGGTCGATATCGCCTGTGTTGATTGCCATGACAATCGCAGCCGAAAAAAGGGTATGTCGAACTGGCCCGTTGAGATGGCGGGCGTCAGGAAGCGCGTTCCGTTTACGGCAGACGAGACAAGCGTGTTTCTGACGACTGAAAAAAGCGGCACTCCTCTATGGCATATCGAACTGCGAAGCGACGGGGCCTGGTTACACACCAAGACCACCGGCAGAATATTGAGAATTCCGTATTCGGATCCGGCTAATCACGCACAGGACGATGACCACCGAAGACTGACCTGCGCTTCCTGCCACAGTCAGTGGGCGCCGCAATGTTTCGGCTGTCACACCGAGTATGACGCCGATGGCGAGCAGTGGGATCACGTCGAACGGCGCTTGACTGCCGGACGGTGGCAGGAAAAACGCTGGCATGTGCGTAATGAACTACCGGCGCTGGGGGTTAACGAAAGCAATCAGATTGAATTGTTCGTACCGGGGATGATCATGACTGTCGCCTACCCCGAATGGGACAGAGAAAAGTTTGTTCGCATGTTCGCACCGCTGTCGCCGCACACGACTGGCAAATCGCGCTCCTGCGAGTCGTGTCACCGCTCAACTACGGCGTTGGGCCTGGGTCAGGGCGAAATTGCAGAACATGCAGGCAGGAAAATATTCAATCCGGCGAAAGAAATACTTCAGGACGGGCTGCCGAGCGATGCCTGGACGAACCTGGATAACTCGAAAGGTGGGCGCGCACCCGTGGCCGGCCAACGGCCGCTTAACAAGGCAGAAATGGAAGCCGTACTCGACGCGTCCTTACCCTAGAGTATCGGATACCGTTGTTTGCAAGGTTGCCTACTAACAGCCTTCTTCAGCTGCTGGTGGCGGCAAGTCACTTTGCTCTTCAGTCTCCACATAAACCGGCGGAACGAATGGTTCGCTGTTCTTGAGTGCGCGCTTGGCCGCGGTGTCCGATCTTTCACCCACAAAGTAACAGCTGTAAGCGCGTTGAGCTGACACCTGCAGGTTCTCGCCGTCGAGTTCTTCCGCAGAAATATCGGGGTTGAGAATCTGCTTGTGCCAGGCGTTATACCCGCCGGCCAAAAGATGGGCATCGAAGCCCGCGATCCGCAGCAGGACTTCGGCTTTGGCTGCATTCTCCGAACCATTCGAATACAGGACGATTTTTCGATCTGTCGGCAGGCCCTCAAGGACATCCGCGGTCACGAGCTCCGCGATGGGGATGTTTTTCGCTTCCCCTATCGAGCCTTTTTCATAATCGGTTGAAGATCGCACATCAACCAGTACGAAATCGCCCCGTGCCTCGATTAACCAAGCAGCCAGTTCCTCTACCGTTACGCGATCGTCCTGTCTTGCGGCAGCTTGTGCGACATTGATTAACGATACCGCGGTATCGGGCGTGCTTGATCCACCGCAAGTAGCGACAGTTGCAGCCATTGTGAATAACACGATTGCCTTCAGGAAAATTTTCATTTATTTGCTAGCCTTGTGTTGTGCGCCACCGATTGAATGGCGGTGTGTTTATTGCAATCGATGCAGCAATTCAGCGTTGAATTGTGTCGGGTAATTTGTCCAGGTGCTTTCCTGACCAGCGTCCAGCACGACCTGTCGCAACACGTAACCGCCAATCAGCACCAGCACCGGTGCGAGCATGGCTATCGATTTGCCGATGCCTTTTAGTTCTAAAACTTCTAATAGCAATGGTATCAGCAAGCCTATGCCAATAAAAACCACCCAAAAAACAAAAGTGTAGGAACCACCCGTTACAATCTGGAGCGCCTCTATTTGTTGCCCTGTCCCGGTAGCCAGGTTGATCAGGAACAACGCTACGAACGTAAGTTCGACAAAAATCAGCACCAGGTCTATACGGGTGAACAATTCTTTTTCACTGCGGTGCACCGCAATCAGTGCCACCAGCGCGGCAGCGGTCGACATTCCGGATACCAGGAACAACGGCCCAAGTACGCCGGAGTTCCAGAATGGCCGGGCACCGAACGCGCTAAGTAATATGCCGGTGTAGATTCCCAGTGCGACGGCTAGCGGTATGGCCGCAAGAGCGATCCCCCGCCGATTGCGCTCACAAAAGTCCAGAATTTTCCGGCCGATCGAAACCTTGTCGACCAACGAGCCGAACATCGGATAGCCGCTCCGAAGCGTGGAGAGAATCTGCATGATCGATATCGGGTAGATCACTAACAGGATCCACGCACCCCATGACATTGGTGAGGTAATCTGGAACGATGTGTAAAAACGGAACACGAACAGCTTGTGCTCCAGGTCCAGAAACAAAGTCGTCATTCCCAGTGACAGCAGGATTGGCGCGAGTAACGCCAGGCGGGTAGTCGCAAAAGGAGCTTCCTCGTCCTTTTTCATCAGAATCATCGTTGCTGCGAACACCATTACTCCAGCGGTAAGTCCGCCCATGAACAGGTACATCGCAACTTCCCAGGTCCAGATCTGTAAGCTGGGGTCTACTAGCGCGTTGTCTCGCGCGGTGACCAGCAGTTCTTCCGACATGCGTTTTTTGCCTCTCAGATCAGGTAGTAAACGTTAGGGTCATTGCCCGTTTCCGGGTTCAGGACTTTGTGTTTTCGGGTTTTTAACAGGACACTCACATTGCTGCTCGGATCATCCAGGGAGCCGAAGTGCATGCATTTGGTCGGACAGCTTGAGACGCAGGCCGGGTCCTGTCCCTTTGCCACGCGGTGATGACAGAATGTGCATTTGTCGATATAGCCGTCCGGATGCATGACCAGGCGCGCGTCGTACGGGCAGGCAGCTATGCATGCTTTGCAGCCAGTGCATTTGTCAGGCTCGACCAGCACGATATTGGTGTCTTCCCAGTAGTGACTCGCGCCCGTTGGACAGAGCGTCACGCAGGTTGCGTTGGAGCAATGATTGCAACGCTCCGAACGAAACTCAGTGGTCAGATTCGGATAAGTCCCATCGGTTACTTCAACTATCCAGTCCCGGTTCAGACCGTCCGGTACGTTATTCTCGGTCTTGCAGGCAACCACGCAGTCCCCGCAACCTATACAGGTTTTCGTATCGATTACCATGGCGTAACGAGTCATCGCTTATCTCCGGCGGACTGCTCTTTAACGAACGTGACGAAGTTACCGCGCATTCCTGTTCCACCCATGATCGGGTCAATCTTTATATTGGTCATCAACTCCGAATCATCGGCGCCAACGCCGGCGGTCAGTCTCAAGCGCTTCGATCTGTGGCCAAAACCATGCGCCATGAACACCGAATCGGGGCCGATTCTTTCGGTCACGCGAACCCTTATCTTGTTGCTGACTACGCCGGTCGGGCTGGCCAGTCGTACGTATTCTTCGTTCTCGATCGACCATTCGCTGGCCACCAGCGGGTTAACCCACAACTGGTTTTCCGGCGAAAGCTGAAACAACAATGGATTGTTGGTTGTCTTGCCAAACGTATGTGCTGGCATGCGACCGTAGTTAAGTCGATAAAAACCATTAGGCACAGGGTCAGGTGGCGTATAAACCGGCATCGGGTCAAAGCCCTTGTCTGCCAATTGCTGAGAATACAGCTCGATCTTGCCGGATGGCGTGTGGAACCTGACCGGCTGCCCCTCACGAAAATACAACGGCCGCTTGCGGGGAAAATTCTTCACGCCGATTTTCTGCATTTCCTCGAGCGAGCTGCCAACTTGCTTTAGCTCCCAATCGATCTTGTCGGCGTAGTCCTCCCACGGAAAATATTTTTCAAGTCCGAGGCGATTGCCAAGCTGCTTCGCAATCCACCAGCCGGGCTTGCTGTCGTAGCTCGGTTCGAAGGCTGGCATTCGCAGTGCCAGCGACGGATGCCGTTCGCCAGAGTTTCGCAGGTCGTCATAGCGCTCGAGGTAAGTGCACTCGGGCAGAATCACGTCAGCGTAGCCGGTCATTTCCGACGGCATGGTTTCGACAACCACTACCAGGTCCAATGACTCGGCCGCCGCTTTCAGTTTGTCTGCGATACCCGGCAAGGTCTGTGGCAGATTGGTGCCATAGACCATCCAGCCTTTGAAAAAAGCGTCCTCGCCAATGGATGCGTCGACGACACCGTTGGTCACACCCTGGTTGGCAAACGGCCACTTGCCCGGGTATGCGTCACCAGTGGAGAATTTTGGTTTTGGGTACTCCGGTATCGGGTATTTGGGCAGGTCGACTTTCTCGGGAATGTAGAAACCGCCCTTGCGGTTCCACGAACCCAGCAGGACATTCAGCATCGCGATGGCGCGGCTTCGTTGCGTGTCGTCGCCGTACCAAACCGCATGCCGTCCCGGATGTATGATCGTCGCGGGCGCCGCTTTCGCCATTTCCCGTGCCGTCTCACGAATCGTTTCCGGTCGGATGCCGGTCTCAAGGTAGACCCACTCCGGCGTATAGTCCCGCACGTGCGCGGCCAGTTGCTCAAAACCGATCGCATGTTGATCGAGATAGTCCATATCGCACAAATCTTCTTCGATCAACACGTTCATCCACGCGAGCAACAATGCGATGTCGGTGCCTGGCTTGATCGGCAGCCAGTATTTTGACTTGCCTGCCGGCACCGAAAACCTCGGATCGACTGTGATCAACGTGGCATTTCGATTGATCGCCTCGGCCATGGTTTGCACCTGCGCGTTGTGCAGGTTTTCGCCGATATGCGAGCCGAGCAACACGATGCAATTGGCGTTCGCCATGTCGGTACGCTCCGGGGAGCTTGCCGACTCGCCCAGGGTCAGTTTGAATCCGACATCGCGCGGACCCCGGCACTGAGCGAATGCGGGCTCGGCGTGACTGTTTGAACCGTATGCACGCAACATGTGCAGAAAATGGTGGCCGCCTGCGCCATGGTGCAGCAATGCCATTCGTTCCGGTCCGACTGTGTCGGCGATCCCCTGCATTTTGTCGCTGACAAACGTTAGCGCCTCGTCCCAGGAAACCTCTTGAAATGTCTGCCGGCCGTTCACGGTTACGCGCATCAACGGCGTTCGCAGGCGATCAGGGTCGAGGTAGGCGCCTGGCCCACCGGTGCCGCGTGTGCACAGGCGTCCACCGCTGTGCAGATCATCCGGGTTGCCCGTTATTTTCCATAGATCGCCGTCTTCTTTATAAACTTCGCCCGCGCACTTCCAGAAACACATGTCGCAAATGGTCGGCGTCTTGCTGACCACTCCGGAACCGGGGAGGGGCCTGGCCGCGCATCCGCTCAGCATCAGCGCCGGTGAAACGGCGATACTCGTGCCAAACAGACTGGACACCTTTATGAATTCACGACGTTTCATGCGCTGTTTCCTGTGAGGATGTCTGAGTCTGCTTCATGGGTGTCCGTTACTTCCTGGGTGGCCGTCGCCCTGGGAACGATGTAGTAGGGCGTTTCAGTCTTGTCGTCAATGAAAGACTCGGTCGGGAAGAAAGCAAATGTGAATCCGATCAGTACCGCTACTGCGATGAGCGCGCCCTGCAATTTCATCACTTGATTGTGTTGCGGATCCAGTTCGGTCGTTGGCCAGAAAAGCTGCTGCAGGAAGCGCATCATAAGTGATCCCGCCACTGCAGCCACCAGGACGATCAGGACCATCGGCCCAAGCCCGATACCGAGCCATTGATCCAGGCGGTATACGCCCAAGTAATTGCTGTTATAAAAGTCACCCCAGACCGGGAAGAAATCGCCGAAAACCAGGCTGCCAATCAGAAAGCCGACAATAAAAATCATTGCATCGATTTTGCCGGTTGCGAGCGAAGCCGCCGCAGTTCCGGGACAGTAGCCACCGACGACCATGCCAACTCCGAAAAGCAAGCCACCGACCACCATTGGTACCAGGAAGGTCGGCAGCAGATAGACTTGCGAGATGTCCAGAAAACCGATCAGGCTCAATCCCCACAATCCCAGCATGCCTGTTGCGATCGCCGAAAACATGACGATCGGAACGCCAACATCCTTGAAATAGAATGCCCAGGCGATGCGACGGCTGTCGGTGAAGCCGGCGTGAAACAAGGCGAATCCGAACACGAAGCCGATGGGTACTGCCAGCCACAGGTTGAGCGCAGCCGATATGACGCCGGTCTTGGCGAAGGGGGCTATTAAATCCATTGTTTTCTGACAAACCAGGCGGCCAGCCAGCCTCCTACAAAAATAGACATCAGGAAGGCCCAGGAACCGACCGATAATTCTGCACCACCGACGAGGCCCTGGCCGCTGGTGCAGCCTCGTGCCAGCCGCGCGGCAAATCCGGCAAGGACGCCACCCGACAACGCCAGCACAAGACGGTAGCTGACCGAGCTGCGGGGGCCACGCAGGACTTCAAAACGAAGTTCTCCAGCGAGCCAGGCGGCGACAAAACTACCGAGCAGTAAGCCAATCATCATGAACACGACGTAGTCGTTGAGCGGGTGAGCGCCGTCAGCGAAATATTTGGCGAAATAGGCGCTTCGTTCGGTTGCGGCAGGAAACAGGCCGTTCTGTACCCAGGCAACGAATCGTGTCATTGCGCCGCTGGCACCGATGCCGCGACCGGCGATGACGAAAGCGAGCAACATACTGATGCCGATCAGGATCCCGGCCGGCACGGGCGGCCACCGAGTGCCAAACTTCATAGTTATCTCCAGTTCAGAGCTGCAGCGTAACCGGCTGCCTATGTATATTAGGATTATCTAATTTACGGCATTGATCTATAGGTATTATTACTGTTGTCTTGCGTGGTAGTCCATATTAGGCGCGGGGTCCGAAACCATCAAAGGACTCCGGGGCATTTTCGACCGGCCACACTGGTCAGCGAATGTCGCTCGCAGACCATCAGTATGTGCTGTAATTTCAACGATCTTGTCAACGGGGGGTGCAAGTATGGGGATCTGGTCTCAGGCAAGCAGCATGGCGGTACAAACGCCGCCGGAAAGAAATCGTTACGTCGATTTCCTGCGGTCGCTCTCCATACTCATCGTTATCGTTGGGCACTGGTTGATAGCGACGGCCTATTACATCGACGGCACGCTGACAAGCGAACATCTTCTTGAGACCCAGCCGAAAACACAGTGGCTTACCTGGATATTCCAGGTGATGCCAGTCTTCTTTATTGTTGGCGGCTATTCGAATGCCGTGTCCCTGGAGAGCGCACGTCGCAAAGGGATTGATTACGCGGGCTGGTTGTCCGCACGATTGAATCGACTGGTCGCACCGCTGCTCGTTCTGCTCATCGCCTGGGCGATGATCGCTGTAACCATGAGCTGGTTCGGCGTCAGTCCCGCCGTCGTTCAAATGGCCTCTCAGGCGGCGTTGATTCCCACCTGGTTTCTGGCTATTTACATTATGGTGGTGATACTCGCACCGACAACCTACAAGTTATGGAGGCGTTGGGGTTTCGCCTCGTTCTGGGCTTTCGTAGCGATCGCGATTGCTGTGGACATAGCTTTTTTCGCGGCCGATCTGCGCTGGCTCGGTTGGAGCAATTACTTCTGGGTCTGGCTGGCCGTTCACCATCTGGGGTTTGCCTGGCGGGACGGGCGAATGGGCAGCGCAACGCAATTGCTTGTTTATTCGGCGATCGCGCTGACGGTAATGTGGGTATTGGTAACGTATGGCCCTTATCCATTGGCAATGGTTGGATCCCCTGATGAAGGGTTGAGCAATACGCTGCCACCTAAATTTACCCTACTCACTCTCGGGATATTTCAGTTTGGTTTGTTGCTGTCGCTGGAGAACCCGATGCGACGCGCATTGGCGGGTCTGCGTCTGTGGACTGCGACCGTGTTGATTAACAGCATGATAATGACGGTCTATCTGTGGCATATCACGGTGATGGTCGTGTTCGTCGCCCTGCTTTATCTTGCCGGTGGGCCGGGGCTCGGATTTGAACCGGGAACGCCGGACTGGTGGATGACGCGGCCGGTCTGGATAGGCATCTTGCTGGTCTTGCTATTACCCGTTGCACTGCTTCTTTCGCCGCTCGAGCGGCGCTCGCGTGGCAGCGACTCAGCCATTCCATCGACTGTTCGGCAGATTACAGGTGCAGTGATGATATGTCTTGGTGTGGCGCTGCTCGCCATGTACGGTTTCGGTGGCGGACCGATTCCCAGGCTAGATCTTGCAGCATTCGCACTGGTCGTTGTTGGCTCCGGTATCAGTGGGTTGCTACCCCAGTTAAGGTCACTGTCCCTATTTCTGAGATAGAACCTGACGGAATAGCGGCATAACCAATCAGACTGCGCGCGATATTGCTTATGACTATTGGGTGTATAGACTCGAAACAAGAGTTCACACCCAGTGGTCAATGCAAGAAAAGGAGCGCAGATCATGAGCGCGCAGACACAAAAGAAGTTTCCGGATACTTATTACGCGCCGGCTGACGATGTCGCTATACAGCTTACAACACTGAAGCGAGAGTGGCAGGCGGATAAACATGAGACGCCGGATAACAATAGCGGTCATGTTTATGACAGCATCATCGATCTCGCGCCGAACCCGGACAATCCGACACCCATGGTTCGGCTCAGCGAGCGTAGCAATCCGCATTCCGACTATGAGGTCCTGGTAAAGCTCGAAGGGATGAACCCGTTCGGTTCCATCAAAGACCGCATTGCCCTCTACATGCTGAGAGGCCTGCAGCTCGAAGCGCACCAGACACTGGTTGAGCCGTCGGCCGGCAATACAGGCGTTGCCCTCGCTGCAATGGCCAATGCCCAGAACACGCCGGTCGAGATTGCAGTACCGGATGGCGCACCGGAAGAGCAAAAAGCGCTGCTGAATTTTCTTGGCGTCGAGCTGATCGAGGTGGAAGACGAGCTTTGCCCGATATTTCCGTCGGAAGGTGCTCGCGGCGTGGTCAAGAGCATGGTTGAAAGCGAGGCATACGGTGGCAAGTGCGTCAGCCCGAATCAGTATGAGCGCGAACTCAACGTAGAGGCGCACTACCGCACCACCGGGCCGGAGATCTGGAAGCAGACGAACGGTGAAATCGACTATTTCTTCGCCGGAATTGGTAC
>PVMS01032142.1_pt1 | contig 37822 bp, 31 predicted proteins | sample 1853461 | NCBI WGS metagenome assembly PVMS01 (sample SAMN08582032, study PRJNA380276) | Marine sediment metagenome, whole genome shotgun sequencing project. | isolation source: ocean sediment barecode stripped | collected 2017
GGCCGATTTTCGGCAGGCCATTGAATCTGTGGGTCAGCTCACTCAAAAACGATTGATCCCTGTTCATCTTCCCTGGGGCGAGGGCGCTGATTTCAAAGGCATCATTGATTTGCTTGTAATGAAAGCTTTTGGAATTGGTGCTGCGGATGGAGTTGAAATCCCTGAAGAATTAAAGAGCGAAGCAGAAAATGCCCGCTCAGAATTGGTTGAAGCTGCAGCAGAAGGCGACGATGATTTGCTTGAAAAATATTTAGAAGAAGGAGAGCTTTCTTCTCAGGAGATCATGCAAGGCTTAAAGGGCGTTATTAAAAATGGTCTTTTTGTGCCAGTTTTTGCAGCAGATGCAAGCGATGAAGTAGGTCTGAAACAACTTCTGGATGCCTTTATTGCTCTTATCCCCTCACCAAAGGAAGTTCCTGTGGTGAAGGCTCAAGGGAGTGCTGGGGAGGAAGAACTGGAAGCATCCGATGCTGGCCCTCTGGCTGCTTATGTTTGGAAAACTACTGCAGATCCCTATGTTGGCAAGATCACCTACGCGCGCGTGTACTCAGGCGTATTAAATTCTGATAGCCGCGTTTGGAATCAAAATAAAGGCGAGGAAGAGCGCTTGGGCTCCTTATCTGTCATGCGTGGTCACGAACAGATGCCTATGAAAAGCATTCATGCTGGAGATATATTTGCGGTCGCCAAATTGGGTGAAACCCAAACCGGCGATACGCTTTGCGAAAAGAGCCATCCATTAACGATTACTCCTCCAGATTTCCCGGGAGCCCTATACCGGGTTGCCGTGACACCCAAAACGCAAGCTGATTCCACTAAAATGGGCAGTACCCTGACGCGTTTGGCTGAAGAAGATATGACCTTATCCTGGTACAACGAAGCCACAACACGGCAAACGATCTTGCGTGGGATGGGCGATCAGCATATAGATGTTGCCATTCGCAAAGCTGCTGATAAATTCCAGGTCAATCTCAATATCGAACAACCTGATATTCCTTATCTTGAAACGATTACCAAGGCGGGTGAGGCTGAATATCGACACAAAAAGCAAAGTGGTGGCTCTGGTCAATTTGGAGAAGTCCATTTGCGCGTGGAACCAACGGATGGCGAAGATTTTGAATTTGTAAATGAGGTATTTGGTGGCGCGATTTCTCAAAATTATATGCCAGCCATAGAAAAAGGAATTCGCGCTGTCATGAAAGATGGAGCGATCGCTGGTTATCCAGTGCAAAAGGTACGGGTTGCCATCACTGATGGTAAAGAACATGCTGTAGATTCAAAACCAGTGGCCTTCGAGATTGCCGGACGGACAGCCTTCAAGCTGGCAATCAAACAAGCTGGCCCAGTATTGCTTGAACCTATCATGAATGTCAGCGTCACAGTTCCTGATACGAACATGGGCGATGTGATGGGCGATATGAATTCTCGCCGTGCAAAAGTGCAGGGCATGGACAATATAAAAGGGCGTTCAATTGTCAATGCCCAGGTGCCTTTATCAGAAATGCTGCGCTACACAACGGAATTACGATCCATTACAGGTGGGCGAGGGGTCTTCTCGATGGAACAATCTCATTACGAAAAAGTTCCAGCACACATTGCTGAAGGCATCATAGCCGCGAGAACGAAATCTTCCGAGGAAGATGAAGATTAATTGCTAGCTAATGTAAAAGAGCGCTCATTGAGCGCTCTTTTTTTATCCAATAATTTGAAGATCTCTCGGATAAGAAGTGAATGATTCCAATCCATTTTTCGTAACCAAAACATCATCCTCGATTCGAATACCGCCCTTGCCTTTGAAATAGACACCCGGCTCAATGGTAAAGGTCATCCCCTCTTGCAATAATTTCTTATTTCCATCTCGAATATAAGGCTCTTCATGAACCTCCGCACCCAGGCCGTGCCCTGTCCGAGTATTGAAGAAATCACCAAAGCCAGCCTCGTTGATCACTTTGCGCCCAGCCTGATCCACAGCTTCACATGCCACGCCCGCTGCAACTGCCTTCCTCCCCGCAGTATTGGCTGCCACAACCAGGGCATGCGCCTTTTTCAGTTCATCGCTTAACTCGCCAATGGCAAAGGTGCGTGTCATGTCCGAAAAATATCCATCCACGCTGGCCCCCCAGTCGATGAGCAAAATATCTCCTTTCTGTAATTTTCGCTCGCTAATGCTCGCATGCGGATTTGCGCTATTTGGCCCAGAGGCAATGATCGGGAAAAAGGGCAATTCGGCCTCGCTGCCATTCTCAAGCATTTCTTGCACTAGCCGCCCTGCGATCTCTTTTTCGCTCATCCCCTCTTTGATGAATGGAATTGTATTAATGAGTGCGCTTTCGGCGATCTTTGCTGCCTTGCGCATCGCTTCAATTTCGGAGCTATCTTTTATCTCTCGGCAGCCCGCCACAATTGATGAGGCATTAACGAAGCGTGCATTTGGAGCGGCCACTTGCATATAATTTAATTCCAAAAATCGGAAGCTTGTATCTTCCACCCCCATCACAGATTCTTCAAGTTTCAATGCGCTGATCGCGCTTGTAAAACTTGCCTGCCATTCACTTGGATCTTCGCTATAGGTGAAAGCCTTTAATTCAAAATCAATGTGTTCAAGCTTCCCCTTTTCAAATTCTGGGAGCACGATTGCTGCCGCTCCGTCAGCTTTGATCATTGCAACGATTGGCCTTTCCATCAGGTGAAAATCAACGCCAGTGAAATATTTCAGGCTCGGGCCAGCATTTAACACCATCGCATCACTATTTGAATTGGTTAGCAGTCCAATTAATTTATTCAATCTTTGCTTATGTGGCAGGGGTGATTCAGGCATGGTTGAGCTCCTTAAGTGGGCCGATTATAAACCAAGCGATGAGCTTGCTTGCACTGCTGGCTTTAATCTCCCATTAATGTAAACATTTGGCCCCAAGAGTGGTCAAAAGCTCGAATGAGCTTATTGCAAATATTTGCAATAAGCTCAAAGGATATTGATGTTCGCCCAAAGTAAGAAAAGCTTCATCGAAAAACGAATAAAAGAATTAGGATTTCGCATGACCGCCCAGCGCCGGATCATTCTTGATGCCATTGGGCGTGCAGGGGAACATGCAACCGTGGATGAAATTATTTTTCAGGTTCAAGCAGTAGATACTCAAATTAGTCATACGACTGTTTATCGCACTTTGGAAACCTTTAGTCGTTATCGTCTGATACATGGAAATGAAATTGCTGGCGGCCACGTCTATGAGCTTGTGGCTGAGAATGCCCACCACCATCTGCTTTGCCATAAATGTTGGACCGATATCCCGATAGAGGAGGAAAAATTTCAGGAATTCCAGAAAATAATTGAAAATGAATATGGTTTTTTAATTCTTTCCGAGCATAACCTTTTTATGGGGCTGTGCTCAGAATGTCGCCAGAAATATGGTGATACGCTTGGCCGTTTTTCGCCTTATCCAAAATTTGATCAATATGTCCTCAAGGAGGAGCAAAACCTATGATTTTTTCAAAACGATTAGGTAGCAAAGCAATTCCCGTGATTTTTGTATTTGCTTTTATTTTGGCTGCCTGCACGCCATCGTCTTCACCTACTGAGCAGGCTGCTGATTCAGCTTCCTCAGAATCTTCAACGGACTCCGATGCCACTACACAGGAAGACACCCTGATAGTTGCGATTCAGCCCATTATCCAAACCGACCCTGCCCTTATATCCTCGGATTCCGAAATCCTGGTAGCCAATTCTGTTTTCGATTATCTGATAGATGTCGATCCCGAATCAAATCCTGTGCCGCGATTAGCCGCTTCCTGGCAGATCAGTGCCGATGGGCTTAGCTATGTATTCACCCTTGTTGAAAACGCCCAATTTCATGATGGCACTCCGTTCAATGCTGAAGATGTGGTCTGGACTTTTGATCGTTTGCGCGATCCTTCCCTGGAATTTGCCACATCCAGCCTCTATGGAAATATAGCCAGTATTGAAGCCACCGATGACTTTGAAGTCACCTTTACCCTCACCCAGCCAAATCCCTTCTTTCTCTACGATTTGAGCGATAATCATGCGCTGATGCTCAAGGCGGGCGCTGAAAACCCCGAAGATTTCAACGGAACCGGACCTTTTACCGTAGAAAGCTACAGTCCAGAAGATCGCATTGTCCTTGTTGCCAATGAGGACTACTTTGTTGATGGCCAGCCTGGCCTGGATAAAGTGGAGATTATCTTTTTCAGCGATGAAAATGCCATGATCGATGCCCTCCGTGGCGGGCAGGCAGATCTCGTCTTGCGTATGAGCACACCGCTCTTCGAAAGCTTGAAAGGCCTTGAGGGCATTGCAACCTACGATATTCCCACAAACGGATTTGATCTCATTCGATTGCGCTCCGACCGCGCTCCCGGAAATGATCCTCGCGTCATTCAGGCAATGAAGCTTGCCACTGACCGCGCTGCTATCCTTGAGCTGGTTCAGCAGGGTTATGGCGCAATTGGCAACGATAGCCCGATTGGCCCGCTTTATGAAAGTTATAACGATGAAAGTGTGATTCCCCCTGCAAGAGATGTGGATGCCGCTCGCGCTTTATTAGCTGAAGCTGGTTATCCAGATGGCCTCGAATTAGTGTTGCACGTACCCAATTCGGGTGGCCGTCCTGACCTCGCTGCCGTGCTGCAGTCACAGTGGGCCGAAGCGGGCATCAATATTGAAATAAGTGTTGAACCCGAAGAAATCTACTATGGTGAGGATGGCTGGCTGGAAGTTGATCTTGGCATCACGGGTTGGGGATCACGTCCATATCCTCAGTTTTATCTGGATGTGATGTTGGTCAGCGGCGCGCGTTGGAACGAATCGCATTTCGCTGATTCCGAATTTGACGCGCTTGCCAACATAGCCAGCTCAACTTTGGATGAAGCTGAGCGCATTGCTGCCTATTCAGATATCCAGAAATTGCTGCTCGAGCGTGGCCCTGTGATCATCCCCTACTACTTCCCGCAATTTGGAGCTATTAGTGAGGATTTTAAGGGCTTCAACCTGGAAGCTTTTGCTGGGCGCACCGATTTACACACCATCACTCTTAAATAATTTGTCAGATCAACTGGATACTTTCAAAGAAATAGAAAGCGCTGCCCCTGCTAAGGGGCAGCGCTTCTTGCTATTTTTTCAGAAATTGATGCAGCGCCCCGCCCATGCTTTTGGAACATTGATATTTCTATTCTTTTTGATTCTCGCAATTTTTGGCCCCTGGATTGCTCCCTACGGCGCAAATGAACAAATAGTTCAGGATGTTCGCCAGGCTCCCTCTGCTCTGCATTGGTTTGGTACCGATCATCTCGCGCGGGACGTATTCAGCCGTATTATTCTCGGCGCCAGAGATGTGATTTTTCTTGCCGGCTTGGGTACAGTTTTATCGGTGCTTATTGGTTCATCCCTGGGAATGATCTCTGGCTATCGAGGTGGCCGCTTCGATGAAATATTGATGCGCTTGTTAGATAGCTTGCTGTCAATTCCAGCCTTGATGCTTGCCTTGCTTTTGCTGGGCACATTTGGCCCATCCAGGCAAAGTGTCTTATTCGTGATAGTGATCGTCTATATTCCAATTGTTGCCCGTGTTGTTCGAAGTGTGGTGCTTACTGTAAAAAACCGTGGCTATATTGAGGCAGCCCGCATTCAAGGTGAATCAACCAGCAGGATTTTATTTCGTGAAATATTCCCCGCTGTCATCCCAGCGCTGACGGTTGAATCTGCTCTTCGTTTCTCATATGCCATATTTTTGGCCTCCTCCTTGGGTTTTCTAGGCGTGGGTGTGCAGCCGCCCAGCCCTGATTGGGGCTTGATGGTCAAAGAAGCCCGCGATTCGCTGAGCCAAACCCCCTGGGCCCTGTATTTTCCAGCTCTCTCCATTTCCATGCTGGTCATTTCCGTTAACTTACTTGCCGATGGGCTTAAAAACGCCTTTCAGTTGAAATCTTGAGCTCCGCTATGCCGCACTCCAAAAATATCCTTGAGATCTCCAAGCTCACTGTTGCTTATCAGCAAGCTAATTCAAGCCTGGTGGCTCTTAGAGATTTCTCAATAAACATTGCCGAGGGTCAAATTTATGGCCTGGTAGGCGAAAGCGGATCAGGAAAAAGCACGCTTGCTTTAGCCATAATGCGATATTTGGGAAAAGAAGGAGCTATTAGATCTGGCCGGATAATGCTGGGTGAACTTGAAATTACGAAACTAAACGAATCGGATTTACAGGAATTGAGAGGCAGCGATATTTCTTATGTGCCTCAAAATCCTTTTACATCGTTAAATCCCTCAATGCTTATTGAAGATCAACTAAGTGAATCATTGCGCCTTCATGGCAAATCAGATCAAAAAGACGCCAATCAAGAAGTTCTTGATTTAATGAGAAAAGTTCGCCTTCCCGATCCTGAGCGCATTGCAAAATCCTATCCCCATCAATTGAGTGGCGGAATGCAGCAGCGCGTCATGATCGCAATGGCATTAAGCTCTGAACCCAAATTGCTTGTTCTGGATGAGCCAACCACCTCTCTGGATGTCACCACCGAGGCTGCGATCCTCGATTTGATTCGTGAACTGAATGCCAAGGAATCCACCTCCACTTTGTATGTTACGCACAATTTGGGCATCATTGCAGGAATTGCGGACCGCGTAGCAGTCATCTACGCCAGTGAGCTAATGGAAGATGCCCCCACGGATGATCTGTTTGCGCAAGCCCTGCATCCCTATACCCTCGGCTTGCTCGAATCCGTTCCTCGATTGGGACAACGCAAAAATGAAAAGACCATTCAAGGCATTGATGGCCAAATTCCATCGCTCAATGATCTGCCATCCGCATGTGTCTTTGCTCCCCGCTGCCCGCTTGCAATTGAATTATGCTGGCAAAAACGCCCTGATTTGGAAGAGGTCTCAGTTGCCCATCATGTCAGATGTCATCGTTGGTTGGAAATAAAAACTGGCGAGATCGATCCACTCCAAAGTGAAAAACCCACAGCCACGATCAATAAGCAGGCGCTCCAGGAATTATTGAAGCTTTCGCATGTGGACGTGCGTTATCCGATCCGAAGATCTGTCCCGGATTTGATTCGAAGAAATCCCGAGCGCGAAGTGAAAGCCGTCAGTAATTTCTCTTTAAAGATAGCTAGTTCCGAAACGATTGGCTTGGTTGGCGAAAGCGGAAGCGGGAAGAGCAGCTTGGCGCGCGCCATCATCGGTTTGGTTGAACCCTCGTCGGGGGAAATAAAGCTAATGAATATTGCCTTGCCTAAATCCTTAGCCAATCGCGATCGGTCATTGTTGTCCACTTTGCAAATGATTTTCCAGCACCCGGAGGAAGCGCTAAATCCTTATCTTTCAGTTGGCGAATCCCTTCAGCGGCCTTTGCAAACATTGTTGGGCATGTCCCGGTCAGACGCAAAGAAAAGAGCCAGTGAATTGCTTTCCCTTGTTCGCATTCCCCAGGAACTTGCCAACCGCTTGCCTGCACAACTGAGCGGTGGGGAAAAGCAGCGCATAGCTATTGCCCGTGCTTTTGCCAGCCATCCAAATTTATTGCTGGCCGATGAAGCCCTTTCCTCCTTGGATGTCTCCGTGCAGGCCACAATTCTAAATTTACTTTCCGAGCTGCAAATGGAACACGATAGCGCCATGATTTTTATTTCACATGATATTGCGGTTGTGTCTTATATCGCAGACAGGATTGCTGTCATGTACCTGGGTCAGATCATGCAATTGAGCTCTTCCGAAAATTTCTTTTCGCCTCCCTACCATCCCTATACTGAAGCCCTCCTCTCAGCGCTTCCCCCACCTGATCCAAAGGTGGTCCGCAAACGCATTCTCCTGGATGGTGAAATCCCGAGTGCGCGTGATTTGCCCAGCGGCTGCCCTTTCCATACGCGCTGTCCCCGTAATTTGGGAGATATTTGCAAGAACGAAATGCCGCCATTGCAAAACAGCGTGGATGGAAGCCAGATCTTGTGCCATATTCCAATACAGGAATTAAAGCAGATTCAAGATCCTGTCATGGTATTTGATCCTGCCGATGAGGGCATCTCAGATCAATGAGCGCATACATCTTTAGGCGCTTAGCCTTCCTCTTCCTCACCTTAACGCTCACCTCGATCTTGATATTTCTTATTACTCAATTATTGCCAGGTGATGTATGTAGAGTGATCCTTGGTCGAGAGGTAGGTGAGGGGGCCCTTGAAGCCTGTCGCCTCGAATTGGGCCTTCATGATCCAGCACTGATTCGCTACTTGAACTGGTTTGTAGATTTTCTTGCGGGCGATTGGGGTTTGTCTTTCAGTACAAATGTAGAAATTCAACCATTAGTTATTGCGCGCCTTGGCAATTCCCTTCGTTTGGCATTATTTACGCTGATTATTTCTGTTCCAATTGCCACGATCCTGGGTGCGATTGCAGCCTTAAATGAAAATAATTGGATCGATAACATAATAAACATAAGCTCGCTGTCAGTCGTGGGATTGCCTGAATTTGTCACTGGAATAATCTTGATTGAGCTGCTTGCCTTCAACCTGGGATTGCCTGCCAATTCTTCTATTCCACCAGGCACGAGTTTTATTGAGTCAATTCCAAGCCTGTTTTTGCCCGCTCTAACGGCCTCACTTGTGCTCCTCGCCTACATAGCCCGCTTAACCAGGGCGGGTGTTCTCGAAGAATTGAAAAAGGATTATGTCCGCACTGCCTATTTGAAAGGCCTTTCGCGTCAAGCGGTTCTTTTCAAGCATGTCCTTCGCAACGCGCTTTTTCCCACCATTACAGTTGTTGCCATTAGTTTTGGATGGCTGATCAGTGGCCTTATCGTTATTGAAAATGTCTTTAATTACCCCGGCTTGGGGCGTTTAATGACCTTTGCGATCAGTCGCAGAGATCTGCCCATGATGCAAGCCATCAGCGTGATCACTGTCATCGCATTCGCATTGGCAAATTTGGCTGCCGATATTCTTTCGGCTTCCCTAAATCCGCGGCTTCGAATAGGAGAATAGCCTTATGTCGCTGGAACTCCTCGATTATCGCCATCAAGTGTTTTCTCATTATGCAACGGTGCGCAATTCGCAAAAATCGCATGCAGCCACCGCCGCCAATTTCCGTAGGCAGCGTGATGAATTATTCTCGCATCATCCGCAATCCGCCTTTACACCAGCTCAAAAAAAGATTTTCCAGGGCATCGATTACTTTCCCTATGATCTCACCTGGAAAAAGGAAGCCCGTCTGGATTTTGAGATCGAAGCCCGAGAATTCGAGATTGCCCTCAAAGATGATGGCTCCTTCAAAATGAAGCGCCTCGCGCATGCTCATTTTAGTCATCGCCATCAGGAATTCTATCTATCTTTATTCTGGCTGCAAGGATATGGCGGGGGGCTGTTCCTTCCTTTTCGAGATGAGAGCAGGAAAAGCGGGGAAACATATGGCGGGAGCCGTTATTTACTGGATACGATAAAGGGTGCAGATTTGGGAGTGGGCAAAAGATCGATCACACTTGATTTCAATTACGCTTACAACCCATCATGTGCTTATAATTTATCCTGGGATTGCCCCCTGGCTCCTGAGGAAAATTGGCTGGATGCTTCCGTCCTGGCGGGCGAAAAATCCTACCCTCACCTTGAAGTCGATTAATTCTAGTTAGTGAATTCGGTCTACTGCCATTGGGCAGGCGCTTTTATCGATTAATCTGCAATCTACGAAGTGATCGCAATTCCGTGAGGTGATTCTGGGCAAAGTCCCGCGCAATATTCCGATTGGATACACAATTTCAGATTTGATCCAGACTGCTTTCCCCATGTGCGAACATTCGAATTCTTGAATATTTGAGCGAATGCGATTTTCTGCTTGCATTTAGACTCCCGTGATTGCTTAGAATAACTCTACAAAATAGCCACCTTCTCATACATGACAAATGTCCTGCGTTCTGAGGGACATTTGTCATGTGATGTATGCGCCCTAGTTGATATTCTTCTAAAGGGTGACACGCAATTATATGGGTTTTTATAGACTGACCATTAAACAGTCTACACGTTATCGAGGAAATTTTCATGACAAAGAAACACGCCATCATCGATGGCAACGAGGCAGTTGCCTCTGTGGCTTATCGCACCAATGAAGTTATTGCAATTTATCCGATTACCCCGGCTTCATCAATGGGCGAATTGGCTGATGCCTGGGCCGCAGAGGGTAAACAAAATATTTGGGGCAATGTCCCCTCTGTAATTGAAATGCAAAGTGAGGGTGGCGCTGCGGGGGCCGTGCACGGTGCTCTTCAAGCGGGCTCTCTAACTACAACATTTACAGCCTCCCAGGGATTGTTGTTAATGTTGCCCAATATGTATAAGATTGCTGGCGAATTAACTTCAACGGTGTTTCATATTGCTGCGCGCTCTATAGCTGCGCAGGCTCTTTCTATTTTTGGTGATCACAGCGATGTAATGGCCGCTCGCCAGACAGGCTTTGCGCTATTGGCGTCCAATTCCGTCCAGGAAGCCATGGATATGGCTCTGATCGCCCAGGCCGCTAGCTTGGAATCACGTATCCCATTCCTGCATTTCTTTGATGGTTTCCGCACGTCACACGAGATCAATCAGGTGGAAATGCTCAGCGATAAGCAAATCAGCACTATGATAAAGGACGATCTGGTTCATTCCCATCGTCGGCGTGCGCTTTCCCCGGATCATCCTGTTGTACGCGGCACAGCACAAAATCCAGATGTCTATTTCCAGGCCCGCGAATCAGTTAATCCTTTCTATCAACGTTGCCCGGATATTGTTCAGGCAATAATGGATAAATTTGGGAAAATATCAGGTCGAAAATATAAGCTTTTTGACTATATCGGCGCTCCAGATGCCGAGCGCATCATTGTGGCTATGGGCTCGGGATTAGGGGCTATTGAAGAAACGGTCAATGATCTCGTGGCAAAAGGGGAAAAAGTTGGAGCAATAAAAGTTCGGCTCTTCCGCCCCTTTTCAACAGCTCATCTCCTTGCTGCGCTGCCAAAAAGCGTGCAATCAATTGGGGTTATGGATCGCACAAAAGAGCCCGGCAGCATCGGCGAACCCCTTTATATGGATATTCAAACTGCTTTACGAGAAGGCATCGATGAGGGATTATGGGCAAAAGGATCGCAGCCAAAAATTGTGGGTGGCAGATATGGCCTTTCATCCAAAGAATTCACGCCTGCGATGATCCTCCGTATATATGATGAGCTCAAAGAGGAAAACCCGAAGAATCATTTCACCATTGGCATCGAAGACGATGTTTCATTAAAGAGCTTGAATTATGTCAAAGGCTATTCAGCCGAAGCTCCTTCAACCTTCAAAGCTGTTTTTTATGGCTTAGGTTCTGATGGAACTGTCGGAGCAAATAAATCAACGATCAAGATTATTGGCCAGCAGACAGAGAAATCTGTCCAGGCTTATTTCGTCTATGATTCAAAGAAAGCTGGCTCTGTTACAGTTTCACATTTGCGTTTCGGTGATCAGAAGATCCGATCCACTTACCTGATTGATCGCGCGAATCTAATCGCCTGTCATCAATTTAACTTCTTGCAAAAATTCGATTTGCTAAAAAAGGCCGATCAAGGTGCCACATTCTTACTAAACAGCCCCTATTCTGCAGACATCGTTTGGGATTATCTCCCTCGAATAGTACAGAAGCACATCATTGATAAAGAACTGCGTTTCTTTGTAACTGACGCATACAAAATCGCTTCGCGTGTAGGATTGGGCGGGCACATCAACACGATTATGCAAACTGCTTTCTTTGGAATTAGCGATGTGATACCCAAAGCAAAGGCTATCAAGGAAATCAAAAAAGCCATCCGCAAGAATTATGGAAAGCTGGGCAAGAAAATTCTTGCCCAAAATAATGAAGCTGTGGATTTGGCTGATTCCAGTGTCGAAGAAGTCACTGTTCCCTCTGCAACTCTGGGAAATATTCATCTTAATGAGCCGGTTACCGAATCCGCTCCTCAGTTTGTCCGAGATGTCCTTGGACGAATCATTTTGCGTGAGGGAGACGATCTGCCGGTGAGCGTTTTCCCCGTAGATGGAACCTATCCTGCAGGAACAACGCAATGGGAGAAGCGCCGTCTTTCCGACACGGTTCCCATCTGGCACATGGATGATTGCATCCAGTGTGGAAAATGCGTATTTGTTTGCCCGCACGCTGTGATCCGTGAAAAGATCTTCGACCCAGCCTTGCTTAAAAATGCTCCTCAAGGATTTAAATCAGCAGATGCTCGCTGGCGCGAATTCCCTGATATGGCCTTTAGTCTGCAAGTTTCGGTTGAAGATTGCACAGGCTGCAACCTTTGTGTGGAAGCCTGCCCGGTAGCTGATAAAGAAACAGGCAAAAAATTGCCCATTGAGATGGTTCCTGTGGAACCCATTTTGGCAGAAGAAAAGGTGAACTGGGAATATTTCCTTTCACTCCCAGAAATGGATCGCAGCGTTATTCCTCTCAATACGGTTAAGAATTCACAGCTCCTGCAGCCCCTTTTTGAATTCTCAGGGGCTTGCTTAGGCTGCGGTGAAACACCCTACTTAAAATTGATCAGCCAGCTATACGGTGAACGTACCATTGTGGCGAATGCCACAGGTTGCTCCTCAATTTTCGGTGGCAATCTGCCCACAACCCCCTGGGCTGTGAATCGCGAAGGGCGCGGGCCAGCTTGGTCGAATTCTCTATTTGAAGATAACGCCGAATTTGGTTTGGGCATGCGCCTGTCATTGGATGCCCAGCTTGAATCAGCGCTCGCTTTAGTTGGCAAGCAAAAAGACAAGATCGGCCCCAAGCTTGCAAATAAAATATTAAAAGCAGATCAATCTGATGAAGCCGGCATCCAGGAACAGCGTGAGCGTGTTCAAGAACTGAAGAAAATTCTTGCCAATTCAAAATCAAGTGGCGCGCGAAATCTGATGAATCTGGCTGATGTGCTTGTTAAAAAAACAGTGTAGATCTCGGGGGTCGCCGTATCATTAAAAAAAAAAGCGTTGGCGGCCTGGATCACGTTTTGGCTTCTGGAAAGAACGTGAATGTGCTTGTGATGGATACGGAAGTGTATTCCAACACCGGAGGCCAGGCCTCGAAGGCCACACCGCGTGGAGCCACTGCACGTTTCGCTGCTGATGGAAAAGTTACACGCAAGAAAAATCTGGGCCTTATGGCGATCACCTACGGCAATGTCTATGTTGCCAGCATTGCAATGGGCGCTAGTGACACGCAAACGATACGCGCAATAACGGAAGCTGAAGCTTATGATGGCCCTTCCCTGATCATTGCATATAGCCACTGCATCGCGCATGGCATTGATATGACCAAGGGTTTGAATCAGCAAGATTTGGCTGTGAAATCGGGCATGTGGCCCCTTTATCGTTACAATCCAGAGTTGGCTGCAAAGGGAAAATCACCACTTAGCCTGGATTCAAAAGAAGCCAGCATTCCGTTGGCTGATTACATGCAAGGTGAGAATCGTTTCCGCTTATTGATGAAAAGCGATAAAAAAATGGCTGCTGAAAAGCTCGCAGCTTTGGAAAATGATATTAAGCAGCAGCGAAGACAATTTGAATTGCTGGCTTCCTAAGGGTAATTAGAGCATTTTGGGGCTTCTACTTTCATGCCCCAACTTGACAGCACTTTTCCTGTCCTGTAAAATTGCCCATCCTCATAAGGGGCCTGTAGCGCAGCTGGGAGCGCGCATCAATCGCACTGATGAGGTCGCGGGTTCGAATCCCGCCAGGTCCACTGTAGGCCCCAAGTAAATAACTGGGCCCATGGCGCAGTTGGGAGCGCGCCTCAATGGCATTGAGGAGGTCGTGGGTTCGAGCCCCACTGGGTCCACCTTAACAATTTATTTGCCTGATAGAAGTATTAAGCTATCTGTCAGCGAGTTGGGAAGTTTTGTCAAAGCCCAACCTGTGTTGCAGAGCACCTTCAAGCCGAACTCGTCTATCGCCCGAAAGGGAAGGCTCTTATGCTGAAACCATAGTAGGCATTTGCGGGCGCGCCCGTTAACGCGCAAATATGAGCGGCAGATCTGGTTTGATCTGCAATCGGGGTGGTACCGCGGAGCAAGCCTTCGTCCCTGAATGGCGAAGGTTTTTGTATTTAATACCTGGGAGCAATGATGGCGAAAAACGAAAAAGATTTTGTGGAAGATCGCTATAAACCTGAAGCTATCGAGGCTAAGTGGCAGGCAAAATGGGCCGCTGATGGCCTCTATAAGGCGTCCATAGATTCCCCAAAGCCCAAGTATTACTGCCTCACTATGCTGCCTTACCCTTCAGGCGATCTTCATATAGGTCATTGGTATGTCATGACGCCCACCGATGCACATGTACGTTTCAAGCGCATGCAGGGCTTCAACGTTATGTTCCCGATGGGCTTCGATTCCTTTGGTCTGCCTGCTGAAAATGCAGCCATCAAGCACAATATGCATCCCAAAAAATGGACCTATGCCAATATCGAAAATATGATCAAACAGATGAAAAGTATGGGCCCTGCATTCGATTGGGACCGTATGGCGATCTCCTCTGACCCTGAATACTACAAATGGACCCAGTGGTTTTTTCTCAAGCTCTTCGAAAATGGATTAGCCTATCGAAAATTCTCTGCTGTAGATTGGTGCCCCAAGGACAATACAACTTTAGCTCGCGAACAAGTTGTTGGCGAAAACAAGGTATGTGAGCGTTGCGGCACACCCGTGATCAAAAAGGAATTGGAGCAATGGTTTTTCCGCATCACGAATTACGCGGATGAGATCCTGGATTTCTCCGAAATTGATTGGCCCAATCCGATCAAGACATTACAGACTAATTGGATCGGTCGCTCCGAAGGCGCCAATGTGCGCTTTAAAACTGAAGATGGTGATGAGATCGAGATTTTTACCACGCGCCCCGATACTCTGTGGGGAGCCACCTTTATGGTGCTGGCCCCTGAACATCCTCTGGTCGAAAAGATCACATCGAAAGAGCAGCATGATGCAGTGGATGCCTACATTGAGAAAGCCAAACGGCAAACTGAAATAGAGCGCGAATCCTTGGATCGTGAAAAAACAGGGATCTTTACTGGCGGCTATGCAATCAATCCGGTCAATGGCGAGAAGATTCCTATATGGATCGCTGCTTATGTATTGATGACCTACGGCACGGGCGCCATTATGGCCGTACCAGCCCACGATCAACGCGATTTTGAATTTGCGCGTAATTTTGATCTTGAAGTTCGCCCTGTTATTCAGCCTGAGGGTGAAGAAGCCCTTGATGGAGCCACCATGAAAGAGGCGGCCGCTCATTATGGAGAAATGGTCAATAGTGGCCCATTAAATGGAACCCCCGCCGATGAAGCCAAAGAGAAAGCCACGCACTACCTCGAGGAAAAAAAGATCGGTGAATCATCAGTGGGTTACCGTATTCGCGATTGGCTGATTTCCCGCCAGCGCTATTGGGGTGCACCCATTCCCATCGTATATTGCGATACATGCGGCGCTCAGCCTGTCCCTGAGGATCAGCTCCCCGTTGAATTGCCTGATGACATTGAATGGCGTCCCACAGGCGAAAGCCCTCTGAATTTCCATCCCACCTGGAAGCACACCACGTGCCCCAATTGCGATGAGCCCGCCATTCGTGAGACCGATACGATGGATACCTTTATGTGCTCTTCCTGGTATTTCTTGCGCTATTTGAGCCCTGAGGAAGAGTTGGCACCATTTTCTCAAAGCGAATACGATTACTGGATGCCAGTGGATGTCTATACGGGTGGCGCTGAACACGCCACCATGCATCTGATCTATGCTCGATTTTTCCAAAAGGCCCTGCGCGATATGGGCATCACTAAGGGAAATGAGTCCATCATGCGATTGAAGAATCAGGGCCAGATCCTGGGCCCCGATGGACAGCGCATGTCCAAATCACGAGGGAACGTGGTCGACCCCGATGAGCAGGTCCGCGCCTATGGCGCTGATGTTGTTCGTGCCTATCTCATGTTTGGCTATCGCTGGAAGGAAGGTGGCCCCTGGATGACAGAAAATATTCAGGGCGTCGTGCGATGGCTGCACCGAGTTTGGGCCATATTTACCGAAGCTGAGAATGCAAAGCCCACTGCCAATGAAAAAATTCAGCGCAGTTTACAGCGCAAAGTACACCAGACCTTGAAAAGCATCCAGCACGATCTGGAAAGCTTCGAATTCAATACCGTTGTTTCAGCCTTGATGTCCTTGCTGAATCAGATGATTGAAGCCAAGGATCAGAGTGCAGCAGGCACCGCTGCCTGGAAAGAAGCCAAAGATTTTTATCTGAGGATGCTGGCCCCCATAACGCCTCATATCGCCGAAGAACTGTGGCAGCGCAGCGGCCATTCGGATTCGATTCATTCACAGGATTGGCCTCTATTGAACGAAGATGCCGCTAAAGATGACGAGATCACATTGGTGGTCCAAATAAATGGCAAATTGCGCGATCGCATCACTGTTTCAATTGGCATTAGTGATGAAGAGGCGGAAAAAATGGCGATGTCGAGCGAAATCGTTCAAGCTGCCCTGGCAGGAAAACCAGTGAAAAAAGTGATCGTTGTGGCCGGAAAACTGGTCAACATTGTGGTCTGATTGCCAATATTGATATTAATTTTTCAATAATTTATAAGGAAAAGATGATTGGCTGAGGTTCGAAGGCTATTTTCCCATTTAATAACTTTACATCCTTTTTACATAAGCCATTTGCCCAGCCCACATTCATCTCGTAAAATGGACGTAATCATTCAAAAGGAATAGATTGAAATGTCGAGTTCTATGAAAAAAGTAGTCATCCCAGAGGGCGGGGCCAAACCATTAGCTCCATATTCCCCAGGCATAGTGAGCGGAAATTATCTTTTCACTGCCGGGCAGATCGGCCTTGATCCCGAAAGCCAAAAGATTGTGGATGGTGGAGTGGCGGTCCAGGCCCGCCAGGCAATGGAAAATTTAGGCAAAATACTCGAAGCCGAAAATTTGAATTTCTCCAACCTGATCAAAGTGACGATTTTTCTTATTGATATCAATGATTATGCCGCTGTCAACGAAGTCTATGGCGAATATTTTGACGATCAGCCACCAGCCCGTTCTGCTGTTCAGGTAGTTGCTCTTCCCGCAGCCGCCTCCGTTGAAATTGAGGCTATTGCAGCAATAAGCTAGCGATGGCAAATGAGCTTGTTTTGCTCGTGGATGATGAGCCCAACATTGTTGAGCTTTCCCAGCTGTACCTTGAAAAGGAAGGCTATCGCATCATTTCTGCCGCAGACGGTAAGCAGGCCCTCGCCACCATTGAGAAGGAAAATCCAGCACTGGTCGTGTTGGATTTGATGCTCCCCGAAATGGATGGCTTTGAGGTCTGTCGTCACTTGCGCGCTCAAAATAGCTCGGTGCTCATTTTGATGCTCACGGCCCGCGATGATGACGTCGATAAAATTGTGGGTCTGGAAATGGGTGCAGACGATTACATGACTAAGCCCTTCAACCCCCGCGAATTGGTCGCGCGTGTAAAAGCATTGCTGCGCCGATCCTCCAGGAATATAAACTCTTCCGCCCCCATCCACCTGGGCGATATGACCATAGATAGCTCCAGCCGCGAGCTAACCATAAATGGTGAGCCTGTTAGTCTTCGCACCCAGGAATTCGATCTTCTCTGGACCTTTGCTGAGCATAAAGGCCAGGTCCTCAAACGCGAGCAATTGCTCAGTCTCGCCTGGGGCTACGACTATTATGGAGAGACACGCACAGTAGATGTGCACGTTGCGCACCTGAGAAAAAAAATAAGCAATAGCTCAGTAAAGATTGAAACACTAACTGGCGTGGGTTACAAGTTGGTGATCTGATGTTTTCCTCGCTTCGCTCTCGCCTTTGGCTCACGTATTTACTAATAGTAATTTCTGTCTTAGTTGTTGTAACCGCGTCTTTGCTCTTTTATCTGGCTCGCAATCCGCGTCTAAGCCGTGAAGCAGAAAGCAATCTCAGCCTGGCTGCCTCTTCGATCAACCGATTGAATTTTACTGCCCGTAATCTTGAAGAATTAGAGCGATTGGTCCTTGATGCTGATCAAGCTTTAAACACACGAGTGCTGGTCTTTAATGCCCAGGGAATTGTTCTGGCGGATTCACGCGCGCAATCCGAAGCAAGTTTTTCAAATATTCCTTTTTCGGGTCAGCAGCATAATCAGCGCGATCTTTCCAACTTTCAGGATGAAGATGGTCAGGAATGGTTTTTCATCCGTAGAAATATACAGGGTCGCAACACCCTCGTTTTAGCCACACAACGCCCCGCAGCGCCCTTGCTTTCCCTGTTCACTGATGAGTTTTTCCGCCCCTTGATGCAGGCAGGGCTGCTCGCCCTATTTCTTTCACTCCTTCTTGCATATCTCATGGCGCGCTGGATCGCGGGTCCTCTCCAGGGCATTTTGCTTGCATCTCAAGGTGTCGCACAGGGAGAGATGACCCAGATCGAACCGAGTGGCCCCCAGGAAGTCCGAAATCTCTCCCGGGCCTTCAATGAAATGAGCCGTCAGGTGGATGCCAGTCGTAAAGCGCAACAGGATTTTGTCGCCAATGTATCCCATGATTTGAAAACTCCGCTCACTTCCATCCATGGCTTTGGTCAGGCGATCTTGGATGGCACAGCCAAATCGGGCCAAAAGTTGAAGCATGCTGCCAAAGTGATCGTGAGCGAAGCCGATCACATGACGCGCCTGGTGGAAGAATTGCTGGATAGCGCCCGTTTCGAATCGGGCATTGTGAAAATTGAATTCGGGCCGATAAAAATAAGCGCTTTGCTCAAAGATCTGGTGGAAAGATTTTCACTAAAAGCTAAGAAAGCAGAAGTGAACTTGGAGTTAAAATTGCAAGAAATACCAGAGATTCAAGGAGATGCAGATCGATTGAACCAGGCCCTTTCAAATCTGATCGAAAACGCCTTGAAGCACACGCCCAGGGAAGGAACAATTCAAATTGCCGCACAATCCATTGCAACAAATGTTGAGATATCCATCAGCGACACAGGCGCAGGAATCCCTCAGGATGAATTGCCTCGCATTTTCGAACGCTTTTATCAAGTGGATAAAGTTCGTCCCGAAGGAAAGGGCCGAGGTTCAGGGCTGGGCCTTTCAATTGCCAGGCAAATTATTGAAGCCCATCATGGCAGTATTCGTGTTGAAAGCATTGAAGGCCAGGGCAGCCGCTTCATTGTTGCATTACCCCTTTCTTAGGTATAGTTAGCCAGAGTAAATCCAAATGCAGAAAGTTTCCGTTATCGTTCCCTGCCTCAATGAGGAAAAAACAATTGCCTTGCTTTTGAAGGCCATTATGCAGCAGACTTATCCGCTTCAAAACATTGAAGTGATCATTGCTGATGGATCTTCCACCGACAATACAAGGTCCGAGATTGCCTCTTTTCAAGAAGCGCATAATGATTTAAATATTCAAGTAATAGATAATCCCACACGCTCAATTCCCACTGGTCTTAATTTGGCGATTGACCAGGCAAGCGGGGACATTATTTTACGCCTTGATGCTCATTGCGCCCCCGATTCGCATTACATTGCTATTTGTGTGGCCGATCTTGAAAATGAAAAAGCCTGGAATGTTGGCGGCTTATGGGATATCCAGGCGGGTGCCAAAACTTGGGTGGCAGCCTCGATTGCGATTGCCGCTGCCCATCCAATTGGCATTGGAGATGCCAGATACCGCTTTTCAAATAAAGCTCAGTTTGTGGATACCGTTCCCTTTGGAAGTTTCAGGAAATCATTGATCGACCGTATTGGTCCTTTTGATGAAGCTTTGCAAGCCAATGAAGATTACGAATTTAACACCCGCATTCGATCTCATGGTGGGCAGATATGGTTCAATCCAGCCATCAGATCTCGCTATTTTGCACGGCCAACATTTTCGGCCCTTGCTAAGCAATATTTCCGCTACGGCTTCTGGAAATGGCGCATGTTACAGCGCTTTCCAAAGTCCATTCGTTGGCGACAGGCCCTGCCACCTCTTTTTGTTGCAGGATTGATATTCGGCCCAATTCTGGCTTTATGGTGGCCCTCGTTGATCTTTCTGTGGGGGGCGGCAGTGGTATCATATGTTTCGTTATTATTGTTCATTGGATTACAAAAATCCCTCCAAAAATCAACACTAAATTTTCTCTTAGGAATTCCAACAGCGATTATGATTATGCATCTGAGTTTTGGAAGCGCATTTATCTGGAGCATGATCCAATACGCGGTCAGTAAGAATTAACACGATCATATGACTGAAAATAAAAACAGCGAATATGGCAGGGCCTGGCGCATGGGAATAGGGGAACGTCGTTTTCTCATCGTCGCTGGCGACCTGGTAATGGCGATCATTGCCTTATTTGTCGCTCTTTACTATTGGTCGTCGGGACTTCCTGGAAACGTCACTCCAGATTTCTTTGAATTCCTGCAAGTGCGCACTCCCTTCTGGTTTTATCTCCTTCCCATATTTTGGATTCTGCTGCTTGTGGAAACCTACAATCCACATCGAGCGATTAGCTGGGAGGAAACACGTTCCAAATTGGCAATGGCGGCCATCATAGGTATGGCTTTGTACGCCTTGCTCTATTTCACTTCGGCTCCAGGCTCTCTGCCCAGAAGGGGAGTAGCTGGTTTTGCTGTAAGTGTATGGCTGCTCACAATGGCATGGCGCTTTTTATACGTTCGTATTTTTACGGCTCCGCAATTTGTTCGTCGTGCTGTCCTGGTTGGGGCAGGCACAACGGGCGAGGTGCTATTAAAAGTGATCACGGATATTTCTCCAAGCCCTTTTATTATTGCAGGCATTATTGACGATGATCCGGAAAAAATAGGTGCGTCAATCCTAGGCTTTCCTGTTCTTGGGGGCGCAGAGATGCTCCCGGAATTGATCAATAATGAAGGAATCTCAGACGTCCTGGTGGCAATTTCTGGCAAGATGAATGAAGATACTTTCCGCGTGTTACTGGATGCCCAGGAGCAGGGAGTAGAGATCACACGAATGCCAGTTGCCTATGAACAGATATTAGATCGCGTCCCGGTTCATTATTTGGAAGCCGATTGGATGTTGCGCTCATTTGTGGATGCCACCCGTATAAATCGCCTAAATGAATTATTAAAACGCTGGCTGGATGTTCTCGGTGGGCTGGTTGGAGTAATGATCCTCGCACTAATGACTCCAATTTTGGCCCTGGTGATATTGCTGGAGAGCGGCCGTCCAATATTCTTCTCACAAACAAGATCCGGAAAGGGTGGCAGTCAATACAGAGTATTCAAATTCAGAACGATGCGCCCCGATGCAGAGAAAGCAGGGCGGCCAGTGTTGGCAAAAGAAGATGATGAACGCAGTACCCGCGTTGGGCGCTTTATGCGAAAAACCAGGTTGGATGAATGGCCTCAATTCATCAATGTCTTACGGGGAGAAATGTCCTTAGTGGGCCCTCGCCCCGAACGCCCTGAGCTTATGGAACATTTTGAAAAGCGCATTCCCTTTTACCGCGCCCGGCTGCTTACCAAGCCCGGAATCACTGGCTGGGCTCAAGTCAATTTCGGCTATGCAGCTTCAATAGAGGAAATGTCTGTAAAACTGGAATACGATCTCTACTACATAAAGCAGCAAACTGTAGTTCTGGATATTGTGATTATTCTACGCACCATTGCCACAGTTTTTAGTTTTAGGGGCAGGTGATGGTGAAAGTTCTTGTAACTGGCGGCGCTGGCTTTATCGGCTCGCATCTTGTAGATGCCCTCGTTGAGCGGGGAGATTCTGTTTGCGTGCTGGATAATTTTTCCTCTGGAAAACGCAGCAATTTAGAAGGTGTTATAGAGCGAATCGAAATCCATGAAGGCGATATTCGCAATCAAAAAGATCTCGACGCTGCGATCAAGGATATCGATACCATTTTTCATCAGGCAGCTATGGTCTCCGTTCCAGAATCAATTGAAGATCCAGAGTTTTGCTTTGATGTAAATATCCAAGCTGTTATCAACTTGCTCGATATGGCTCGAAAAAACAATGTCGCTAAAGTCGTCATGGCTTCCTCTACTGCTGTCTATGGTGCGCAGAAAGAAATGCCTTTGCGCGAAGATATGCCTCCGCAAACCCTTTCGCCTTATGCTGCTTCAAAATTATTTAATGAAAGCCTCGCAGCTGTGTATGCTGAAAATTACTCAATGCACACAATTGCGCTTCGTTATTTCAATGTATATGGGCCCAGACAACTTCCGGATTCAGAATATGCAGCCGTAATTCCAAAGTTTATTGAAAACTTAAGCAAGGGAATTGCCCCCATTATATTTGGCGATGGTAGGCAAACTCGAGATTTCATTTATGTGGCCGATGTTGTCCGCGCAAATCTACTTGCCGCCGAAATGGAGCCAGCCAAAGTTAGGAGTATTAATGTCTGCTCAGGTGTGGAAACTTCCCTGTTGAATTTGCTGGATATTCTCTACAAAATTTATCCTGATGCCCCCAAAGCAAATTTCCAGAAAGAACGTTTGGGTGATGTCCCTCGCTCATTTGGAAATCCTGAAATGGCAGCCAAAGCACTCCATTTCGAATCATCAACTTCGCTGGAAGATGGATTACAAATGCTTACTAAAGGGATGATATGACTTTGAGGGAGCTCCTGAAAGATTCAAAGCTCCGCCTTGCCGATCTGATTCTCATTGCGCTGAGTGTCATAGCAAGCTTCGCTTTAAGGCTTAACCTGGAGCAGCTTTTCCTGGACTATATCCCGGCATTATTGTTTACCCTCGCCGCTGCATTATTAATTAAACCCTTTATTTATGCGCGATTTGGTCTTTATCAACGCTTATGGGCCTATGCCAGTGTCGCTGAGTTGGGCCTGATTGTTCGCGCAGTAACGATTGCCTCGGGAGTTGTTGCAATCGTCGTTTTTGGCGCAAATGCTTTAGGGATTTTTGCTCGTCTGCCTCGTTCTGTATTGATGATCGATTGGCTGGCCTCTCTGGTTCTAGTGGGTGGATTACGCTTTGCGATCCGCCTGCTCAATGAAAATGATCAAAACACTGATGAAGGCAGCGCGGAGCAGCCCCGTAGAGCATTGATTGTAGGGGCTGGAAGTGCGGGCGCTTTAGTTGTCCGCGAAATGCGCAAAAATCCACAAGCTGGAATTATCCCGATTGCTTTCATAGACGATGACCCCGAAAAATTGGGGCAAAAAGTTCATGATATTGAAGTGTTGGGAGCAGTGGATCAGCTTCCGCAAATATTAAAAAAGCATAATGCAGACGAAGTTATCTTTGCTATTCCAAGTGCCTCGGGAATAGTTCTTCGAAAAGTATCTGAAATTTGCAGCCAGGAAAATGTTGCCTTTCGCACAATGCCCGGCATCTACGAATTGATTGGCGGCACGGTCAGTGTTAATCGCCTGAGAGAAGTAAATATCACTGATCTGCTGCGTCGCGAACCTGCAAAAATTGATAGAGAGAGAGTAGGCGATAGCATTCGGAATAAAATAGTCCTGATTACGGGCGCAGGCGGCTCAATTGCCAGCGAGCTATGTCGTCAGGTGGCCCGTTGGGAGCCGAAAGAACTTATTCTCATCGGACATGGCGAAAATAGTATTTTTGAGATATTGCTTGAAATCAAATCGGATTTTCCGAATCTCTCTCTTAGGCCCTACATCGCCGATATTCGCGATCGCAAAAGAATAATGCGGATTATCTCCAAACATAAACCTCAATTACTATTTCATGCAGCTGCACACAAGCATGTCCCTTTGATGGAAATAAATATTTCTGAAGCGGTCACAAACAATATATTTGGCACAAAAAATATTGTTGATGCTGCCGTCGAAGCTGGAATTGATCGCCTGGTAATGATTTCCACAGATAAGGCCGTCAGCCCGAGCTCGGTGATGGGCGCTAGCAAACGTATTGCTGAATGGCTGGTCTTGGATGCGCAGGTAGGAAAAAAGCAAATATTTTCTGTGGTTCGCTTTGGTAATGTGCTGGGCAGCCGTGGGAGTGTGGTCCCATTATTCAAGAAGCAGATCGAAATGGGTGGGCCCATCACCGTACACCATCCTGATATGGAACGCTATTTCATGACCATTCCAGAAGCAGTCCACTTGGTGCTTCAGGCATTTACCTTCGATCTCACTGGGCAAACATATATGTTGAATATGGGCGAGCCTGTCAAAATTACTGATTTGGCAAAAGACCTTATTCGTCTATCAGGTTTGGAGCCTGGAGAAGATATTGATATCGTTTTCACTGAATCTCGCCCAGGAGATAAGTTGAGTGAAGAGTTGTGGGAAAGTGGCGTTGAATATCAAGCAACGGAACATCCTGAAATTAACTCTGTGCTCGAACCCAAACGGCTGAGCGGAAAAAAGCTGGCAAGCGCGATCGACAAATTAGGAGAGTTGGCTGAAGAGGGGAAATCCGATGAACTCCTGCACGAAATGAGCAAAATGCTTCCCAATTCAGAATTGGGCAAAAGCGCTCCAAATCAGCTTCAATCCTTGGTGTAAACCCTGATGGACGCAAAAGAATGGAACAACTTCCTGGCTGAGCTTCCCAATGGGCATCTATTGCAAACCTGGGAATGGGGACAGGCCAAAAAACCCTTTGGCTGGCGAGCTCATTTCAAACAATGGAAATCAAAAGAAGGCAAAGCCCTGGCGGCTGCCCAAATTCTTGAGAGAGAAATTAAGCTACCCTTCATGAAGCAATCTCTAAAAATGCTTTATGTGCCCAAAGGACCTATCCTCGCAGATTGGGGAAATGAAAAATTGCGCTCTTTGGTGATCAACGATCTGCAGAAATTTGCCCGTGAATCAGGCGCCTTTTTTATCAAAATTGACCCCGATCTTTCTTTAGGCATAGGCCTCCCCGGCGATGAAGCCGCAGAAGAATATGAACTTGCCAAAATATTTCTTGCAGAGCTCAAAAAGAGCGGGTGGCGCTTCTCCAATGAGCAGGTGCAAATGCGCAACACGATGCTTATTGATCTGCAATCCAGCGAAGAAGAATTGCTGGCCGCGATGAAACAAAAAACTCGCTACAACGTACGCTTAGGTGGCCGAAAAGGAGTGCAAGTCAGGGGTGCTTCCCCGAGCGATTTCAATACTTTATTCTCAATGTATGCGGAAACTGCGCTGCGAGATAATTTCGTAATTCGCAGTAAAGAATATTACTTTGAAGTGTGGGAAACATTTTATAAAGCCGGAATGCTGAAACCATTAATTGCTGAAGTTGAAGGAACCCCCGTAGCCGCTTTGATGCTCTTTGTTTTCAAAGAACAAGCCTGGTACATATATGGAATGTCGAGCAATCTACATCGCGATAAAATGCCTAACTACCTTTTGCAATGGGAAGCAATTCGTGCTGCCAAAGCTGCCGGTTGTCAGGTCTATGATCTTTGGGGAGCGCCAGACGAATTCAATGATGCTGATCCCATGTGGGGCGTCTACCGATTTAAAAAAGGCTTTGCTGCTTATGAGGCTCGCCGAATTGGAGCTTGGGATTTTCCCGTGAACAAAGCGATTTATGCTCTATATTCTCAAATCCTTCCCCCGATTATTTCTGTCATGCGCTGGAGGGGAAAGCGAAAGACCAAAAGCCAAATCAATACAGGATTTGATCAGTAAAATTTAGCCATCAGCTTTTGCCCCCTACATTATTAACAATTAAAGAGCTTGGCTTTTCAGAGCGCTTATTGGAATAGTAGTGATTTACGCTTTGTAATAAGCTCAATGGCAATCTCAATGAGCGCACGATTGTCTGCGCTTTGATGCCATCGGCTGGCCCCTGAAGGATGTGGCAGGGGGATTACCCATCCGCCATCGATCGCAAGCTCCGTACCAATGATATTTCCCAAAGTTGTGCCCTTGGGAAAATAAAGATCAATAGCCAATCGACCAATGGGAATAATTAACTTTGGCTGCACCAGGCGTATTTCCTCATCCAGAAAGGGTCTGCAAAGCTTTTGCTCGCTTCGTTTTGGCACTCGATCCCCGCTGCCCCCTTTAGCCCGCCCTGGATAACATTTTGTGACAGAAGTCATATATTGTGTCTCGCGAAACCACTCCTCATCGATCCCAGCTTTATCAAGCCATTCAAACAATCGCTTACCACTCCCAGCATTGAAAGGTCTGCCCGTTTCCAATTCAGTGATTCCAGGAGCCTGCCCGATGGTCATCATCTTTGCTCCTAAAGAGCCTTGAGTGACAGCCGGAGGCTGAACATCGTGACCATCGTCAAGGCAAAGCTTGCAGGCTCTCATTCTGGATTGAAGTCCCTGGAAATTTTCGAGTTCAGAATTTTGCATGGTTGGATCAGCTCTCAAAGAATAGATTGCAAGCGCTCCCATATTCCAGGAGCGAAAATAATAAGGCCAATGATCACAGCAACCAGTGCGGAAATGAGAACGGCAGCGGCTCCAATGTCTTTCCCCTTTTTTGCTAATGGATGAGATTCGGGGCTTGCCAGATCCACGATCACTTCCAGCGCAGTATTCAAAAATTCAGTTATCCACACGAGCGCCATAGTTAAGAGAATGAGCACCCACTCAAGAGGATCGATTTTTAGCCAAAATCCAAGAAAAATTGCCAAAATGCTAACAAAGGCGTGCACCCATGAATTCTCTTGCGTTCGCAGGACAGCCAACCAACCCTCGAAGGCTGGTTTGAAAGATTGAAATCGTTTCTTAATGAAGGACATGATCAGGATGAGCCGATTAATTTTCTATCAATATCTACATGGAGCAAGTCGAGAATCTCATTTTGAATTTTCCACATATCCTTTTTTGCGGATGAACTTGTGTGGTCATAGCCCAGCAAATGCAAAAGACCGTGAATAGTGAGCAACTGAATCTCGGCTTCAAAAGCGTGATTAGCGGATTTCGCCTCTGTTTCGGCTCTTTCCAAAGATATGGCAATATCGCCAATATATTTTGCGCCACTTTCAGGATTGATCCCCGAATTTGGAAAAGAGAGCACATCGCTGGCATGGTCCTCATTGCGGTGTTCTCGATTTAGTCCGAGCAATGTTTCATCGTTGCTTAGAAGCACGCTCGCTTCTGTGTTCTCTGCGATATTTAAATGGGCGAAGAGTTTTTCCCCGACATTTTCAAGTACTTTCTTAAAATTGGGATGCTCCTCAGTATTTCGAAATTCGATTTCGATCATGAAGACTTTCTATGAGCCACGGTTTTCAGCTTCAATGCCAGTTGGTCTTATCTGCTCAATTTTTGGATATTTGATCCGCGGATGATAAATCCCGCGTAATGTAGAAACAAATGAATCCTGAATAGTAGCCAGGTCCTTCATCGTCAAATCAGTGAAATCCAATTGTCCAGCGGCCAGCCTTTGATCAATAACATCTTTCACTAGCGCTTGCAATTCTTCTCTCGTCGCGGGTCTTTCAGCTCGGGTTCGCGCTTCACACCCATCCGCCATCATCACCAGAGCCGTTTCCAAAGATTGTGGCTTCGGGCCGGGGTATCGGAATTCTTCCTTATTGATCTTGCTGGCATCGCCATTGGCTGCTTCGATGGCGCGCCCATATTGATATTGAGTGATCAAATCGCCGTGATGCTCCGCAATGAAATCTCTAATTCTTTGGGGTAGGCGATGTTTTTCAGCAAGGGCAAGCCCATCAGGAACGTGCCGAATGATCACTTGCGAGCTTTCCAGGGGGCTTAGATCGTTATGTGGATTAACCGTTCCAGGCACCTGATTTTCAATGAAATAGATCGGTTGCCTCGCTTTTCCCGCGTCATGATAAAGTGATCCCACCCGTGTGAGCAATGCATTTGCGCCTATTTTTTCTGCTGCTTGTTCTGCAAGATTGGCAATTTGAAGGCTGTGCTGATACGTGCCCGGAGCATTTCTAAGGATGAATTGCAGCAGAGGGTGATCAGGTCGAGATAATTCCTGCAATTGAATTGTAGTTGTAAGTCCCAATAGGTTGGCCGCCCCCAATTGCAAAACGATCGCCAGCGTAGCTGAAGCAAAGCCATTTACTAATGAAGCCCCAGTTAGAGTTGCCATACCGATAAGATCGGTGTTTGGCAGGGGTAATTGGTAAGCCAGCAATACCAGCAATCCAGTTATGCTGATTCCCGCTCCCGCCCAAAAATAGGCCATCAAACGCTGTGCTTTTTTCAAGATCAGGATGCCGATCCAGCTTCCCAGAATATAGTAGAGGCTTATTTCTAAAGCGGCGGGCATGTTGTAAGTAACCAGCAAGCTCAAACTCAATGAAAATACTAAAGCTGCTTGGGTGCCAGTAATGGTTGCAACCAAAAGCCCAAATCCTGCTATTGGAAAAATAAAAGGAATAACTGTTTTTCCAAGGATTAGAAATCGAGCGGAAAAGAGGAATACTAAAAATGTGAGTGCAACAAAGATAATGGAACGAGTTTCCAGTTTTATATTTTTCTGATTGACCAGAAATAAATAAATGATGGCAAAGCTAGCAACGACAATCGCCGCAATTCCCACATAATCTTGCCAGCGCACCTCGTTCTGAACCAATCCAAATTCTTCCAACACTTCAAGATCTGCCTCGCTTACTACCTGGCCGCGCTCAAGAATTATTTCGTCATTTATATAGCTCACAACAACTGGATCAACGGCCGATCGTGCTTCTTCGCGGGCAACTTCTGTGAGGCTTTCTGAGAAAAAACTATTCGCTGCCACAAAAGCCGCCGCCAGTTCGGAGGCGATTTCTGCCTGGCTCTCAGGCAAAGAAAGGCTTACTAACGTTGGCGTAGTGATGCGTGCATTTTCTACACGATCTTGCCGAATAGTGCTTCGCATGATCTGTTCAAGCACTCTGGTGCTTTCCGCGCTCACGCTTTGCCAGTCATCGTCACTCAGTTCAAGAATCTCTATGGCCCTTTCTTGACCCAAATTGATGTTTTGCAGCGCGGCTATATCGGAAAGCTTTTGCTCAATAGAAGCAAATTCATCTTGTCTAACAGAATCGGTGAAGGCCAATGCTTTGGTGAGTTTTTCCACTTGATCTCTGGCAACATTGGCATCTGGCGGCCCATAAATAGCCGCTACTGCCAGTTCGCTATCATCTTGCTTGTCCTCAGTAAGTATTAGGCTTTCAAAGCTATGTGTTTGCGGGGCCAGAATATCTACGCTAGCCACATCTCCAACCGCAATCGGTAAGCGGCTGTCGTCGCTGTTGCTGGGGAGGTAAAGCGCCAGCCCGGATAATATTGCGCTTACGACAAATAGAGTGGCAAGGCAAAAACGCTGCCGGGAATACCACTTAGGGGCTTGGATCGAAACGAGTTCAGACATTGTGAAGGCTTTAGCTCCCCTGGAGGCGTTCTCTAACTAATTTGCTGATTTTGCCCCCATCTGCGCGCCCCTTCACTTCGGGCAGTAGCAATTTCATTACCGAGCCCATATCTGCAGGCACGGATGCACCTGATTCGCCGATAGATTTTTCAATGATCGCGATCAATTCTTCATCGCTCATTGCTTCTGGTAAATAGATTTCCAATACCTTTATTTCATTTTTTGCACTTTCAACAAGATCGCTCCGTCCTGCTTTTTCTGCTTCGTCAAGCGTTTCTTGTCGGCTTTTTACCTGCTTTTGAAGGATTCCAACGATCTCCGTATCATCTAGATCGGATTTCTTCAGTACCTCAGCTTCCTTCATTGCAGCCAGTGTTAGGCGCAAAGTATTCTTGGAAACTGTGTCCTTATCCCGCATTGCTTGCTTTAGAGCGGCTTCAAGTTCACCTTTTTTGTTCATGGCAGAATTATACACTCCCGCTTCAATTCACCCCATTGGATGTCGCATTCTTTGCCCACCCATTAAATGCAAATGTATATGTTTTACTTCCTGTCGCCCGTCTTCCCCAGTATTCATGATCAGCCGATAACCGCTGCTTTCGATCCCCTCATTTTTGACAATTTCAGGAACCACGGTCAGCATTCGCGCGGCAATTTTCCCCTTTTCAGCGGTCAATTCATTGCTATCCTGAATATGCTCATTTGGAACGATCAATATATGTACTGGGGCCACAGGGTTAATATCTCGGAAGGCGGTGACCATATCGTCTTTATAAACAGTTTCCGATGGGATGTCTCCCGATATGATCTGGCAAAAAAGGCAAGGTGAATTGTTCAAGCTATCCTCCGAAGTTATTCGAACCACACATTTTTTGGAACTTTATCCACTTTCCCACGCAGTCCTTTTCCAGTAACTGAAATTAGCGCAGTTGCGTGAATTTGGTTCCATAAAGATCCTGGGCTGTGCGTTTCTACACGCAAATAATTATCTGTCAATCCTACGGCCAGTACACTTTCATCTTCCATTGCTTGTTCGCTTTCCCATAAAACATCCATTTTCTGACCCAAAAATGAGCTTCTGTAGAGTGCTGCGCTTTCCTCAACCGTTTTCCGCATCATCTTGTTGCGCTCTTTTCGAATGGCATTTTGTACGGGATTTCCCATCATGGCTGCTGCGGTCCCTTGGCGCTCTGAATATGTGAAAATATGCCCATCAGCAAATTCCATTTCCTTTACATATGCCAGAGATTCCGAAAATTCCGCATCGCTCTCCCCTGGGAACCCAACGATCACGTCCGTAGTGATCGCGACCCCCGGGATCGCGTTCCTGGCGGCCCGAATCAACTGTGCAAATTTCTTTGGCGTCGTATTCCTGGCCATTCGCCTCAGCGTGCCCGCGCTCCCTGATTGAAGCGGGAGATGCAAATGCCGGCACATTCTAGGGTCCTCCCATAATTCGAAAAATGCTTCGTCCAGGTCCCAGGGTTCGAGCGAGGAAATTCGCAGCCGAGGAAGGTCCTGAATTTCCAATATTTCCCTGATTAAATTCCGCAAATGCAAAGGATCAGCAAAATCGTAACCCCATGATCCCAGGTGCACTCCGCTTAACACAATTTCTTTGCATCCACCTTCCAGGGCAGAATATATATCTTTCTTAATCTCATCAATGTTTCTGCTTCTGCTGGGTCCACGCGCGATCGTCGTGATGCAAAATGTGCAATGATTGTCACAACCATCCTGAGCCTTGATGAAAGCTCGGGTTCGCAAGCGACCCCCCGGGATAGGCTCGCGTGCAAGCGGCTCCAGATCGAAATCGTCAATTGGAATATTAAGATAATTGGCAACCAATTCGTCTTTTTTACGATTGCTGATTATTTGGCTTACTCCTGAAAGCGCAAGCACCTCTTCTTTTTCTACATCAGACCAGCATCCAGTAACAACGATTTCTTTCACCCCTTCGCGATTGGCTTTTCGTACTTTTTGCCTCGAATCAGAGACCGCAGATTGTGTCACGGCGCATGTATTGAGCACCAGCAAGTCAGCTTCCTGCGCTGTGGGTACAAGAAAGTGCCCGGCAGCTCGAAACTGCCGGGCATAGCTCTCGATTTCGCTTTGATTTAGTCGGCAACCAACGCTGTCAAGATGTATTTTCAACTTACAACGATCCAGAATTACGGTTCTCGAACAACAATGTTATCGAAGAGAATGTCAGTTCCTGGAATACTGAATGTTCCTGCATAAAGTCCAATATCTCCTGAATCGATAGTGCCATCCTCAGTGCTATCGACATATTCTCCATTCACATATAAGGTCAGCGTTGAGCCAACACAATCCAATCGAATGAAATTTATCTCCTCGCCTAAGTTGATCTCGCTCGAAGTGAGCATATTTTCCATATTGAGCATTTCTAGCGCTTCACCATTTTGCCTCATCCAGAAGCCATAGAAACCGTCACTACTGATCGTCGCCAAATAGAAATTATCAATATTTGCGTGGCGGCAGATTACGCCATATTCATTATCGTCATCCCCACCTGTTTTCTTCGTCTGCACACTTATGCTCACATCGTCGAAATTCCGGCTGGGGTTTGCCCATGCAGACCAATTTTCAGCATTTACAAATATTCTATAGACGCCGTCATCGTAATCCGTATATCCTTCGGCGAAGTCGGTTCGGTCCCAGCCACTATCTGTATCAGAGAAATCATCTTCAAATAGAATGTTGCCCTCTGTATCTCCTTCTCTATCAGGCTCATCTGTATCTGTTGGGTCATTAGCAAATGGCAAAGCACATGCCAACGCTGCAAGCGCAAGCATGCCCACCATCAATAAGATTTTCTTTTTCATCTTTACTCCTAAGGCGATATTTTCGCCAAATTTTAGCATAGCCGCAAAGCAATTTCTCAGGGGTAATAGTTCTCGTATAAGGATTGCGCCATATTATGCTCATCAACTGACCCCGAATATGCAAGCGCTTCTTCCAAGTGGGGCTTTGCTGCCTGAAGATCGCCAATCGCTATCAATATTGTGGCTTTCTCTAAATGGGCTGCGAAATATTTAGGATTGATCGTAAGCGCGGAATCCAACAATCTCAATGCTTCCGCTGAAGAACCCAGGGATCTAAAACTGGCTTTAGCCATCAATAACAAGGCTTCGGGATCTTGTGCATTAAGTACCAGCGCTCGCCTTGAAGCTGGCAGGCCGATCTCCTCCAGAAAAACATCATTATCAAGGCTGTAGTGTGCCAGCGTCTTCCACATGTTGGGATTTTCTGGCTCCAGTTCCACGGCGCGCTCAAAATAGCTTCGGGCCTCAAGAACATTTCCTGCCAGTACATACGTGCGCGCCTGCTCAAGCACTATTTGGATGTTCTCTGGATCGCTTAGCTGGGCGATTTTCAGGAAACGCAATGCTTCATCATAATTTGCCTGCCTTTGCCAATAAAGCGCCTGAAAAAGATTGACCGAAAATGAAAGCGGTTTCAATTGCCTGGCAATTTCCAGAGCTTCGAAGCCATCCTTTCCCTCTTGCTGACGAGCCTCGCCCAGATAAGCCCAGGCTTCCGCATATTCTGGATTCGCCTTCACGGCTCTTTCCAGGGCCAGCGCGCTTAATTCCCAGGAATTGATCTGTGCCAAAGCTTGCCCCACAAGCGCATAAGTATATGCATCATTTTCCTCCCTTTGCGCGGAGCGAATCGCGATGGAGAGAGTACGGGCATCTTGAGAATATTCGCTCTCCGAAAAAGCGATAGCATTTAGCAGATCAAGCGCGCCGACAGGATCACTGCTCGCCCGCCGCAAGGCATTTTGGTATTGTGCGCTTTCAGATTGCTGGAAATTTTTTGCTTGTGCCTGAATTGTGGCAAAGGCCTCAAAGGTGATTTCTTGCCGTTCAATTAATTTAGGCAATAGCAGAATCAGAGCTATCCCTATTCCTAACGCGATCAATATTCTTCTCAGCATAATCAAATTATACGTTCGCCTTTGAGAAATATCGGGGCTTTTTCTCGCGGTATAATTCCCGCGCCCCAAAAAATGATTTCTATAAGGACGATATGGATTTTAAATTAAATGAAGAGCACCAGATGCTTGTGAAAATGGTGCGAAATTTTACCCAGAAAGAAGTCATCCCAGTGATCAAAGAATGGGACCGCAAACAAGAAATGGCCCCATTCATCTTGCCGCGAATGGCCGAATTAGGCATCTTGGGCATCAATATTCCGGTGCGTTATGGCGGTCAGGGATTCGATTACATTTCTTTAGGTTTGGTATGTGAAGAATTAGAGGCAGCCGATAGCACACTTAGAGTGGCTATGTCTGTTCACATGGGATTGAATTCGATGGCAATTTTCCAGTGGGGGACAGAGGAACAAAAACAAAAATTCCTTATTCCTCAGGCAAAGGGCGAGAAAGTTGCTTGTTTTGGCCTCACCGAACCCGGAGCCGGATCAGATGTTGCTGGCATGCAAGGCACCGCTAAAAAAGATGGCGATGACTATATTCTTAATGGTGAGAAAATGTGGATATCGCTGGCTTCCAAGGCGCACAATGCCCTGGTTGTCATGCGCACAGATCCAGATGCCGCTGATCCACATGAAGGACTAAGCGCTTTTATTGTTGAGATGGATTCCAAAGGCGTCACCACGGGGGACATTCACGGAAAAATGGGCGTCCGCGCCGGATCAACGGGTTGGATAGCCATGCAGGATGTCCGCGTCCCGGCAGAAAATCGACTGGGTGAAGAAGGAGAAGGTTTCAAAATTGCCATGTCCTGCCTGGATAATGGCCGCTATACGGTTGCCTCCGGAGCAACAGGCCTGATCCGTGCTAGCCTGGAAGCCAGCATTAAATACGCCAATGAGCGCAAGGCCTTTGGCCGCGAAATTGGGAAATTCCAGTTAATTCAGCAAAAGATCGCTTTCATGGTCCAAAAATACGAAGCAGCCCGTTTGCTTTATTTGAAATCCGGCTGGATGAAGAACGAAGGTTTGCGCAATACGAAAGAGACCTCCATTGCAAAGTGGTATGCCACCGATGCTTCATTTGAATCGGCCTCTGAAGCGATACAGGTACATGGGGCCTATGGCTATAGTGATGAATACGATGTTGAGCGCTATCTTCGCAATTCAAAGGGCGCTGTTATTTATGAAGGAACCAGTGAAGTGCACCAACTAATGCAGGCTGGCTATGCCCTGGGTTATCGTGAAGATGGCGATTTACGCATGGAACTTCCAGCTTACGATGCAGACTATTGGCAGGCTGAAGCCTGACCGCATTAATTTTTGGAGGATAGATTGAAAATCGCAGTCTTTGTAAAACAAGTCCCTGATTCAGCCGCCAAAATTGGGCTTGATGATGGAAAAGCCAATTGGGGCGATGCCCCGTTGGTGATCAATCCCTGGGACGAGTATGCTGTTGAAGCAGCTCTTCAGCTTGCAGAAAAGTATTCAGGTGAAGTGACCGCAATTTCCTTGGGAGGCGAATCCGCGAAAGAAGCCCTAAAACATTCACTAGCGATGGGCTGCAATGATGCGCTTCTGATCTCAGACCCAGCCTTAACTTCAATAGATGTCTCTGCCACTGCTCAGGTATTTTCCGCAGCCATTAAAAAAATCGGAGATCTCGATCTCGCTGTATTTGGAAAACAAGCCATTGATAGCGATACCGGCCTGACAGCTCCAATGACAGGCCGCGTTTTATCCTGGCCCACAATCACGCTGGTTGCCGCGATCACTGATTTTGATGCGGGCGCAAAAAAGATGAAACTAGAGCGCTCAATGGGCGAAGGACGCCAGCTTCTTGATGTTGATTTGCCCGCCATTGTCAGCGTTGCCAAAGATTATTCCGAGCCTCGCTATCCATCATTTATGGGCATCCGCAAGGCATCCAAAGCGGAAATTCCCGCTTGGTCGCTTAGCGATTTGGGAATTGAAGCTCCGGGTGTGCTGGTGCAATGGCCTGAAATGGTCCGCCCCCCCGCCTCAGATTCCAAAAATGAAATGATTGAAGGCGATAGCCCTCAGGCCATCGCAGCGTTATTAGCAGATAAGATCATTGCAGAGGGGGTGCTTTGATGGCGAATTTCTTTGTATACATCGATCAATTCCTCGGCCAGGCTCTTCCCGCATCTTGGGAAGCCCTAACAGTAGCCCGTCAGCTTGCTGATAAATCCAGTGGAGCAGTCAGCGCGATCTTAATTGGTGAGAATCTTGAAGAACTAGGGACTCTCGCTGGGCATTACGGCGCAGACAAAGTGTTGCTTGCCGATGATTCCTCTTTGGCTGATTTTCGTCCGGACGCATATGTCAACATCATGACCAAGCTTGCCTCGGATGAACATGCTGACGTGATTTTCTTTCCAACCAATTCTCGCTGCCGCGAGCTTGCCGGAATGCTTGCCATTGATCTGGCAGCCGGCGTGCTCGTTGATGTAATTGAAATCGAGCATTCGGCTGGAAAATTGAGCGCCACCCGGCCCATATACGCTGGCAAATTGCTCAGCAAGGTTGAAACAGAAAGCAAGCCCGCCATCGCAACTTTGCGGGTGCGTTCCTTTGGAAAAGCAATTGCCGATGAAAATCGCAAAGCGGAAATAAGCAATCTTGATATGTCTGAATTTGACATCAAATCTTCTCTTCAAGTAACTGGCTATTCTGAGTCAGAAGGAAAAGTTAGCCTGGGAGATGCCTCTGTTATCACTTCTGGCGGGCGCGGAACTTCCAATAATCCAGCCCTCGTCCCTCCATCTGAGATAAGCGATGAGAAGGAACAGGAGATTTGGCGAGCACAGCAGGGCTTCCTGCTGATCGGTGAATTAGCCTCTGTTTTGGGCGCCGCCGTTGGAGCCAGCCGAGCAGCAGTTGATGCTGGTTACGTTCCCTATAGTCATCAGGTTGGTCAAACGGGGAAAGTGGTTTCACCAGATCTTTACATTGCCTCCGGAATTTCTGGAGCCATTCAGCATTTGGCGGGCATGCGCACCAGCAAGATGATCGTGGCGATTAATAAAGACCCAGATGCCCCAATTTTTAAATTGGCCCGCTTTGGAGTAGTGGGAGATCTATTCGAAATAGTCCCCGCGCTAACCGAAGCCTTTAAAGAGAAGTTGAAAAAATAAACGATCATAAAAAGTGCCCGACAATTGTCGGGCACTTTTTATTTAAGGGCTAAGGCTTTGTGTCAGCTTGAATATTCTAATATCTGGATTAACAAATGAAATCCGTAATTGTGGCAGCCATTCCGGCAAATCGTATTCAAAGAAGGCAATTTCTTGATACATGCTATTTCCCGTTAACAGATTACGGAAAAACTGGCAATCCAGTGGGTTTAGCTCGCAAAGGTAATCGTTATCAAAGCGCTGATATGTGAATGAATCTATGATCAGCCATTCTGTTTGCCGATCCAATATTCCCGCCTCACCAGTATGAAATTCGTATATTTTTCCCGCTGGGATAATTTCTCCCGGTGATCTCACAATGTAAAGCGGGTAATTATGCGCCCTTTCAAAAATGTTTCTATTGATCATCGGAGGATAAAGTGTATATTCGATCGAATCTGCTGCTTTGATCTCAGCCAGATATTCACTGGCTGCCCTCCGAGCATCATTCTGAAACAGCAATGATACGCTGGCCACCCGAGCAAAAGAAGCTCCCACAATTAGAATGATAGCCGCCCCAAATAGCCATTTGTGCCTCTCTTCTTTTTTCTTGCTCAACCAATCCCAGATTGCTTCTGCGAATAGTCCAATAGCGACTGCGAATAAAGGCACCATCGGTAGAAAAAAGCGTTCTGGATAATTATAGGAATACGAAATGGGTAGATTGAAGGAGAAAAGTGCGAGCGGAAGGATCAGGAACCCTAGGAAGGATTTTTTATCTCCTTCTTGTCGCGCTTGCCAGGCTTTATAAAGCAAGAAACCAATTGAAAGCAATGCCAGCCCAAACAGAGCATCCCCAAGCACATCTTGAATTATTTCCCATTGGCCTATCCAGCCCCGTTCTCGCTCCGGCCGAAAGCCATAGTTGGCATGCGATTGTAGAGCGGGCACCAGTCGCTTGAAATAAAAATTCATCCAGAGCAATGCCTTAGGCGTACCAATAGCAAAGCCCAGGAATGAAAGCAGGCCTGCGGTTCCAAAAATTTCGATTGCCCTGAATTTATCGCTCCAGAGTTCTTTCCCTTGATCGAGAAGCATTAAAGCTACTGGAAGTAAAATAAGCGCGCCGCCGTTGTACTTACTGGAAGCCGCAAGGCCAACAAGAAAAGTGCTGAGATAAAACCATTTTCGATCACTCCCAGAAAGCATTCGAATGCTAACCAGCACAGCCAAACTTACAAAGAAAGTAAGATAAATATCGTTATGTGCATATCTGGCATGCTGTGCCAATTCGGCGCTCGCCAGCACCAAAAGTGCAGAAAGGCTCGCGCTCCAAAGTCTCGCCCCGAGCTTTCTGGCTATGGCAAATGTGATCGCTATGATTGCCGCGCCCAATTGAACAGATAATTTTCGTGCAGCCAGCATTACTTCTGCATCACCAAA
>PVMS01078031.1_pt1 | contig 37649 bp, 27 predicted proteins | sample 1853461 | NCBI WGS metagenome assembly PVMS01 (sample SAMN08582032, study PRJNA380276) | Marine sediment metagenome, whole genome shotgun sequencing project. | isolation source: ocean sediment barecode stripped | collected 2017
CCGCCGAATCGATGACCAACGCCGGCAACACAATCTACCTCGACCTGTGGTCATGGGCTTTCTCCGCCGCACCCGCGCCGGGCAGCCCGTGAGCTAGATGCCGCCGCTTGGCGGTGCGAACGCTGCAACCCCAGGAAAGGATATTGGTCGTGCGACGCACCAGTCGTCGGCAAGACAGGACGCCTCATGACCTCGAGCCGGCCGCAACGCAGAAGGAGTGCCGGCCGAACATGCTCGCGTCCGAGTCGCCGACCCTACCCCGCGCGGCAGATCCCCCTGTGTATCCGCCGACACCCTGGCTGACCTATGCCGAGGCCGCCGCCTACACAGGCTGGTCGGTCGGCTACCTACAGAAACTCGTGAGAGCGGTATGCGCACCTTGGAAAGCGCGCACAGCTCCGAATCGTGGCCGATCTCGAGCCCTCGACACCTTCCCACGGCACCCTGACGGCACCGGGCTGTGAAGTGTCACCAGGAAAACTTGTTAAATTTCAGCAGCTTACATAGAAAAGGGACGATCCGGCACGGATCGCCCCTTTTGGAAGTTCGCTTACCTCACGACGAGCTTGCTCGTCGCTTGGCTGTGTGTGCGCGTATACGTTGCGTACACCACGACCGACTTTGTCTGGATTTCGAGCGCGAGGCTCGAAGGTGGGCTTATTCAGCCTCTCCTGCTTTGCGCGACACGTTTCGGCGCGATGCATTCCCCGTCGGGAAGCCTGCTAACACCCCGCATGAGCTTTTGGTCTCACTGGAGGAGCTTTGACCGACACGTCCCGTGCGCTGCCGTCGTACCTCGCGACTTGAAGGTCTTGAGGTACCGCAGGTTCGCATAGGTTGCCCTACGCGCTTCCTTCGGACGGAGTCCCAGCAACGGTTTGGGTTTAGCAAACCGCAGTGATTGGACTCCGCGACGACTCTCGCCGTACCTGAACCCTTGGTTTTCGACTCGCCAAGGGCGCGTTGTGGGATGCGCTTCTATTGGATCCTGATGCTCATGCCGCGCTCCGTGCCGTTGCCGGAGCTCTCACCCCGTGTGCAACGGTGTTGCGCAGCATGTTCAGGCCGACGCGTGCAATCCAGAGTTTTAGTTTTCAAAGATGGGCACCCGAACCTCGTGAGATTACCGTCACCGGTTTCGAACCGGCTGTTCCGACGGTGAGCCGACGGTTAACACCCCGTCGCGCTCGCTTCGGCGGGCACCCGCTCCGCCGAAACGGACGAGCACCGAACCTCGGACGCGCTGTCACGGTCGTCGGGCAGCCCTAGTGCCAGGTACCTCCGACGGCCCGTCTAGAAACTTCGCGGCCGCTGTGTGGTGAAACAGAGCGGCGTCCCGATTCTAGCGCGCCTTCCACCGAAACCCCTCGCGTCGACGGCCTTCATCAAAGCTTTCGCTCGACTCGGGCCCACGCATCAGGGCATCGGCTTTTGCAATCCTCACGACCCACGGACACGTTCGACGCTCTTTGCGCCTCCCGACAGCTCGACCTTTCAGCCTCGCTTCTCCCCCGTGAGAGTGAGAAACAACAACTCTCGTTGCTGTTGTCAGATGGGTTGATTCAAAGAACGTCGAGCTCGCTGTCGCGATCTTCCGACCCCTTTTGTCTCCGATCCAGCAAGGGAGATCAACGAAATTCGCTTGTGGGAAACGCGAATCTTTGTCCACAGGCGGCGGACTTTTCGCCCAACTCATCCACAACAAACAATACGCTTGAAATTGCGTATTGTTTTCAAGGCGTGGGTGTCACGGGCACCAGGGCGGTGTTCACGGGAATCGACGCCGGCGGTGTCGTGAGCAGGCCAGTTTCGGTCGTGGTCGGTATGACTTCCGCCGTCGTCGTCATCGGGTCGGTTGCCAACTCCGGCGCGTCGAGCGGTGCATCGAAATCGAACGGCTGGATGCGCGGAGTCATATTGCCGAAACGATCGACGCTCACCCAGGCACCGTCGGGCATTACGTACGCGCCCAATTCGCGATCGAAGCGCGGCAGTGCAATCTCGATCTGCTCTTTGACTTGGCCTCGAACTCTGCCGGGCAGAGTCTCGACGGGGAGCGGCTCTTCGAGCACGAAGTTGTAGCCACCCTTGTCGAACTCCATCACGTACAGCTCTTCTTCAAACTCGAACTCGCGGCGGTATACCATCGGCTGCTGGCCGTATCGTGTGTGTGGGCGGTGCTCGAGGACGAACGACATCAGTCGCACAGCGATGTGGTTGTGCATGCGGTGACAACCGTGCGAGTGGCGGCGCATGATGCTCATATAATCGACCGAGCCATGCGTGCGAATGCCCTCGTCGCCGCCAAGCTGCACCTTGCCGTCAGGCGAGCGGTAGTACTTGCGGTGATATGCCGCCACCAAGCCATACGCCGACGCGTAGCTGGGACCGGTCGTGTGGTAATCGATCTCGAAGGTGTCGTTGCGTTTCTTCGTGAGCATGACGCGGGGCGGTGTGCCCTCGGGCGGCACCCAAACCGGCGCGGCTGCAATGCGGCTCCATACGCGCTTGCCAACGGGTGAACCCTTGTACTTCCACATCACGGCGCCGTCGATGAACTCACCCCGCCAACCACCGACAGTCGTCCCGAAACGGGCAAGCGGGATTTTCTGGTCGTTGTAGTTGACGAAGATCGTCAAGCGCGGCCGACGACTGACAGGCTGGGGGCGGGCCTTGCCCTCTTCATCGAAGGGGAACTCGTACCAGACGTCGCCCCGGTCGATCGCGACGCTGAACTCCATTGCATCGCTGTAATACGGCGGAAGCTCGACGCCTTGAAGCGCAACGACATGCTCCTCGTGAATGTCGCCAAGAGATTCCAGCCACGCATACGTCGACTCGGCCGTCTCGAGCCCAAAGGCCGTGATCACCCGCTCACGAAGCTCCGCTTCGAAGTTTGGCACCTGCAGCTCTCTGCCATCCTCGGTCTTGTAGGTGCGCGGCCCGCCGTCCCGCAAGGTGGACGTACTGCCGTCTTCGATGACCTGAGCCGCATGCATGGCGCGCTCGGTCAGCACGCGAATCACCGCTTCCTGCTCGGTCTCTTGCGGCGACTTCCGTAGAACAGCCAAGGTATCGTCGCCAATGAAGCCCCAACCGTAGACGCGGTGTCGTCGCTCGAACTCGGCAAGCGCTTCGTGGGTGCGCCAATCGAAGAGGCCCGGCGTGTGCTGGCCGCGGCCTTCGAAGAAGCCTTCGCATTCGAGCCGGGCTTGCGCAGCGACAATCGCTTCGATCTCCGGCGCGAGGGTCTTGTACTCCTCGACCTTCTTCCACTCGGCATCATCGAGGGCATGTGCACGGGTGACTTGATCGAGATTTTCCATTCCCGCACGCGTTACGAGTGCGGTCATCTGCGGCTTGAGCAGCTCGTAGCGGGCCAAGCGGCGAGCCGGACGTCGGCCCTTTCGGTAGGCAAGGAACCCTTCAAACTCCTGCAATGGCACGAGGTCGAGTTCTGCAGCGCATTCGAGCGCTCGCACGCCGGTAAAGCGCTCGTGCAGCAATGTCAGTGTCGGCAAGATGCCGTAGAGCTCGAGATACTGGTCCTTCTTGGCCCGGTACCCGTGTCGATCCTTCGGAAACTCTCCGCGCGCCAAGGCCAAGTAGGTCGAACGGTACTCGCTCGGCTTCCTCTCCTCGTCGGGAGAGCTGGCCTCCGTGAGGATGTACGGAGTCCAGTCGTCACCGAGGTCGAAGAGAAGATACCCCTCTTCGTCGGCTTTGGCGGCATCGACCTCGGCCTGCACCTTGCCGTCCTTCCAGAAGGCGACCGGAGCCTTGAGGAGCAGCGGGGGTGCTTCGGCAGCAAGAGCGGAGGTTGGTGCAGGCCTGGCATCGCTCTGCGACGGGGCGGTCGCAGGATCCTGCTTTTGTGTGCAGCCATAAAAAACCGCACACGCCAGAATTAGCAATAATCCCAGGCGCAAATGAGCCACGACTTACTCACCTTGGGGCGGAACGGGATACAGCGCAAGTTTCGAGCGGACCGGGCTGGACGTACCCGTGGGATGACGTGCTAGATGGCGCGTGAATGGGCTTTTTCGAGCGGCGCAAGGTAGGTCTGGTCCTTACTCCGGCACTGTTCCTGGCAACTTGGTTCGCTCCGCTCGGACTGGAACCGCGGCCCCAGCGGCTCGCTGCGGTGTTCGCCGCCGTCATCGTCGCGTGGGTCACGGAGGTGGTACCGATCTCGGTGACGGCGCTCTTGATCGCGCCGGCGATGATCGTGGTCGGCATCACCGACAGCCGCACCGCCTTCGCGCCGTACGCCGACCCTCTGATCTTCCTCTTCATCGGCGGCTTCTTCATCGCAAGAGCGATGACACGGCACGGCCTCGACCGGCGCATCGCCCGTTCGCTCATGCAGCTTCGGTTGGTGCGCGGTTCTCCGATTCGCATACGCATGGCCTTCATGATGACGGCGGTGGTGCTTTCGATGTGGATCAGCAACACCGCCACGGCAGCCATTCTGATCCCGATTCTGCTCGGCACCCTCCCCGAGGACGACGACGCGAATTCCGGCAGCGTGCTCGCCATCGCCTACGCGGCTTCTGTCGGCGGCATGGGTACTCTGATCGGCAGCCCACCCAATTTCATCACCGTCAGGTTCCTGCAGGAACAAACGGAGACGCAGTTCGACTTCGTGCAGTGGATGGGCATCGGTCTGCCGGCCGCCCTGGTCCTCGTGGTCATCATCGGGTTCGTACTGCAATGGCTCGCGCCGCCGCCGCCCGTGGAAATGAGCGTGACCCTCGTGGCCTCGCCCTGGTCGCGCGGCGAGAAAGTGACCGCGTTTTGCTTCGGACTGGCAGTCGTCGGCTGGACCGTGCCGGGCATCATGCGGGCGGTCGGCGCGCCCCATGCCGAGGCTATCGCGGATGCGCTCCCCATCGGCGCGGTCGCAATTCTCGCCGCAGCGCCCATGTTCCTGATTCTCGACGAAGACAAAGAGACGCCCGTTCTCCCGTGGCACGACGCAGTGCGTATCGATTGGGGGTTGATTCTCCTTTTTGGCGGAGGGCTGTCGCTCGGCGCGCAGATGTTCGACACAGGATTGGCCGCCGCGATCAGTCAGTGGTTCTTGGGCGTGACGGGGATCAGCTCGTTGTGGGGGCTCACCGCTGCCCTCATCGTCTTCACCGTCTTCTTCACCGAGGCATGCTCCAATACCGCATCGTCGAACATGATCGTGCCGCTGGCGATTGCAGCGGCTGTCGAGCTCGATGTTTCTCCGCTTCCACCGGCTTTGGCCGTCGGCCTTGCCGCGAGCTGCGCCTTCATGCTGCCCATTGCGACGGGACCCAATGCCATCGCCTACGGGACCGGCTTGCTCGAGTTGCCGCAGATGATGCGCATCGGCTTCGTGCTGAACATCGTAACCGCACTGGCTCTCCTCGCAGTGTTATACGGATTGAGTATCTTCTACGGCTGGGCTTAGCCTTGCCGTTTTGTTGAGAGCAGCCGCAAGGGTGACTCATCCTTACAGTTCCCCACTTTGTGAGAGGCAACCATGGGAACTACGGGAACCGTCCCCTTTCTTCTGAATCAACTTAGGCCGCCCGGGAAAGGTGGGGCCGCGCTGACGCAAGCGGCCGCGTCCATCGCACTTTCTCAGGGACAGCCTCAAACCATCGTCGACGTTCTGCACGGTCGCGCGTTTCGCTACTATGCGGAGGGCCTACGTCAGTACCTCGCCATTCGAACGGGCTCGGCGGAGCGAGCGGACCACTACATTCGCAAGCTTCGCGCTTTCGTTGCCAAGAACGACAGTGACGACTTGATCCAGGCGCCCGGGGTTCGCGCAAGGCTCTACCGAGCGGCGCGGGGCTATCTGCACAATCAGAGCCGTCCGCACAAACCTCCGACGAAAGAGGACCTCGAAGAGCTTCCGTGGCGCGCCCTTCCCTCCGCGCACCTCTCGGTCAGCCCGCTCAACGCCCTTCGCTTCGAGCTCTGCGCGGAACACTCGGAGCTCTTGGAGCTTCGCCACGCCCGTGAGCTCAGCGTCGAAGAGCTTGCCTTCGTGTATGGAAAGACACCCGTCGAGATGGAGGAGCGCGTCGATGCAGCGATGGCGCAGGCGCAAGCCATCCTCGACGAGCACGGCATCCGCGACGTCGATCGATTCGGGCGCGTGATCATCGAAGCGTTCGCGCTCGAAGCCGCGCCGCGAACCCCGGGCAACGAGCACGAGGGCATCGAGCCACTGCCAAACGGAACGATCGTCGGCGGACGGTACTCGATCGAGGCCCGCGTGGGTTTGGGTGCGTTTGGTGATGTGTATCGGGCCAAGGACACCGAGGTGCCGGGACACGTCGTCGCCCTGAAATTGCTCCATCAAGCGGCGCATTCGAAGTCGGCGAAGCAGTCGGCCCTGCGCGAGTTGCGACTCATCGCGTCCGTGTTCCACCCGTCCATCGTGCAGTTCAAGGACCATGGTTGGTTTGAAGAGCGGCTCTGGTTCGTCATGCCTTGGTACGACGGCGAGACGCTCGAATCACGCCTGCAGCGCGAGCCGTTGAGCCGTGGCGAGGCGCTCGCCATCTTCCAGCCACTGGCCCGCGCGCTGGCAGCAATGCATGCCGCAGGGGTGCGTCATCAGGACGTGAAGCCCGAGAACATCTTCCTTGCGCGCATTCCCGGTTTCGGCAAGGAGGAGGTCACGCCAGTGCTGCTCGATCTCGGTGTCGCCGCAACCGAAGCGGAAATGGTGGTCGCAGGAACACCAACGTACTTCGCGCCTGAGGTCGCAGCGCAGTTCGCGTCGGTGGAACGAAAGCCTGCAGTTAGCAACAAGGCGGACGTGTTCGCGTTGGCCCTTTCGCTTCGCAACGCGCTCGAGCCTGTCACGCAAGAAGACGTCGCTGCGGGCGCAGTCGATACGTTTATCGAGCGTCGTTCGCAGGAGACGCCGAGCGCACCGACACGCAAAGGCCTCAAGTACCTCACGCCGTTCTTCGACCGCTGGATGAGTTGGGATGCCGACCTGCGACCCACGGCCAACGAGCTCGTCGAAGAGCTTTCCGCGCTTTCGCTTCCCGAGGAGCGCCGAGAGCGGGTGAAGACCATCTTGCGGTGGACGATTCCAATGGCGCTTGCGTTGCTCGGAGCGTCGGGCGCTGCGGTCACAGTCTTTTATCAGAAAGCCGAGACGCAACGCGAAGTCGCCCAGCAGGCGAAGCTCACCGCCTCGGATCTCCGGCGAGATTTGGCGGACACCCGTGAAATCGCTGAACAGCTCGAGCTCCGGTACGAGCAGAGCCGGTTGACGCGAACCGAGCTCGCGAAGCGACTCGCACGCACCGATGGGAAGGTCGCTTCTCTCAAGACGCAGCTCAAAGAGGAAGAGCGCCGGCTGACGCGCACGCGCGAGAAGCTAGCCCAAAACCGCCAAGAAAAGGTGACGATCGAGCAGCACCTTTCGGAGACCGAGCGGGACCTCTCCGCAACGGAACGCACGCTCGCCGCGAAGAATCAGAAGCTCGCGGCTACCGCCCAGAAGCTCGCCGAAGAGGAAGAGCGGGTGAAGCGCGCCGAACGGAAGCTGGAACGTGAAGGCGAACGGCGACTGGAGCTTCAAGGTGAAATCGCCGCGCTCGATGCGCGCCTGAAGGCCGAGGATTCGAAGACCGAGGAGCTGCAGGACGCCGTCGCCCGGGCCGTGGCGGCGCGTAGCCGGGCCGAGCTGGAGCTGGAGTTCGCCGAAGGGGAGCTCGAGGCCCTGCGTAATCGCTCTGTAACGCATCAGCAGGATCCCGAGTCGGACTCGTCCGTCGACGAGCCCAATCCCGATAGCTGAGGTTTGTTGTCGCGCGCTGGTGTTTCGACGACGCTGGCGGCGGCTGGGCGTTACCTCGCGCGCGGCAGAAGGCGGCTCATCGAGGGCAGAACGATGTTCTTGCGAATCGACCGCACTGCACCGCTAAGGCCCGTCGGGAGCGCGCGGAACGCGATGTCGATATGCTTCGTGTCGGTTTCGACGCCGTGTAGCGTCACGAAAGACGTGAGCAGGGACACCGCGCGGCGGACGAGTGGGTTCTTGCCGATCTTCGGATCGCGCATCAGGTCGAGCACGATTCGGTTGCCGTTGGCCTCCGCCAGAACCGGTGACCGGCCGGGCATGAAGTTGACCAGTGTACCCGGATTCGAGAGATCCAGTGCCCCGGATTTGATCAACGCTGCGATCGGAGACTCGGACTCGCCGTTGAGCTTCAGCATCACCTCTTCGAGGCGGAGCGCAACGGTCAGCTCCTCGTCGTTGAACACTATGCGCTCGACGTAGATGATCGCAGAGGCGCGGATGGGCGTGTTCATTGCGTCGAGGTCGCCCGAGAGGCGGAGGCCCGGCGGCACGGAGTCGATCTTGAAGTTTTCGACCTTCCCGCTGCGCTCGGCCTGCTGACCAAGCCAGCGAAGGGCAGCAAGCGGAACACCAAACCGAAGGCCCAGCGCACTGCGGACGGCGCGCCCGATCTCCTCGGGATGCACGCGCAAATAGGAACGAACGGCGTCGACTGTTTCTTGGGGTGTGGGCATGACCGGGGGAGTCTAGTGTTCCGGCGGGCGCGCGTAAATGGTGAATTCGTCCAGCCGCGTTAGGGCTCTGGAAGAATGGTCGTCGGATCGCAAAAACCGCGGCCGTTGCCGAGATCGGTGCACTCCGGCCGAAGGTCGTTGATGCCCGGGCACTGGTTGATGATCGTCGAATCGCAGAGCCTCTGGCAGGTGGGACCGTTCTTTCCCTCACCCTCGCAGGTTGCGCCTGGGATACACACACAGACGGCGCCAACCTCGCAATCGAGGCTGTAGTCGCAGATCTGACCGATGATCCGGGGAATGAAGGTCGGACTCTCGAGCTGGCCGGGCAGACACACCCAGATTTCCTCTTCGGCGCCGCCGTCGACGCCAGCGTCAATGCCAGCGTCGGGGTCGGTGCCAGCGTCAGGGTCGGTGCCAGCGTCAGGGTCGGTGCCAGCGTCGGTGCCGCCGTCGGCTTCCGGGTCGGGTGGCAGCTCCTCGGACAGCAGACACGACTCTCCGTCCTCGCAATGAACCACCTCGCGCTCGCACTCCCTCATGCAGTAGTTTCCATACACGGTCTCCACGCAGATGGAGCCGCCGCGGCATGCGGAGGAATCGAAGCATGCATTGCCGTTGTTGATCGGCTTCACGCACGCGAAAAGGAGCCCGGTCATTAAGACAAAGGGGAAAAGGAGAGCGCGGGAGGTCATCGAGACGGTATGTAGCAAGAGAGGCGGGAGGGCGCGACATTTGTACAGCCCCGCCCCGTAAAGTCGACGCTACGCGCCGACCACGGGGCTCCCGGGGTTCACGCGGGGCGGTACTCGTCGGTTTTCTCGTCGTAGACGAAGAGCTCAGCCCCGGCATCGAGCGGGACGTTTTCGAGGGCGGATTTGTCGGGGCGAAAACCGTCGGTCATGGGAATGCGTTCCACCCGCTTCAGCCAGGCTGGGCGTTCGCTCGGGTCCAGCCTAGCGGCAAACTCGTTCCAAGCTTGCAAATCCAAACCTCGGTTGCCCTCCGTGACCAGCACGGCGACAGGACGATCGACCCCGTCGTGCTCGACCCCGTACACCACGATGTGACGCAGAGCGGGGAACTCATAGAGGGCATCCTCGATGGATCGGGTCGAGACGACGCCGGCCGGGGTGCGTAGCATTCGGCTTACTCGGTCCACGAACCAGAAGTCACCGTCGGCATCGCGGCGCAGCACGTCCCAGGTGATGAACCAGATGTCGTCGGAATCGAAGACGCCTCGCAACAAACGCCGGCCGGCCTCGTCGCCTCCAGTGAAGCTCGCTAGCGGATGGTCCGCGTCGAGTCGCGCGAGCAACACGCCGGGCTCGTCGTCTTCACAACGAACCAGCAAGCCATGCTCGTCGCGACAGAACTCCTCAGTATCGAAGTCATATCGGACGAGCTCCACCTCGGCGCTACCGGGAAGCGGGCGGCCGAGTGCGCCCACCTTTTCTCCAGATGCATTGGCGAGCACCGCGTTGCCTTCAGTGGCCGCGTAGAACTCGAGAATGCCAACCGGTCCGAAGCGATCGACGATACGCTGCCACACGTCGCGCCGGAGTCCGCTCCCGGCAAACAGGCGAAGCGGATTGTTGTTGTCGGCGGCTGACGGCTCGGCCCGCAGAAGCTCGCGCAACATCTCGCCCGCATAGAAGACCACCGTCACGCCGTATCGGCGAACATCGTCCCAAAACGTCTTAGGGTCGAACCCGGTCGAGAGCGCCAAGCGGGACCCGCCAACCAATCCGCCTCCGACAGCCACCAACATGCCGGCCGGGTGATGAAGTGGCAGGCAACAGTACACCGTGTCGCGCGGAGACAGCGTGCACGCGGCCGCGGCGCCGTAAGCAGAGAACGCCCAACGCTGGTTGGTGATCTTAGCCGCGCGCGGCTTCTTCTCGCGCCCTGCCGTGAGGATGATGAGCGCCAAGTCGCGCGCGCACCCCGGGTTCGGCTCGTACCAGCCGGGGAGCTCCACCGCGTCAGGGTCGATGAGCTCCATGTCGGTGACGCCCGAAGGCAGTGCTCGCTCTTCGCGCGCGCCGCCGAGCACAAGCACCTCGTCGAATAGTTCTTTACCTAATGAGGTGCTCTCGGGGTCTACGATGGCGAAGCGCGGAGCAGAACCATGAATGGCTTCTTCGAGTGTGGCGCGCGAGCGACCCGGGCTCAGCAAGATCGGCACCGCTCCCAAGCGGCTCAACGCAGCCGTCACCGAGAGATAGCTCGGACGCGGACCCATCAGGACGGCGACGGAATCACCTCGGCGCACGCCGCAACGGATCAGACCCCGGACGATGTTGTCGACTCGTCGGTTCGCCTGCGCATACGAAAACGCGCGCCCTTCCCATAAGAAGAAAGTGCCCTCTGGATTGGCAGCAGCCTGCTCGGAGAGGACGAGCCCCAAGCTCACCCGGGTGTCCGGCCGCATCTGTTGGAGAACACTGAGGCGGGGAACCTGCCAACGAAGGCTGTCGAGCTGTTCGCCGAGGTTCGTCGCGGAACGCCCGACTCGCTGCCACCAAGCGCCAACCGTGCCGAGGATTGTTTGATAGAAGAGCTCGATGTCGAAATCGACTTCGTCGAAAGCCGCTTCCTCCGGCTTTTCGAGTGGCGGGGGTGCTAGGAGCACCGAGGGCTGGGGGCCGGGGCTTGCGCGCCAGCGTACCCAGCTCGCTACCGTCGGCCAGGTGAACGACATCGCTTGACTGCCGACGACGAGGCCGAAATGCCCCGCCCGCATCGACACCTCGAACAGCTCGGCGTTGGGGGCGGCGCCACGGATTGCGCGGACCGCTGACTCGTTGGCGATCGAATCCCGCTCGCCGACGAAGAACATCACGGGACAGGTGATGTCCGCAAGCGTGACGGTTCGGCCATTGACGACGAAGCCGCCGGAGAGCAGCCGGTTGTGAACGACGAACTCATCGATGAACTTCTTGAGCGCGGGACCGGGCCACGCGACGAAGCCTTCACCACCTAGGAACCGTCGGCGCGCTTCGCGTTTCTCGAGCGCCTGCCGGTCGTGCAGCTTCCGAACGAAGTCGATGAGCTGGCCGACTTCTTTGTTGGCAGCGAGAAGCTTGAAGCCAGTGCTCGTCAGAAACCCGGGCAAGCCTTCGAGCTTGTCTATCGGCTTGTCGAGCGCGCCCTGGGCCAACTCGAACACGCGGCCCGCGATCGTGTCGTCGATTTTCGGGAGGTTCCGATGAATGTCGACCGGGCTTCCGAATGTCACCAAAGAAGCAATGCCCTCAGACGCCCGGTACGCAGCCAATTGATAGGCGAACATCCCGCCCTGCGAATACCCGATCAGGTGCACATCATGGCCGGTCGCGTCGCGCAGCCAATCGATCGAATCGTTCACCGCCGTGATATGATCATCGAGGGTGCGTTTCATGCCTCCCTCTTCTTGCTCGGGAGAGCCGAAATCGATGACCCAAACGTCGAGCCCCAATCGAGTCAACGCGGTGACACCACTGATGTCGGGCGCGACGTCGTAGATGTCCGCGGTGACCATCAAGGGAGGAATCAGAAGCAGCGGAGACGCGACGGTCGGGCGATGATCGTCCCCTCCGTAGCGTCGCAGCCGTGCAATACGTATCTGATGCATGACCTTGTACGGCGCGTGCTCCGGATCGGTGAAGTGTCCGAGCCTTGCAAGCTCGAGGGCGTTTTCGGTGGCCATCGCGATGCGGCGAAAAGGGGCGCGCCAGCTTGGTTTTCGGCCTGTCCGTGCCATCGTTCGGGTCGTGACCCTAGCACCCTCCTTCACCGAGGACGACCTCATCGAACTGCGGCGCATCGAGAGTATCCTCGCCCAACATCCATACATGCGTGCAGACCTCGGTGGCCTGGGTCCGATGGCGAAGGAGCTCGAGAGCGTCTTGAGCACGAGGCTCGCACTGCAGCACACAGAAAGGTCCGCGGAGGCCGGTCGTGAAGCTGCTGCGCTGCTCGGCAAGCTGCGCGGTTGGGAGACGCAGCTAGCGGACGCGGCGATCAACGAGGAGGGCTCGAAGGAAGCACACCTGCGCTACGAGACTACGGTTCTGTTGCACCCCGAGCCGCATGTCCAGGAGAGCCCGAGTGTAAGCTCGGCAAGCGTCACGCGCGTCACAGGGGCGTGGGAGCGACTGCGCGAGAGCCGGCCCACCAGGTCGATCCTTGCCGAAAAGGTGCAGCAGAACCGCGACTTCTTTCGCCACGGCGCGATGCTGCCCTTCTACTGGGTGAGGCGGCGGCGGATTCGCAAGCTCCTTCCGAACGTCGTACTCGATGACCCAGCACTTCGCGAAACCTTGTTTGCGATCGAGCAAATCGGTCCGCTGGTCGACAACTTCGCGTTCAAGGGCGCTGGTGGTGTTCCGGTGTCGACGTCTGTTGCATTGGCGGACATCGCGTTCTTCTACATGCAGCTTGCCGACGAATTTCTCGACGAGCTCGCGACAGCAGCCGGCGGCCACGACGTAGCGGGGCGTCTGGTCGAATTGGTCTATCGCAACGACACCTCAGAGCGTCCGCTTTGCGACCTCTCGCTCGCTCACCTTCGGAAACTAGGCGTCGATCCGGAGGCCCATACGACGAAGTTCGGAATCACGCTGTCGACGCTATTCCACGCACTCGAACAACTGGCGGTCACGATCGATGCGCTTCTCGCCGACGCCGACGATGCCATCGTGCATGCGACCCATCTCTTCTTGCATCATTGCTTTCAGACTTACCTGGACGAAGCCGAGCTTTGCGGGAGCGCGCAGGCGCGGCGCGCGGATCAACTCCGTCTGCGAGACACAGCGTGGCACTTCTATCGCAAGAACAACATGGTCATGATGCTCTGGCTCGACCTTCGGGCGCGCCTGCTCGGGCTCGAGCCCGCAAAGTACACGACCGTGATTCGCCGCTGGGGGTACGTCTTGGCAGCGTTTCAGATCTTCGACGACTTGAAGGACATCGCACTCGACCTCGCAAAGCAGCCGAGCTATCCGCTCCAGATCGCGGCGAACGATTTCCCCACAGAGTTCGCGTGGCTCGAGCAACGCTTCAAAGCACGACGGCTACCCGTCACGTGCGACGAAATTCCCGAAGTGAACCTTCGAGCAAGCGGGACAGTGCGACAATGCATGCGATGGAGTCGGCTCATCGCTCTCGCCCACTTCGACAACACGCTTCTCTACGCGTGGGATCAGCGCTGGCGCAAGAGCTGGACCCGGCGTCGCAACTCGTTCAATCCTCGTGGGGGCGCCACCGGAGAAACGCGGGTGCACGCAGTGGACCGCCTGATCCGGGCCTTGTCGGCGATGCGCGCTACCGACCCGACGTCCCCGGTCGACGACGAACAGCTCGCGTTTGCACTCGACGCAACTGCGTACGACGGCTCGTGGCAGATCTATCTCGCACTGTTTCCAAACATACGGACGGTCTATCGGTTCGCAACGCTACGGATGTGGATGACCGCCGAAGAGAAAGCGCACGCGGCTCGGAAACTCCTGCGCCGTTACCCTCGCGCCCGAGCCAACGCCTTAATCGGCCTCGCCGATGCTGATGTCGACCATCAGGTCACCGGCGATCGCCTCGAGGCTTTCTCGAAGCTGATCGAGGTCTAGCGTCGCGGGCGCCCGAAGCCTGGCCGTCGCCTTGAACAAGGTGTCTCCGGACCAGGGCGCCCCATCGCATTCGGTGTTCAGCTCCTCGACGTTGACGCCACGCGCTGCGAGCGCCTCGGAGATCTTGTGAACGATGCCGGGACGGTCACTGCCGATGAGATCGAGCACGATCAGATACCCCTCTTCGACCGGTTCTTCGACGCCACGTTCGACCACGACACGGAGCCCATCGGACCGAAGCGCCTCGAGCGCCTCCGACAAGGCATCGACGCGCGCGGCTGGCACGCTCGCCCGAAGAATCCCCGCGAACTGGCCTGCCAACCGGGACATTCGGCTCTCCACCCAGCTCCCACCTTGCTCCTCGATCGCGGCGGACACCGACTCGACCAACCCAGGCCGATCCTTCCCAATCACAGTAACGACAAGCGACTCCATAGGGGACACGCTCCATACCCGTAATTACGCGACATTACAAGGCTTTTCGGCCAAAGATCGCAGCGCCATCCGCCAGTGCCGCGGGTTCGACCTTAGAAGCGGCTAGATCTCGGACAGTTAGGGCCGTACAGCCTCCCCGCATGTTCGCGAAGCGTACGCAGGAAGTGGAGCCGTTCCTTGCGATGGAGGTCATGGAGCGCGGGATGACGATGGCACGAGCTGGAACCTCGATCGTTCAGCTCGGCGTTGGGGAGCCGGACTTCGATGCACCGCCAGCCGCTGTCCAAGCGGCGGTCGACTCACTGGTGTCAGGGGAGACACACTACACCGACAGCCGAGGCCTGTTCGCATTGCGCGAAGCGATCGCCCAGGACTGCGAGAAGCGTCGTGGTGTCGCAGTGGACCCAGACCAAGTGGTCGTCACCAGCGGAACCTCGCCGGCGATCTTGTTGTGTTTGAACCTGCTGGTAGATCCGGGCGACGAAGTGATCCTCGCGACGCCGCACTACCCTTGTTACCCGAACATGATCGCGGTGTGCGGCGGCAAGCCGGTTCTCGTGCCGACGGGCCCCGAGGACGGCTTCGTGATGGACGTCGCCAAAGTGCGGGCGGCGGTCACACCAAGGACGCGCGCGATCTTTCTCGCATCGCCCGCCAACCCAACGGGCGCCGTGCAGCCCAAGGAAGTCGTCGAGGAGCTCAGCGACCTCGGCATCCCAATCCTATCTGACGAAATCTACGATGGGATCACCTACGACGATACGCGGGTGACCTCCCCGTTGAGCTTCACCGAGAACTGCTACGTCCTCGACGGGTTTTCGAAGCGGTACGCAATGACGGGATTCCGCTTGGGCTACCTCATCGCCCCCCAGAGTCGCGATGCGGCCCCTGCAGAGCTTGATGCAGAGCTTCTTCATCTCAACGTCACAATTCGTACAGCAGGCTGGCGTTTCGGCCCTGGCCCACGGCGCGGAGCACGTCGAGTACATGCGTCAGGAATACGCCGTCCGAAGGCGGATCCTGATTGACGGGCTTCGGGATATGGGGCTTTCGATCCCTATCGACCCACCGGGCGCGTTCTACGTGCTGGTCGACATGCGTCGCTTCGAGCGCGCCTCGCTGACACTGTGCTTCGACATTCTCGACAAAGCCCACGTGGCGCTTGGCCCCGGCCGTGACTTCGGAGAAACCGCGGAGGGCTTCGTACGCTTCAGCTTTGCGACCGCGCGCGAGCAGATCGAAGAGGGGCTGAGGCGATTGGCGCGCGCACTCCCCGAGCTCTGACGATCATCCCGTGTCGCTGAGCAGCGCGAGCAACGCCGCCTCGTCGATGATTTCGACGCCGAGTGACTGTGCCTTGTCGAACTTGCTTCCCGGATCGTCCCCCGCAACGACGTAGTGGGTCTTCTTGGAGAGGGACCCCGACACCCTGCCGCCGGCCGCCTTGATGCGTTTCGTCGCTTCGGTGCGCTTCAGCGTGGGCAAGGTGCCCGTCAGCACGAACGTCTTGCCCGCGACGGCGGCCACCTCGCGCACGTCGGCAGCTCGTACGCTCAGGCTCACGCCCACATCAGCCAATCCCGCAAACACCTTTCTCACGGCCGGCGAGTCGAGCTCCTGAAAAATGCTGTCCGCCGTCGTGCGCGCAAGCCCTTCGATCGCGCCACGCTCGGACGACTTCGCGGGTGCGACGCTCTCGATGGCCTCCTCGTCATCTGCCACGTATCTCGCCGCGAACTCGAGCAGCGCATCCGCGGTCTTGAAATAGGCGGCTAGCTCCTCAGCCATGGTCTCGCCGACGTGCCGAATCGCCAGCCCCGTCAGCACGGGCGCCAGGCCTCGCGCCTTGGCTGCCTCGAGGCCAGCCTTCACGCGTTCGGCGCTCTTGTCACCCATTCGCTCCAGTTCCCCGAGCGCGTCCACGTCGAGGCGAAAAAGATCGTCCGGCGAACGCACGCCGAGCTTGTCGACCAGCTGGTCGACGAGCACCTCGCCCATTCCGTCGATATCCATCGCCTGCCGGCTGGCGAAGTAACGCAGTCGCTCACGTACCTGATCCGGACACGCGGGGTTGGGACAGTAAACGAAGATCTCTTCGCTCACAGTCTTCGTGCCGCATGTCGGACATGCGTCTGGCGCCACGAAGCGCTTCGCGCCGCGCTTTCGCTTGCTCTTGTCCACCTCCACCACCTGAGGAATGATCTCGCCCGCCTTCTCGACCAGTACGGTGTCACTGACGCGCACGTCCTTGCGCTCGAGCTCGACGAAGTTGTGCAGCGAAGCGCGGCTCACCGTCGTCCCCGACACGAACACCGGCTCTAAGATCGCGATCGGGGTGAGCTTGCCCGACTTGCCCACGGACACTTCGATGTCGAGGAGCTGGGTTGGTTTGCGTTCGGGCGGGAACTTGTACGCAATGCCCCAATGCGGGTGGTGCCCCGTCGCGCCGAGCCGCGCATACAAGTCGAGGTCCTCGAGCTTGATGACCATCCCATCGATGTCGTAGTTCAGCGCCCGTCGGCGCTCTCCGTAGTCCTCGCAATACTGAAGCGCGCCCTCTGCCGAGTCGGTTAGGAAGACTTCGCTCGAGTACGTGTCGGCGCCGCGGCCGCTCAACCACTGCAGCATCTCGCTTTGTGTTGGCGGGAGCTCCACGCCCTCGTCCCAGGCGACCTGATAGAAAAACGCCCGAATCCCGGTCTCTTCGAGGCCCGTCGGGTCCTTGCGCTTCATCATGCCAGCACAGCCGTTGCGTGGGTTGATCAACGGCTTTTCGAGCGTCGCGTTGAAGCGCGCGAACTCGGTGAGCGGCCAGTAGAGCTCGCCGCGGATCTCGAGCTCACCGCTGCCGGCCTCTTTGAGCTTCGTCGGGACGGTGCCGAGTTGAGTCACCTGCTTGGTGATCACGTCACCTTTGTGGCCATCGCCGCGGGTCACGGCGCGACGCAGCACGCCGTCCGCATAGAGGAGCGACACCGAAATCCCATCGACCTTCGGTTCGATGATGACCCGGAGTTCCTCGACCTCGATCTCTTTCTTTCGCCGGAGGAACCACGCAGACAATTGATCCGAGAGCGGAATCGACTCGCCACTGCTGTCGCGCCTATTGGGTGAGATCTTTTCGAGTGACAGCATCGGAACGCGGTGCTCCACCGTCTCGAAGCCAGCGGCGTGATCCTGCCCCGGCTGCACATCGAGCCGCTCCGACGGATCAACGCCCAGCAAATCGGCCAGCTCCTGATACCGATCGACCAGATCATCGAACCCCGCATCGGTGATCTCGGGGACCCCCGCCCGATACGCCGCCTCGTGATACCGAATCTCCTCGGTAAGCTGCTCCAGCTCGACTTCCGCCCGCGCCCGACCGCCCATCCCCAAACCTTGCCAGAATTAACCCTTTTCAAAAGGGGACAGTCCCCTTTTTGAAAAGGGTTAATTGCCGTCTTTTGGGGTCATGTTGTGACAACGGGGTCCCGCTGAGGCAGCTTGTTTAGTTGGGGATGAACGACGAAGGGCAGCGTCTGGAGAGCCGCCGGGAGGAAGCGGAGGCTCGGAGGAAGCGCGAGCGCGATGAGCAAACGCGCCTGCGCTCGCTCGGCGCCTTGTCGCACATGTTGCCCGTGCTGGCGTGTATCTACGCCGCGGCGGCCGTTCTCTTCTTGTTGTCGCCGCCGTTCACACCCAACACGCCCCACGTTTTCATCTGCGCGGTGTCCTCTGCGCTCGCGCTGTTGGTATGGGCAGGCATGCGTGTCGACGACCCCCGCTTCGACACGCCAATCTCGGTTGCGACCATCTCCATCGCTGCAGGCATGGGGAACACGATGTTCGCCGTCAGCGGAGCGATCAGCAACACGACCACGCTTGCCCTTGCGATCGTAACCGCGGGCGCTCTCCTCTATCGTTTCTCGATGTTCGCGGTGATGGTCGGCGTCGTATTCATCGGTTGGATTCCACTGGCGTATGGCTATACGAATGGTGAAATCAGTCTGGGTTTGTTCCATCTTTGGGCAGCGACAGTCGTTGGTGGCCTGGTTCTGTGGTCCCGCCGCCAACTCATGTTCGGACTTCACGAGGAAGCCAAAGCGGCCGACGCCATACGACGCCTCGCGACCGAGCAAGCGCGAACGTTGGTACGCGCCCGCGACGCTGCGCTGGCGTCTGTTCAGGCCAAGGGTCAGTTCCTGGCAAACGTCAGCCATGAAGTTCGCACACCTCTCAACGGAATCCTCGGCCTACTACAATTGATAGACCCGGCGGCGCTGCCGAAGCCACAAGACGATTACTTGCGCGAGGTCCACAAGTCGGGCCGCTCCCTTCTTGCGATCGTCAACGATTTGCTGGACCTCTCGAAGATCGAGGCAGGTGAAATGCGTCTCGAATCGGTGGCCTTCGACGTCATCTCGATGACCGAAGAGATTGCCGCGAACTACGCATCGGCTTCCCACGCCAAGGGCATCGAGCTCATCACCCAAATCGGTTCGGACGTGCCCTCCGAGGTGTGTGGCGACCCGCTCCGTCTCCGGCAAGTGCTCTCCAACCTGGTCAACAACGCGCTGAAATTCACTAAGGAAGGCGAGGTTGTTGTCGGGATTCGAGTACGCGATCGAGGCGCTTGGCACGTCGATCTGGAAATTCGGGTCTCCGACACCGGCATTGGCGTCTGCGAGGAGCGCGCGGAGAGCATCTTCCGAGCATTCTCACAGGCGGACGCATCCACGACTCGCGAGTACGGCGGCACTGGCCTCGGGCTCCCGATCTGTCGGCAGCTCGTCGAGCTGATGGGAGGCAACCTGGAGCTGAAGAGCGTGGTCGGAGAAGGAAGCACGTTCTTTTTCACCTCGCGCTTCGAGCTGGAAGAGAAGCTCAGCGAGGAGCTCAAATCGGTGACCGAGGCGCTTCGGACATGAAGGTTCTAGTGCTCGAGAGCAACAACCGCGCGCGCGAGACGCTCTGTGCGCAGCTGGAGTCGTGGGAAATGGAAGCCTGGGCCACGACGACTTTCGATGGCGCGCTCAGCACGTTGCGCGCATCGCCGCGTCCGAACGTGGCGCTGATCGACCTGCGCAGCCTCGGCAAGGACTGGCGAAGCCGAGCTTCCGAGCTCAACAGCGTCGCTACGAAATACGGCAGCTCGGTCGTCGCAGTCTGCTCGTACCGGCACGAAATCAGCGAGTTGGAAGAGGCTGGAATCCGCGTACACGTGGAAAAACCGATTCGGCGGGCCAAGATTATCGCCGCCCTCCTCGAGACGCTCAACCGCCCAAGCTCCCCGCAGGGCTTTCGGAACGAAGTCGACCGCCCTTCTCTGCCCGCCCCTCCGCCGAGGGAGTTGGTGTCTAACGGCATGAAGATTCTCGTCGCTGAAGACAACGTGATCAATCTCAAGGTCGTTCGCGCGCACCTTCAGGCCCTCGGGTACGAGGTCGACGCCGTGAACGACGGTATTGCCGCGCTCGAGGCTCTGAAGCAAGGACACCGATACGCCGCAGTCATCATGGACGGACAAATGCCGAAGATGGATGGCTACCAGACCGCTCGAGCACAAAGAGCGCACGAAGCCGAGTCCGGTCAGAGGCGCGTCCCGATCATCGCGCTCACCGCACACGCGATGACCGGAGATCGAAGGACCGCGTTTGCCGCCGGGATGGACGACTACCTCTCGAAGCCCTTCACGCAGAAGCAGTTGCAGAAGGCGCTCACACGCTGGGCCGCCCGACCGTCCGCAAGCGCCTCAGAGTTCCCGCCCGACGCGCTCGACACGATGATCACGTCTCAGCTCCTGGAGCTGGAGGAAGAAGAGCCAGGTTTCATTTGCGAGGTCATCGACAGTTTCTTCCACACCGCCGAAGAGAACATCGCCCGCATCAAGACAGCCATCGAAAACGGCGACCTCAAAACGCTGCACGCAGCGGCGCACATGGTTCGGGGCAGCAGTCAGCCACTCGGGGTACATCGGTTTACGGCGACCTGCTTCAAGCTCGAAAAGATCAGCGTGGCAGAGGATGCCAGGGCGATCGTGAGCGACTTGGAAAGCGACCTCGAGGGCGCCCGCAAAGCACTCACGGGCCTTGCCGACCGCGCGCTCGACGCGGCGTCCTAGCGAAGCTCAGTTCCGGTGCACGCCGGCAAGGCGTGAGGCGTCGACAATCCAGCTATCGCGAATCGTTCGCTCCGGAACACCGTCGGCATGCTCGACCAGCCATTCGACGTCCGACGCGTCGAAGCGCGCGATCTGATGGAAGTGGTAGATGCCCAACCGATTCAGCGCGCGCTCGAGGCTCGGGTCGACGCCCTCGAGCCGCCGCAGATCGTCGCGCGGTCCGAACGGCTGCACCATGACCCAGGCGGGGGGTCGTGATTCGCCGCTCGTCTTCATCTCGAGCTCCGCCTCACGTATTCGACCCTTGAGACCCTCGATATCGTCCAGCATGCGCTCGTGAATCCCGTGCAACACCTCGAGCTCGGTCAGCAGCCGCTCGCCCCGGGTCTCCGTTTGCCGCAGCGCGGCCTGCGCTTCGTCGCGTTCTTGAACGGCCATGCGAAGCTCACGCCTCAGATCTTCAGCGGACTCGCGCGAAGTCGGCCTCGCCTCGAGATCGATTGCCGAGAGCCGCTGGTCCGCCTTTCGTATCGTTCGGTTACGGGCGTCCAACGTCGCGGTGAGCTGCCGCTTTGCGCGTTGGAGCGCTTCGACCTTCTCACTCGAAGCGCTGAGCTCTTTGTGGAGCGACTGGATGCGCTCGTTCTGGGTGATGATATCGGCGCGCGATTCTTCGAGCTCGTATTCGAGCGTCTTGGCGCGCACCGGTGCGACTAGCCGCCCCCAAAAAACCTGCCCAAGCCACAGCAACCCCGCACCGAACGCCGCCGCGATCAGCATGGTGCCGATCATCTGGAACACCAGATACGTCACGTTTCACCTCCCCCATGGCCTTCGTCACCGGGAACGAGCATCTTCACACGCACGGCACGTACACCCCGAACCATGCTCACAATTCGCTCCGCGCGCTGAGCCTCCGACACGGACGTCACCTGGCCACGGAGCTCGACGTCCCGGCCGTCAACCATGGGGACCACTTTCGAAAAGCCCGTGCGCTCGAGAACGGCGGTGACACGCGTGGCGACGTCCCATTCGACCTGGTGGCGAATGGGGCTGAGATAGGAAACCCAGACAACATAGCCAAGGAAGCTTGCCGAAACCGTTCCAAAGACTGCTTTCTTCCACATTGTGCGGTTCGCCTACGAGTCGCATTGAACTTGATTTGCGGGAAAAAATCTACGTTCTGACACGGTGCCGGAAGCCAGGCGGGCGAGGCAGCACACAAATCGGCTGGGTGCATCGCCCGATCGGGTGTTCTGTGGGCAGCTCATGACGCGAAGACGTGCTGCTCGACGATCCGAAAGAGGCGCTCCTGACGATCGTCCGCCCATGTGTAGAGCGCAACCGAGGGCGCGGTGAACGTGACGCCACGCAGATCGAGCGCCTGCGCCCATCGAAGCGCTTCCTGGCGTTCTGCGGTGGTGGCCCGGCGTTGGATACGCGCCAAGGTCATGTGCGGAAGCGGCGGGCGCCTATCCTCAGGGGCTCCGGCGGCGCTCAACAAGGTCTCTCTGGCTTCCGCGATCATCTGACTGAGCGGCTCCCGCCCCGCATCGACCATGGCCGAGAGCGCCGAGGGCTTTCGAGGATGGCCGAGTGGATCGATGCGACTGAACGACCCCGTCACGCTGCGAAACGAAGGGAAGTCGCCGATTCGGCGCCACGCCTTGCGCGCGTTCGACTCGTCCACCGAGCCCAGGAAGCTCAGCGTGACGTGGAGGTCCGAGGTGGCGAAAACACGCACACGCGCTGGCAGGGCCGGACGCAACCGAAACCCCTCCACTTGCATCGGAAACGCAATGAACCAATTAGGGGCCACCCGGCGAGTCTAGGCCCAACCCAGACTGGCTGCGAGAGCTCATGCCCATCACCGAAGCGTTCAGCGAATCTCTCCAAGCTTACCCGCTTTACACGTGGACCGTGCTCGGCGTCGTCATCCTCGGAATCGTCAGCTTCGTCCTATTGTCGTTCATCTCCGCGCCGTACGGCCGCCACCTGCGCCCCGGCTGGGGCCCGACGCTCAACGCCACCACTTTGTGGGTGGTCATGGAGGCCCCGTCTCCGATTGCGTTCGCGGTCGTCTACTTCATGTCCGACAACGCGTTCAAGCCCGTCCCGTTGTTCCTGTTCGGCCTCTACATGCTGCACTACGTGTATCGGTCGTTCATCTACCCCTTCCGGATGCGCGGCGGGCACAAGCAAAAGCCGCTCGTCACCGGCCTGCTGGCCTTCGCCTTCAACACCGCCAACAGCTCGACCAACGCGTTTGCGATTACCGAGCTCGCCCCGCACCTGCTGAGCACTGACTGGTTCACCGACCCGCGGTTCATCATCGGGATCATCGTTTTCGCGATGGGGTACGCCATCAACCAGCAATCGGACGCAATCCTTCGAAACCTCCGAAAACCGGGCGAAAGCGGCTACAAGATCCCGCAGGGCGGCTTCTATCGGTGGCTCTCGAGCCCCAACTACTTCGGCGAGATCGTCGAATGGCTTGGATTCGCGTTGGCCGCGTGGACGGTGCCCGCCTGGGTTTTCGCCTGGTTCACGGCCACAAATCTGGTTCCGCGTGCGTTTTCCAACCACCGCTGGTACCAGGAGCACTTCAGCGAGTACCCGAAAAAGCGGCGCGCGATCGTCCCATTCCTGCTCTAGTCCGTAGACTTGCATCCCTGCCCCGATTGACGCGACAATGTGCGACCAGGGGCGCACGTCGTAGGGGAGGGATGCACGGTGGCCGGCAAAGACTCGAGCTCGCATAAAGAACCGTCCGATCTGTTTCAGGTCGAGAACACCACACCGTCGATTGCGCCGGTAGACAGGATCGTGCTGCCGCCGGAAGAAGCGCTCAAGCGACGCATCCGCCGCTTCATCGCCGCGGGTATTGCAGCGCTGATCTTCTTCTTCATCGTGTATATGGTCCTCGGGCGGATCCACGCCGCGCGTTTGGCATCAGCCCTCGACGAGGTCATCAACGACGGTAGCCCAGAAACTATCGACACTGCGCTGAGCCTTCTTCGGGACGATCCGAATGACTCCGTCCGGATGCGCCTGCTCGCTACGGCGGCGCTCGGAGGAGACCACATGAAGCTGCTGGAGGCCGAAACACTTTTTTCGGAGTCGCCCCAGCAAAACGATCCGGACCAGCGAATCGCAATGGTCTACGCTTTCCTCGCCGAAGGAGACGCGCGTGCCGCCCATGCGGAAGCGGAGAGGCCCGCAAAGTATTCGGACCAAGCCGATGCCTTCCTCCATGGCCGAGCGCTGACCGCGGTCGCGAGAGGCCAGTGGACGCAAGCCCTTCCCGACGCGCAGAAGGCGGTCGCATCACGTCCGGGCGCGCCGGAGCCTGCAGCGTTGCTCGCCCGCATTACGGCCAAGACCGAAAGTCCGGAAGCCGCGCTTGCCGTGCTCGACCAGATCAGCCGGGAAACGAATGCAACGAAGATCGCCCGTGCGCGAATCGTAGGCCTTCGACAAGGCAACTCGGACGAAGCGCTCGCGCTCGCTGGCGAGGTGCGTGACGATGACAACGCATCGGTCGTACACAAGGCATGGGCTGATTTGATCACGGGTGTGCTCGCGTACCGGCGAGGCGCAATCGGTGCAGCGTACCAACACGCGCGAGCCGCAGCGGAGCCCGAGCTTCGTGTCGACGAGCCATTACTCGTAGGTACCGCGCAACTCTTTCTCGCGCTGGGACGAGGGGGTGAAGCGAAGCGGCTGCTCAAGCGATTGTCGGGTGGGCCGTCGGCCGATTTGTTTACCCGCGCACACGTGATTGCGTGGTGGTACGCGCAGACGGGCGACATGCGAGCGGGGCTCGCCACACTGAGCGGGGCCGGTTTTGGGCCTGAAAAAGCAGCAGAGCCCGCGTTTCGGGCGCTAGTCATTGCCGAGTTGATGAGGGGCTCCAAGCGGGCGAGCGAGCGCGAGCGGGCAATGTCGCTCTACAAAGGGGTGACGAGTGACGCCCGTTGGGGCGTCGCAGCTTCGAATGCGCTTGCCAACGCTCTTCTCGAAGGCGGCGATGCCGAGGATGCAATCGCTGTGCTTCAGGCAGGGCTCGCCGCGACACCGAACCATCTCACGCTGGTGGATACGGCGGCGCAGGCATATATCGATGCTGGCCGCCTCTCCGACTCGGAGAAAGTGACCTCGAGTGCGCTCGCTGCGTTCGAGAACGAAGGCTGGGCGCATGGAAGTCACGCGCGCGCGCTGTTAGCAAAGGGTGAGCCGGCAAAGGCCGTTGACGAGCTTGATCGCGCCGTCCAACTGAGCCCAGGCGACGCCAGCTTGTACGCGCTCCGAGGCGATGCGGCGCGCGAAGTCGAATCGCGTGAAGAGGCAAGGGCCAGCTACGAGAAGGCGCTCCAGCTCGATCCGGGCCAGCCGCGAGCCCTGTCGGGATTCGTGGCGTTGTTGATCGACATGGGCAACTTCGCCCGGGCTACCAAGATCATCGAGCAGATGGACAAGGCAAAGGTACGGGACCTCCGCGCGGACGAGCAGCGCGTGCGCTTCCTAGTACGTACGGGCGCTGGGCAAAGCGGTGTTAGCACGATGCGAAATGCGGTCGGGCGGCACCGGAACAACGTTGCGCTTCGACTCGCAGGCGCGCGAATCTACTTACAGGCGGAAGACTACACGCGCGCAGGGATTTACTTTCAGCAAGCAAAACGCAATGGAGCGGACGCGCGGCTGGCCCACACCGCCCTCGCGCTGTCGCAGATCTACGGCCGCCGGAAGCTAGGCGCCGAGAACTCGCTCGAACGCGCAGCCGCGGCCATCGACGCAGAAGGCAACGCTCTCAGCGCCGGGCCGCAGGTGCAGGTCTGGGCGCTGATCGTCAAAGCGCGACTTGCGCTCGCCGACGAGAAGCGAGGCTTGGCGGTGCGCTATGAGAAGCAGGCGGTGGCGCTCATGCCTGACGACGGCGACGTGCACCTGCTGCGTGCCGATATCGAAGAAGACCGCGAACGCTCACCCGAGGAGCCGCTACGCCGGGCCGCTACCGCGCCCATCCCGATGCCGGTCGCAGCCGGCCGCCTCGCCACCCTGCTCGGTCCAACCGAGGAAGGCTGCGAGATGGCGTCACGCTACTTGAGGGCAAACCGCTCCGGCAAGCTCGCAAATCGCGTCCGCGACGTGAGCCGCCAGTGCAAGTGACGGTGGCGCATTAGTCCGAGTCCGCGAGCAGGCTCGAGACCCGCTCGACCGCATCGATGTACTCGCTGACCATCTCCTCGATCACCTGACGAACAGGCTTGCGCGTGTTCATCTGGCCAACGACCTGCCCGACCGGCGTACCGAGTAGTGCATTCGAGCCCTCTGCGCCCGTCTGTGCGAAGCGCATGATGCGTTGTGTGGCCTCGGCTGTGGCCATGAACTGCAGTGGCATCGGTAGGTAGCCAGGGCAGTCCGGATCTTCGTCCCAGGCGCGCGTGTAGGCCGTCTTGAGCTGACGGGCGGGCTTGCCGCTGATGCAACGCGAGCGCACCGTTTGGGTCGAGTCGGCCTCCAGCAGCTTGTCGACGAGCGACGGAATCGAGTCGGATTCTTCTGTAGCGAGCCAGATGGAACCGGTCCAAACGCCGGTGGCGCCCATGGCCATGGCAGCCGCCATCTGACGGCCCGAGCCGATCCCGCCCGCACCGAGTACCGGCGTCGGCGCCACCGCATCGACTACCTGCGGCAAGAGAACCATCGAGCCGATTTCACCGGTGTGGCCGCCCGCCTCGTAGCCCGACGCGATGACGATATCAACGCCGGCGGTCTTCTGCTTGATCGCTTGCTTCACGGTGCCGCAAAGCGCCGCAACCATCACACCCTTATCGTGCGCCTGGCTGATGATGTCTTCCGGGGGTGGGCCGAGGGCGTTCGCGATGAGAGCGATCGGGTGCTTCATCGCGACCTCGAAGTGCGCGCGGCCGCCGGATGCCGACCAGCCGAGTAAGCCTTCGATCCCTTCGACGTCATCGGGAAGCGGGGGCACGCCATTGCGATCGAGCAGGTCATTGATCCACTTGCGGTGCGCAGGCGTGATCATCTGGTCGAGCTGCTCCTTGGTGATGTCGCCCTGGTCCTTGCCGATGTACTTGGCAGGGATGACCGTGTCGACGCCGTACGGCTTGCCATCGACATGCTCGTCGATCCACTTCAGCTCGAGCTCGAGCTGCTCCGGGCTGTACGCCACGGCTCCCAGCACCCCGAGCCCACCGGCCCGGCTCACCGCGGCCACGACATCACGACAGTGACTAAACGCGAAGATGGGAAACTCGATCCCCAGCTGGCCACAAATCTCAGTCTTCATGCAAACACCCGAAAATTAACCCTTTTAAAAAGGGGACTGTCCCCTTTTTAGGGGCGTTGAGAGGGAGGATAGAACGTGTTCTATTTTGCTCGAAGATCGGGCGGGGGTCAACGGTTTAAAGGGTCGTTTCGGAGGGTCTTTTAGGTGCTCTATTCGAGAGTTTCGTCAACCAAATCGTCCCAGGCGTCGGTGCCGTCGACCATGGCGGTGACCCAGTCGAGCACCGTCACGCCGCCGATCTCGGTCTCGAGGCTCCCGATCTCCAGGCCCCCAATGTCGCCTTCCGATGTCTCACGCAGCAACGTGGTGTGCGCGCCGCCAACCGGTATGAACCGCTTGTAGCGATCCTCGAACGCGGTGGTGGTGCGCCCGGTCTCCGCCAGGAGCGACGCGGTGAACTCCGCCGGATTGATCATCAAGAAGAACGTGGCGATGACCGTGTCTGCGCTGAAGCTCAAGGCGCTCATCGTGAAGTTGTCATCCGCGGCGAGCTCCCATTCGATGAGACGCGTGATATGCCCATTGCTGGTGCACTCGGGGCAGGACGCCGGAACGAGCGACGTCGCGTTCCATCCCGCCAGCAAGGTGTCGTTGATGAAGTCGGGGTCGCCTTCTTTCGCAATGCCGACGCCGGAGTCGTTGAAGAGCAGGATCTCGGTGTCGGGATAGTAGTAGCGGACCAGTGGCAACGCGGTGATCGTTCCGAACGCACCGCCGCTCACCCCAGTCAGGAAGATCCGGCTAGGGTTCGGAAAGTTCGCGATGGCGATGTCGAGCGCCGCCGTGAGGTTCTGGAGCCCGCGCTGATAGCCCATGCTCGTCCCAGGATCACCCTCGCCGATGACACTGCTTGGAAGCTCCCGGTCCGCATCGGCGAATCCGGCGGCAGCTATTGGTACGCCGCAGCATTCACGGCGTCAACGCTGATCGCTTTCAATTCGTACGAATGGCTTACACTTCGATCCCGGGGGTCGGTAACACACCGTCGACCTCGAACCCTTCGCGCGGAAAGCTCGTTCGCGACCGCATCACCGCCGGCCCTGGCTTGAGCTCAACGCGAGCGCGGGTCGCCGTGCAGATCCATTGCTCGGGGTTGTTCGGCTTCTTCGTGCTGAACACCGGCTCGAACAGCCCTAGGTTCGCCCCACCCTCAGGATCGCGCGCTGAGATAAACCGAAACGCGGCAACCCCTGCCTCGCGCATGGAGACGCCGAGAGGCTGTGAATGACGGTAGCTCGTGGGCGAGGAGATATGCTCGGCGTGAGCGTCAAAGGGCGCCTCCGTGAGGTCGGCGCCCTTCTTCGTCGAAATGCGGACCTGAAAGACAGTCAACGGTCGCGTCAGCGGCTCGATGTCCGCTTCTGTACCTTCCAGAAACAACAACACGTAATACGCCTTCTCCGCGAGCACCGTCGCCTGCGCCTCCGCGCAATAGAAGATGCCGCGCTCGCGCCGCGTGCCGAAGCGCGAGCCATAGCGAAGCGGTGGATGTCGAAACGGCGTCGCGAGAAGATAATGCAGTCCGACGAAGCGGCGGCCCGAAGGCCACGGAGGCTTCGCGGTGTCGATCAGCGCTTCGAGCATTTGCTGCTCATCATCGGAGTCGACCAGCTTCCGCGTCGAAGTCACGTGCTGTGATTCGACCGCACGCCACGCTGGCCCGGAAAGCCGTTGCAGTTCAAATCGTTCCGCGCATTGCGTCCAGATACTCGGCGACATCGACCAGCCCCTCGATCCTCTTCATGCGCCGAAGCGGAACACCACCAACGTGATGGTTCTCGGCATGGAGCCAGGCCTTCGCATGCACTTCATTGCCCCCTACCAAAGCGTCGAGGCTTCGGAACACGCGGAGGAACAAGAGTGCGAGCTCCCCCTCCTTGGTGCCAAGCGGAATCGGACCGCGCTTGCGGTTGCGAATGCGCGACAACGTCGACTCACTGGTGCCGATGATCTCCGCAAGCTCGGCGGACGACAGCCCGAGCACCTCGGCCGCGCGGAGCAGCGCCTTGCTCACCACCGTGGCTTCATCGGGACTAATCGAGGCTGCGACAGACATTCCAGTTCCTTGCAAGAGCAAGTATAGCCATGATTTCTTGCTAGTGCAATAAAGAACCCTGCCGTTCAATATGAAACGCAAGGCCTCGGTGGCCGAGCTCCAGAAGACGGAGCGTCACAGAGCGTGGCGATTCTTTGCAGCTCTTTCATGTGCTCGTCGGACGGCGGCCTAAGGTGGCTCAAGGGATAGTACTTTCCCAGCTTGGTGTACTTGGCTTCTCCGAACCCGTGATATGGGAGGAGCTCATAGGCAGAGGCGCCGCCCGCATCGTTGACGAACTCGACAATGGCCCGGATGTCGTCTTCGGAGTCGTTGACGCCCGGGATGACCGGGGTGCGAACGACGACGTCGACCTCGGGAAACTCGGCACGAAGTCTTAGGAAATTCTGTAGGATCTTTCGGTTCGAGACCCCGGTCACCTGCTCGTGCTTCTCGGGATCTAGACACTTGATGTCGAAGAAGATCCGGTCGGTCAGGGGGGCCACGTCCCTCATCGTCTTCCAGTTGCACAAGCCAGAGGTCTCGATCGCGGTATCGATGCCGCGGCTTCGTGCAACGCCGAGAAGAGCCCGAACGAATGCACCCTGCGCGAGAGGCTCGCCGCCGCTGACGGTGAGCCCTCCGCCTGACCTGGCGTAAAACGCGTCGTCTTCTTCAACGATGCGCGCCACATCGTCCACGCCCACCCATTCGCCGGACTCCTCCAGTGCCCGCGAAGGACACACATAGGCACAGTCGCCGCAGCCATCGCAGATGCTCCGGTCGATGCATATCTGGCCCTCATCGTCCTTGGTGATGGCCTGCTCCAGGCACACCGCTATACATCGATCGCAGTCGTCCCTGCCGATGCAGCGGTCGCAACTGTGAATGAGCTCGGGTGCCATAGACTGACCCTCTGGATTGGAGCACCAGATGCAGGCGAGAGGGCACCCCTTCAGAAAGACGATGGTCCGGATGCCGGGGCCGTCATGAAGGGAAAACTTCTGGATGTTGAAGACCAGGCCCTTTGGCGCGCCATTGCTTTGCTCGTTCGGAGTCATGGTCTCCTTCCCCGGCTAGAATTCGTGCTCCGTTCTCCGAATGATCTCGTTTTGCAAGGCCGCGGTGAGATCGACGAAGTAAGCGCTGTAGCCTGCTACTCGAACCAGCAGGTTCCGGTACTTCTCCGGATCCTTCTGCGCGGCAAGCAGTGTGTCCCGATTGATGATGTTGAACTGGATGTGCCACATCTTCATGTCGCAGGCAGTGCGTATCAGCGACATCAGCTTCCGGGTTCCGCCCTCACCCACCAACGATGCGGGCGAGAGCTTCATGTTCAAAAGCCGCGCGGCCCGCTCTTTGTACTGTGCGCACTTGGTGCTGCTGATCGACATCAGCGTGGCAGTCGGCCCCTTGACGTCCCTTCCCTGCGAGGGGCTGATGCTCTCGGAAAGCGGTTCCCTCGCCTTGCGCCCGTCCGGAGTCGCGCCAACGAGGGCCCCGAGGGGAATGTGCGAAGTAACGGATACGTAGCGCAAATCGAGCTCACCACCGAATGCTGTCGTGTGCTGCTGGGCCAGGCGGGTAAAGCACTCCTCGATGTCGTGGCCGATCTGATCGACTTCCGGGTCGTTGTTGCCGTACTTAGGCGCGTTCAAACACAGTTGCCTAATCTCCTCGTGACCTTCGAAGTTGCGGTCGAGCGCGTCGAGCAGCTCAGGCATGGTTAGCTTGCCCTTTTCGAAGACGAGTGTGCGGATAGCCGCCAACGAATCGATGACAGTGCCGAAGCCAATCACATCGAAGAAGCCGAGGTAGAGGGCGCCCTCGATCGGTCCGGAGTGGATGTCTTTGCCGCTTGCCAAACAGAGGTCGTGCAACATGGAAAACATCGGCGAAGCGATGTAGCGCGACTTGAGCGTGTCGGACACGTACTGCTGGATGAACGTGTGTTGGAGGACATTCTCCACTTGCAGGGTGAATGCGTCCCAGAGCTCAGCGAAGGTCGTGAATGCCCTCGGGTCCCCGGTGCTGATGCCTACGAGCCCGTCGCCGTAGCAGGCCATGCGGCCGTCGCGGAGTGTCATCTCGAGGATCGCGCCGAGGTTGATCCAGGCGCATCCGGTGGCGACTCCCTCTCTGTTGAGCATCTTGGTTTCGGAACAGCCTGTGATGCAGTAGTCGTTTGCCTCCTCCATCGTGCCGCCTTTTGCAACGAGCAAGGGGACGATCTCGTCATCGCAAAACAGCTTGGGGAATCCCGAACCGTCCTTGATGGTCTCGGCGACAGCGTGGAGAAAGGCGTTGGGCGTGCGCGAATGGATGCGCGCCGCGAGGTCGGGGTAGTGCAACGGAAACTCCCGCTTCGACCGTAGAATCAAATACGAGAGCTCGTTGCTCGCGTCTTGTCCGTCGGGGGTGAGACCGCCGATCGTAGTGGCCTCCCAATGCGCAAACCCATCCGTCAGCGATGGCTGCCCCGGCTTGGCATAGACATCAGTGCTCCTGGCCATGCCAATCCAGATCGACTCCAGCAACACCAGCGCTTCGTCGTCCGTGAGCCGCCCCTCATCGATGTCCTTGCGGTAATAAGGATAGAGATACTGGTCGATACGGCCGTTGCCAACGACGCCGCCGATTGCCTGTTCGAGGCGCGAGACGGTTTGGATGAACCACTGGGATTGCACAGCCTCGCGAAATGTGCGCGCCGGATGCTCCGGAACCCGTTCGCAGATATCGGCAATCTCGAGCAGCTCGCGTCGACGCTCTTGGCGAGGCTCGTCGGCGGCCATCGACCGGGCCAGCTCGGCGTAGCGGCGCGAGAACGCGACCATCGCATCACAAACCAAACAAACCGCTTCGAGAAACGGGCGCTGCTCCACGTAGGCTGCAGTGTCGACCGGGTCGAGTGCCTCGAGCCGCTCCGCAGCCTCCTGTCGGATCGAGCCGATCCCGCGCTCGAGCACCTTCCCGTAGTCGTGAGCCCAGGCCAGCATCGATCGGCCAGCCGCGGTGGGCGTGACGACGAAGATCCGTTCCATCAAGCGCCGCGTCTCCTCGGGAAGGGCGTTCATCGTAGCCTGGTGATAGGTATTCCGCTCCCAGTACGGGAGGATGTCTTCCTTGAGCGCCGCGACGTCTTCCTCGGTGATGACGATCGGATCACCCGGCTTGCTGGGCGCTAACTCGTGGGGGTGGGTGTAGAAGCGGCCGGGCCCTACCAGCTCACAGTAGACCACCGCATAGCGTCCCGGCGACCCGGCGCTCCCCACGAGAAGCTCTTCCTCTTCGATGTGGATCGGGTGATGCGTCAGGATATGAGCCAAGGCCTTGCCCCAACGGAGCACCGTGGGCTGCCCCTCGCTGGTCTTCATGGACTCGGTGAGCAGACGGGCACGCTCGATGTTGAGGCGGATCGGCTGGTCCCGAAATCCCTCGAGCATTCTTTGGATACGCGCGCGTTTGGACTGCGCGGCATCGCCGACCAACCCAAAGGACTCGCCCCGTTCGATGCGCGCTTCGTGCGGTGTCAGCACCTTGGAACCGCGAGAGATTGGCGAGGTTTCGACAGCTTCGAGCATGGCCTCGACTCCTTTCAACACACCCTAGCCGAGCGTACCTGGAATATACGGACCGAGGAGCAGGCGGGGCAATGGTTCAAGCTGACCCAACGATGTATAATATTGACATCATGCGCGTGAGATCATGCATCTTGTTGCCTCGGACGCTTCGAGTCTTGGAGCCCCACGCGCATCATGGATACGAGACGCACTACGTGATCGCGGGGCGCGGATCCTTCGAGCTCGGAAAGCAACCGGTCGCGGTGCGCGGTGGGGATTTCTTCTACACACGCCCAGAAACGACGCACCGAATGGTCGTTCCCGAGGGAGAGTACCTCTTGCAGTACATTGCCCTCTTAGAGCTCGACATGGACCATGATGCGGAGCTCGCCGCCGACATGGAAGCACTTCTCGGTGAAGGAAGGATCCGCCGGTTAGGCGACCGGTACCATGCGCTCTTTGCGCAAATGGGCCGCCAGTCTCTGTCGAATGATCCTCATCAGCAACGAGCCGCCTCCGCTAAGATGGCGGGCTTCCTCTACGACTTGATGCTCGACACGCCGACGCCGAACACAAGCCACCCCGCAGTCGAGCAAGCGTTGGAGTTCATGCGGTCACACGTGAACGAAGCCTTCGGACTCGATGAGCTCATCGCCGGGATCGGGCTCGACAGATCGTACTTCATCCGCCTCTTCAAGAAGACCGTGGGAGTTCCGCCGATGAAGTACGCGATGAACCTCAAGATGAGCGCCGCGTCCGATCTGCTTCGCACCAGTACCGAGCCCCTCGCCGCAGTGGCCGCACGAGTCGGCTTCGACGACGAGTATCACTTCGCCAAGTGCTTCAAGCAGTGGAGCGGAACCCCGCCGGGCGCGTACCGTCGATGAGGCCCGGGTCTAGCTAGAAGACGAAGCGCGAGCCCGCCGGGTCCCAGCGAACTGCGCGCGACTTGTCGTAAGCCATGCGGTCGTTGAGCCGGCGTAGCTTGCCCTTCCTAGCCTAAGCTGCTTCATGACGCTCTCCCTCCTCGGACCGTTCAAACCTGCTCGATTCCTGCCTGCTCAAACCTGTGCGCAATCGCGGCCAAGCTCTCGTCGGTGTAGCGGCTGAGTCCCAGTTTCAGCTGCTTGCCTTGAATGATGTCGATCTTGACCTCTCCCATGTTGTGGTACTCGAGAAGGTGAAGCTTCTGATGGCCGATTGATTTGAGGAACGCGATCGCCGCATCGATGTTTTCTTCGGTGTCGGTATAACCAGGAACCAACGGCATGCGAAATTCTACGGGGAACCCGTTCTTCGCGAGATATTCGGCATTGCTCAGAATGGTCTCCAGTCCTTTGCCCACGGCTTGCTCGTGCTGAACCGGATCGAGAATCTTCAGATCGAAATAGACCAGATCGACCTTTTCGAGAAAAGGCAGACACTTCTCCAGGCTGAATCGACCAGCGGTTTCGATACCGATGTGGATACCGTTTCGTACACAAAGGTCGATAAAGCGGCTCACAAACTTGGGATAGAGCGTCGGCTCCCCGCCGCTGAGAGTGACGCCGCCGCCACTCTCAAAGTATGGCTTGTCGAGCAGGACCCGACCCATGAGCTCTTCCGGCGTCAGCCTCTCTCCGATCAATCTCAGCGCCGAGTAAGCACAGCTCTCGACGCAGTCACCGCAGACCGTGCAGCGGTCCATATTGATACGAAAGCCACTTCGGTTGATCGCTTGCTCAGTGCAGACTTCTTCACAGGAGAAACTCTCGCAACAGCGGTCCGCATAGAAAGCGACCGTCGGCTGCGCATCGTGTGCTTCTGGGTTCTGGCACCAGTCGCAGTGAAGATTGCAGCCCTTGAAGAAGACGAGCGTGCGAATACCGGGGCCGTCGTGAATCGAGAATCGCTGAATGTCGAACACCGGCGCTGTTGGAGAGCCCGTCAACTCAACGGACCTTTTGACGGGAGCGGTCGATGATCTCCTGCTGCATCTCTGGGGTAAGGTCGACGAAGTACGCGCTGTAGCCCGAGATTCTCACGAGAAGATTTCGGTGGCTGTCCGGATCAGCCATCGCCTCCTCCAGCACCTTCGGGTCGAGGACATTGAGCTGCACCTGCATCCCGCCCTGACCGAAATAACCCCTCAGCAGGGCTTCGAGAACCGCACGCCCTTCTTCGCCCGCCACCGTATCGGCATCGAACTTGATGTTGAGATTGATGCCGTTGCCAAAACGCTGCTGCTCCAACTTGGCAACGGAGTTGAGTGATGCCGTCGGCCCGAGCACGTCAGTTCCGTCCACCGGAGCTAGACCATCGGCTAAAGGTTTCCCTGCCAGACGACCCGAAGGGAGCGCAGCCGTCTTCTCACCAAACCCCTGATGGCAGGTCATGGAGTAGAAGCCGGGCATCCATTTCCCCCCCCGCGTGTTCGTGTAACCAGAGACGAGACGGTCGAACATCGCCGTTACCCGATCGGCCCAGCGATCAACGCGTTCATTGTCGTTGCCGAACTTGGCGACCTTCCGTGCCTGTGCGCGCAGGAAATCCTCTCCCTGGAAGTTGCGGGCACAGGCGTTGGCCAGCTCTTCCAACGTGTATTTCCCGTCGATGAACACCAGCTGCTCGATGACCGCCAGCGAGTTGACTACATCGGCAATGCCCACCGCCTGAATGCCGGAGGCGTTATAGGGCGCCCCACCAGCGCTCAAGTCCGTGGCGCTATCCACGCAACCCATGATGGTGAGGGACGAGAGCGGTGTCGGAAAGGCGTCGGCGTTCACCTTTTCAATCGCGTCTAGACATTCCTTGAGATACGCAAGCTTCTCTCCGGTCTGCTTTTCAAACAGAGCAAAGAACTCGTCCATCGACTCGATGCTGGAAAGCCACGGACGCTTCTTCTGGCCTGATTTCTTCAGTTGCTTGCCACCGCCGAGCACCAGCTCGAGATTGATCGCGAGGTTGAAGAGTGCCGCGTCCGATGAGGTGAAGCTCTCCTTGGAAAGGGCCGGTTCCACGCAGCCGACGGTGGCGTAGTTCCAGACTTTCACGGGCTCCACGCCTCGCTTCACCATAGCCGGCATGATCACGTCGTCGTTGTAGAGCGCCGGGGAGCCCCCACCGTTGGCAAGCACGGAAACCACACGGCGAACATAGTCTGGGTTTGAATTTTGACTGATGCGAGCATGCCAGTTGGGTTGCCGGGTTTTGAAGCAGTCCATCACATCGAGAAAGGCAAAGGTCAGCTCATTGCTCGCGTCGTTTCCGTCCTCATCGATGCCGCCAATCGTGAGCGCCTGACCACTCGGCAATCCAGAGAAAAGCTTGGTCGCGCGGCTCGAAAAAAGCGGGATCACTTCGGAGAGCTTGAGACAAAAGGCAGCCAGCAGATCGCGTATCTCGGCCGGGTCGAAATCGCGTCGCGCCTTCTCTTTAAGGTAGAGCGGGTAAAGATATTGATCCATGCGCCCGAGACTGATGCCCTGGTCGAGCGACTCCGTCTGAACGAGCAACTGAAAAAACCAGATGGTCTGAAGCGCTTCGTGGAAGCTGCTTGCCGGTTTACGCGGAGAGTTTTCGAGTAGAGCGACCAGGTCAGCCCTCCCCTGATTCTCGGCTTCCGCCCGATACCGGTCGGCAAACATCTCTATTGCATCGAGCGCGACCAGGCTCGCATCGAGAAAATCCCTCTGCGCCTCGTTCAAGCTTCCCTGGGCCTGCCGGGCGATCACCCGCTCCCGCAAGCCCTCTGTGCCGAGCTGAATGATCGACTCGTAATCCGGAAGAAAGTGGGCGATGCCGCCGGCCTCGTTGACCGTAAACCAGGTGCCGCTCAGTTGCTCTTTGGCAAATCGCATCCGGCGCGACCACGGAAAGGACTGCATGACGATATTGCGATTGAACCAGTAGGGAATAACCGCACGCAGCAGCGTCCACCGCACCTTGGGGTCGATGGCGAGCGGATTGACCGGCCGTTTCTCAAAACGGAACAGATCCTCGAGCATCGCCACCCCTGCCTTCTCGATCTGACAGATGGCGCCGATGCGGTGCTCCGTGTGGCTGCCTACGATGAGCTCGTTGTCGTAGATACGAATGCTGCGGTGTTTCAGATGGTAGGCAAGACTGTGCGCATTGAGCTGCAGGGCAGTCGAGTAGTGTTGGGCCTCGTTCTTATAGAACTCGGTGTAGTGAATGGCGCGCTCTGCACCGACGCCCGGCACTGCACGGCTGTGCTCAGCAGCCAGCTGCTGGATCCGCTCGGAAGCGACCCAAGACTGACAAGATGGACTCTGCCCTGACGACGGTGCGCGCAAACCCATTGTTTCCTCGTCCACGAGTTGCTCACTATGGAGTACGCGATACCCGGCAGCGGTTCAAGCCTATTGCCTCACGTGCCTGATTCCACGCCGTCGTTGACTCCGGGGCGTCTGAGCCTAAGCTCTTGCCAGTGCACCGGTTGTCCGTAGTGCAAGGTCGAACTGGCGTTCGTGAAGATTGGCCACCCCGACCGGATGAGTTTAATGCGATTTCGCTCCTTCGCGATGCGGGAGGCCGCCAGTACACGTACTTGCGTTTGAGCGTCACCGACCGCTGCGATCTAGCGTGCGTCTACTGCATGCCGCCGAGCGGCGAAGAGGATCATGCCTTGCGGCGAGAGCTGCTAACGTTCGAGGAGGCGGCGCGGCTGGTGTCGGTATTTGCGTCGGCAGGCATTCAGCGCGTTCGGTTCACAGGCGGCGAGCCATTGGTGCGCAAAGACATCGTCCGGCTCGTGGACTTGGTGTCGCGAAGTACCGAGATCGAGAAGCTAGTCATGACCACCAACGCGACCCGTCTCGACGAGCTCGCGCAGCCGCTCGAGGCGGCAGGCCTTCATGGTGTGAACATCTCGCTCGACACACTGGATGCGGACCGCTTTGCACAAATCACGCGCGGCGGGGATTTGGGGCGTGTTTTGGCGGGCATCTACGCGGCGCGCGATGCGGGCTTCGAGGTGAAGCTCAACACGGTGCCGCTTCGCGGCCGCAACGACGATGAGCTCAATCGCATCGTAGATTTTGCCTGGTCACTCGGCATA